>ERZ825896.2046-NODE-2046-length-20438-cov-8.352598_pt1 | contig 20438 bp, 18 predicted proteins | sample MGYA00519858_ERZ825896 | MGnify/ENA primary metagenome ERZ825896 (study PRJEB31778, sample SAMEA3449214) | human gut metagenome | biome: human gut; feature: human-associated habitat; material: faeces | place: United Kingdom | collected 2010/2012 ...
ACTTCCCGCGTAGGCGTAACAAGACGCTTTTGCACGGTACTTATATCCCGTTGGAACAGTTACGGTTTTACTAACTGTACAGCTGATCCCCTCGTTTGTCTCAAGCCAGTCATCGTAGTTAACCCATCTTCCGTTGCTGTATTGCTGCAGATATAAATGTATCGTTACTTTGGTAGTAACGCCATGGATTCCTTCCATTCTGCCGCTCACAGTCGCGCTTCCGTTGTTGAGCCTGATTGTCGCATTGGCTAATCGATAATAATCTGCCATGGGGCTTATGTCATCCCAAAGTGCATGCGCTGAAGCAACGCTCATGCTCACCAACAATGAAATCACAATGCATATCGCAAAAATTCTCTTCATGAAAAATTCACCTCCTTCCTGCACTATAATCAGAAGTTTCCCTTCTAACTATAATAACAACCGAAGAGGTGAATTTTGGACATGGAATTTTTATTTTTTTTCGATTATTTTTCACAAACGAGTTTTCGGCTTTTATTCTATGCTTTCTGCCATTTTTCTTAAAGCCTCATAAGGCACGTTTCCGGCAAGGTAATACAAATATTTGTCATCCGCCCATGTGATATATGGCAAAGCTTCCTCCGTTACCGCATAGCCTTTATATCCGTTAATTATAATCTCTTTGAAGCTTTCATCATCCTTGTCAATGCTGATTCCCATTGTATCCAGATTTCTTTCCTGCACATAATCAATACGCTCTTCGCCCTCACCTTTATAACTTACTCGATACAGTTCCGAATTCTCATATTCTGACACAATCTCAAATTCTTTTGGTGTTTCCGGTCTTTTTTTCTCAAAGAGGTTCTGCGTGTGATAAGAGGCATCTGCATCGAAAGTAACGTCGAGTGTTCCCGTTTGGGCGTTTTCGGTTTCATGCCACTGAATTCCGAAATAGACTGCACAGGCTGCCAATGCCAGCATCATGACCGCCGCCAGGATAACCACCGTTAATTTCCGGATGGCATATCGACCGATTCGAACATATTCTGGCTTATATTGCTGTCCCGCGTGCATTTGAAATGCAGATGTGTTTTGCTTTATTCCGCTTCCGTACTTTTGCATCATTTTTTTCATCTTTTTCTCAAATTCTGGAGAAAACGTATAATCATGCCGGAGATTTTCCGGCGCGGGAATCCATTCATATTCCTTAACCATCGCATCGCATAGAATTTCTCGAAGCTGCATTTCTGTCATTTTCCTGCCTCCTTCCTATTTTTTCCGCAAGAGCGCTTCTTGCCCGTTGAAGTCGTTTATACGCAGTCGCCTCTGTAATTTTCAAGTACTTCGCAATGTCACGAACGCTATACCCAACGTAACCGTACAATAGCAACACTTCTTTGGATACATCCGGCAGAGATAATACGGCTGCCATGATTTCGTTTCTGTAAATCTCATCGATTGTTTCATCAAAGCCGTAAGAGATTTCGTCGATTGCATGCCGAAGCGCATCTTCGCGATAGCCGGTGCGCTCTTTTGGCAGAAGTTCTTTGAAAGTTCCTTTTTCCTCTCTTTTGCGTTTTTTCTGCATATTTAGCGCAACGTTTCTAACTATAATAACAACAAAACTCCTTGTTTTTGGACATGGAATTTCTCTGATTTGATGAAAATTTTGAATGATTCTTAAAAAAGCCTCATGCACTGCATCTTCGGCAAGATGCTCATCATGCAAAATTCCTTCCGCTGTCCAGTGCATCAGTTTCCGGTAAGTTTCATATAGCTGTGTGAATTTTTGCAGTTCTTCTTCTGTTTCCAGCAGCTGTAAATAAAACTGTAGCATTTTTGTTCTCGCTTTCTTTATCAATTCCATCAGTCTTTTTTCCATTATAAAGGACATTTGGACTTTCTGCTACAGTTTTTACTTTTTTCGTGCGAAGGGTGTCTTCTGTTTCGATTTGTATAGGGCGTTGCCGCTATTCTTTTTTCTGCAGGCAGGAGCCTTCCCTCCTCCCCCCCCGCCTGCAGAATGTTAACAAACAGTTCCTTTATTTACCGTTTTCCTCATCGTTTTCAAACCGGAAGATGGTCACAGTCACATACAGTTTTTCCTTTTCCTTGTTGTAGACGTTATCTACAATGCCGGACTGAATGATGATCCGATCCTTCTCCTCAAGGTCCAGCGCGTCTTCGTAGGCTTCACCGACAAATTTTGCTCACCAGGCGGCATATCTTGGCTTGTCGTCTTGATCCCTTCCTTCGTAGGTGCTGATATCGGCAATCACTGTCCTCTTTCTGTTTTCGTCCTTTTTTGCCTGAAATACCATTGCCTTCGTTCCTTTTTCAATGTTCATTTTATCCTCCGTTTCTCCGCCGGATATACCGCCGGCGGTCGGTATGGGGATAAAGGAAATTTCCGCAGAGATGCTTTCTGCATCTCTGCGGCGATTTTTTTATTTTTGTTCAATGAGTGTGAGTTTCTTCGTGTCCTTATCGTAGTGGTAAAGGTTATCGGACAAAATATCTTCTTCTTCGAGGGCGGTTTGATTGACATATTTGATTATGCTCAAAAGTGCTTCTTCCTCACCGCCATCTGCTTTTATGAATAAGAGTTCATTTATGGACGACGGAATAATGTAAATGTTTCCGTCTGCATGCGATGCCATCTCGCAAAGTTTACTTTCAAGAAGAATTGCACTTGCGCCGTAGCTGAACTTCGTGTTTACAATGCCCCAAAGACCAATCGACACAGGAAAGAGCGAGAACGGATACTTTTCCAAAATATTTTTCTTTGCGATTTTGAAAAGGTCTTCTTCTGTTTCTCCGAAAAGGCGCAGCATGTCATGATTCACGACAGCACTCATGCCGTTTGAAAGCTCAATGCGATAAATTATAGATAAATCAAGCAGATTTCGGCGTGGAATCTTTGCAAGAAACTCCTCATTCCGCTTTGTATTGATCACTTGTGCAATCAAACACGCTTTCCACTTTTCATCGCGAAACAGCTCTTGCGGCTTGCTTACGATTTTTCTCATTTCTTCGCTTTCCGCGATTTTTTTCCGCATGTTTTGTACGATTTCGCAGACGGATTTTCCGTTTTGGTACTCCTTAAAACAATCTTCGGCATAAAAAACGGATTTAACGCACGAATCTTCGGCATCTTCGGTATCTTCGGCATCTCTCACGATGATGCCATGCGTGCCTCATCGTTTATAATGAGCCACCAAGTGAACAAGGAAAGTGCAAAATGTCTTTTGCGCTGCCGTAAGCTACGCAAAAGACGCCCGCTGTCATTTCTCAAATCTTTCGTTTATGGATTTGAGAAATTCTGATTTCACGGAAAACACCGTTTTCCGCTTCCGATTCTCTACGTTCTGCTGATACACCGTTTCAGTTCCGAGACGAGCATATCCTCCTTTTCCCTGCGCTGCCGCTGAAAACTTGTCAATGGCAGTTTTCCTTCCTTGGCATCTTCCGTAAGCTGCCAAAGATAAGTCATCACAGATAAGGAAAACGCCTGTGGTTTGCCTTCAAAGCTTGCGAAAAAAGTTTTCCCTTCGTCGTTTAGAAGGTAATATCCACTCTCTGTAATAAGCCATGGGTTTTTTTGGCGATGGAAAAACAGATCAAAAATTCGTAAAATCTCATACGTATCCCCACAACAAGAAACTTTTAATTTTTGACACAAGCTTTGAAAGGTCATAAGCTCATGCTGCGCAAAAGGTAATTTTTCGATTTTATCAATCAGGAATTCTTCTTTTTCAAACAGGCTCTCTGCTGATGCGCTGCTTTCGCCATAAGCCGTTTTCCAGCCGGCCTGCAGAAGGCAGCTTTTTTCGCCACATAGTTCCACGCCCGCGCAGTCTGCTTTAAATTGATAGCATTCTTCTATTGCGGCGTCAAAATATACAGCAAACTGCCTCTGAACAAGATGATCCAAAAGTTGTCTTTCCTCTTTTCCAGCCATGTCGTAGATGGAAAACAAACTCACTGCGTCGTTATGCCTTAAGCAAATGCCGCTTGCTTCATTCTTTTCGCAAATACATCTTTGCGGCAGTTCACGATTTTTAATATGTTCCTGTATCCACCGAAAGAAATCATTGGTCGGAAATGCAAGGGATGTGTTCTCTATGAGAGACGTTCGTAAGCTCTCCGGAATGCGCGTTCCGTTTGTTTTATAAAATGGAATCAGTCCGTTTCGGTACAGCATCTCAAGCATCGTCATAACCTGATAATACGAAATGCCGTTTTTATCTGCCTCCTCCAAAAATTCCAAAGTGTGATAAAAATTCGGCGCCTCTTTCGTTATCCTTTTTTTCTGTACCTCACGAAGTGTAACCGTTGCTTTTTCCATGGAAAGAATACGCTTGTCAAAGGTTTTAAGTGTGATGCGCTTTTCGTTTTTCTCTGCGTTTTTTGCATGAACAATATAGAGGGCTTGATAATTCTCTGTCTTTTCCGCTTCCTTTTGTTTCAGATATATTTCCATTAAGAGCGGAAAAACGCGATAATCATACATCACAGGCTTTCCGATCTGCGAAAGCGTTTCCTGAACTTTACGATTCAAATCTTCTGCTGCCTGCTTTCGTATCGCGCAGGCAGCAGAAACATCTTCCCGCACTTTTATCGGAAGCACTTTTTTCAGATCGTTCTGCTTTGTATCAAGTTCATGATAATTTGCCTTGCCGAAACATTTGATAAACTCCGCTTTTTCGGCTTCTCCTTCTTCGCCTGGCTCAAAAGCAAGAAGAATATCGTCAAAGAATTCCGCTTTGTTTTTCAACTTACGAAAATTTTCCGATTCACGCAAGGTTGCATCATCAAAGGAGGTTTTCGGAAAATAAAAGATGCAGTATTTTTCTTGTTGTCCGTCCTTTTCCTCTATCCCATAAACATTTTGCAAAGCACTGCACAGCTGACTGCTTGAGGTGACGATTGCGCTTTGTGATTCTTTTTTATTCCAAAGTGACATCTTCAGCCTTCGAAATTAACAAATCCAAGCACATCGGAAAGCGCGAGTAAAAGTTCTGCTCTGATCGCGGGATAACAAACAGAAAACACTCCGATTCCTGCCAAAATCCAAAAAAAAACAGCGAATAGCACCTTAATGATGTCTTTCAGATAACGCAGCAGAAACTTTCCGAAAAATGTTCTTTCTTTTACAACGACATTTTCTTCAATTTCATATTTTTTTCGTAAAGCTTCTTGTTCGCTGACTTCTTCTGCAATGCGCACTCGATTCTGGTATAGACTCATTTTTTTCTCCCCTTTCCGAAAAGCGAAAAGCGCGCTTTTTCTCCTTTTTGCGCGCTTCCTGGCTTTGCTTCGACACCGAGTATTTCCTCATACACGGCATCATCCAAAAGGCAAAACGGATCTGTACAGTTTGCCATAAAGCATATTTTTCGTTTCTGCATGCCGGAGGCATTGCATAAAGTATGCAGCGTATTTAGGATATCCTCTCTTTCCGCTTCATTTGTAAAGGCAAGCACCAATGTAGCGTCCCGATAGGCTGCCAGCGTTAATGCACGCAAAGTCGTATCAAATTCAATCGGTCCTGCGCCTCCGACTATAATTTTAACATCATCCTTGATAAATGCGTTTCGGTCAAAGGATTCCGAAAACATATTCCCATAGTCAAAAACAAAATAGTCATAGCCTCTTTCCTGTGCCTCAGCAAGATCTTTGCCGCGAAAAAGGTCGATGCCTTGATAATGCACGGCTGCCTTCTCCTCCTGCTGCGTCCAAATGGCGTATTTGGCTACAAAACTTACCGAACGCTTTGCGCCGTCTCTTGCCGTCATATCAAAATAAGCCGCATCATTCAGTTCCACATAGCAGGCTTTGTATCCTTTCTTTTGCAGATACTTGACGACCTGCAGCGCGCAGCTGGTGCAGCCGCAGCGTGTCATGGTTCCTGCGATACCGATAGATTGAAATGCGTTGATTTTGGCGCGCAGCTCCTCTTGTGCTTTTAAGACTTCTTCGATTTCCTGTCGTCGATTTGCATCGTAATATCCTGTTATGTTTTTCTCCAGCTGATCGATCAGATCACTGGTATTTCCGTAGTAAATGAAGCGCTTGATATCATGGTCTAAAAAAGCTCTTGCCATTTCGCTGTCCGGACTGTAAGACTTTAAGTAAATAATAGGCGTTGCGTGGATAGCCTTAGAAAGCTTTTCAATTTCGTCCGCAATCACAAAAGCTTCATCAAGAAAGCTTTCCGGATTGATTACGACGTATTCGGGTTTTGCCACCTCCTCCTGCAAAAGCCACATAACGTTATTGGTAATCTCTTTGACCGAGCTTCCCGTTTCATACGACAAATATCTTAATTTTCTGTTTTTTGCAACGTCCTGCACAAAATAGCCGGAAAATTTATCTCCTAGATATAAAAGATCTGCCATTATTTTTCACCCCCTCTTCTTTCCTTGAATGCTTCTTGTTTTTGCATCTGTTTTTTCAATTCTTTGATATCACTGACAAGCATTTCCGTTCGATTTTGCGCGTTGGCTCTCTCCTGCATCAATTTTTCCGCTGCCAGCAGTGCGTCTTCACGCTCTTGCTCTGTCTTTAGCTCGGATTTTTTAATGAGCTTTTCGGCTGCTTCCTGCGCATGGCTCATGGTTTTGGTCAGTTCTTTGATTTCTGCTTCCTTTTCCGCAATCAGTTCCTGCATCTTTCGAATTCTGATATCGCAAATTTCAATCCGGTAGTCTTCTGCTGTTTTTACTTTTAGGTGATTTGTCGTTTGCACACTGGCTTTTGTCGTGTAAAATTTCATCGTTTCCAGCTCGCTCGTTTCGTCTTTCGCATTGATGCGAAGGGAAAGTTCTGACCAGCGCCTGCTAAGTGTTGCGCGCAGAACAAGAAAGTCATCGGTTTTCACCGCTAAGTGAATTTTTTGCTTTCCTTGTCCGCGATCGAAAAGAGAGAAAGCGTAGTCATAGATTCCATCACTGGACAAGTTCTCGATTTCTAAAATAATCTCCATCTCGCGACTTTCCGGATCATATGCCCACTTATCAATACAAATATTTCGGTTCTGCACCTCAATCTCTTGGCCGATTGGAGATACCGTGACGTCGTTATAACTACTCGGAAGCCATAATTTTGACGTAAAAAAAAGCAGATAGCCGAAAAAAAAGATCGCCAAAAAAGTGACCAAAAACCGATTGGTGCTTTTTTTAAGTTTCGCGTTTTTTTCGTGCAAGAGCTGCTCACTCACCGTTTCGTTGATATGCATGGCGTCCTCCTTCCTCTACTCTAAACCCTGCTCCAAATTTTCCTGTGTCTGCTTGTGGAGTTTTTCTCTGCGCCGCATGTCGTTTTCCAGCCTTCGCAGATTCTCTCGATTCAAAACCCGCACCTTAAGACCAATGCTTTTTGCTAAAAAAAGATCAGAAAAGCGCTCGGACGGAACTTGAATTTTCCCGTCTGTTTCCAGTAAAAGATAGTCGGCATCGCTTAGATCATCCACAAAAATAACACGGTTTTGCAGGGCTTTTCTCCTTTTGAGGTACTCTTTGGTTTCTTCGCTTGCTGATATATATATTTTGTCTTTCATAGTGTCCCCTCTAACTTGAATTTCTTCTCACATACTGTAGCGGATCAACAGCCCTTCCGTGAATGTATATCCGAAAATCAAGGTGCGTGCCGGAAGATACGCCGGTGCTTCCCATCTTTCCGATGTGTTGTCCGCGTGTAACGTTTTGTCCTTTTCGCACCAGTACGCCATCAGAACGCAGATGCATATAACTTGTTTTTACACCGCCGCCATGGTCAAGATAAATCGCATAGCCTGCGGCGCTGTTCAGATACCCCGCATAGGTTACTGTTCCGCCGTCTGCCGCGTAAATCGGCGCTCCGCTGACATTACCATAGACGCCGATATCAATCCCTTGGTGATAGGTTGATGCGCCGCTGATTTGAGTATCGCGAAAGCCGAAGTAGGATGTTATGACGCTGTCGGAAACCGTTGGCCACACAAAGATGCCGGTTGCAACGCCGTCCCCTTCCTGGTATCCGCCATCGTCAAATACTGCAAGATCATACTCTTGCAAGACTTTTATGCAGCTTTCCATTTCTTCATCGCTGAAAAAATATCCGCCGCTGCGCAATGCTTTGATATAGGCGATGCTGTCCTTTGCTTTCTTTGTATGCTGCTTATACTTTTTCTTTGTGATCAGCTTACAGAAATCATCCATGCTTTCTGCGTAATTTCGATATTTACGGTACCTGCCGTTTAGCAGTCTTGTTTTTTCGTAAATTACCTGCCCGTTTTCATCGACCTCCTGCTCATAAACCTCCGTGAATTTTTGATAGTGCTTACTGCCGCGTGTTCCGGTTCCTTTCATCTGAAAGTAGTTTTTAGCTTCGGAGGCTAATACGCCTTTTCCGCCTTCCATAAGACCATGCCCTCTTTCATATAGCACTGCCAAAATGACAGAGGTTGGTATCCCGTAGGTTTTCTCGCAGCTCATGGCCGCATCGACAATCTCAAAAGTTAGCGGTTCGGGAAGATATAGTATGCTTTCCGCGTCCGCTCTTCCGCCGCCTCCGGCAGAGATTGTCTGATAAACTGTACTGACAGCCGTAAGCGCAATCAGGAAAAACATCATCACCGGCAAAAGGAGTAAAAACAGCGTTTTCTTTGTACCCATTTTTAAGCACCGCCTGCGAACAGATTTTTTTCGTAGCGCTCGGAAAGCCACACCTTAAAGAACAGATTGCGATCACCGGAAATGATCAAAATCGTTTCACCCATACTTAAATATGGAATCTTATCGCGCTGCCAAGGCGTAACAATTTTACCAAAAAGCTTATCGATAAGTGGAAGTACCGAGGTGTCCTGCTTGAATATAAATTTATACTGCGTCAATTCAAAAATGACTTTCAGCTGTTCCATGGTCTGATCACTGGTTCCGTCCGGCGCGTAATCCCGAAATGACTGCGATGCAAGCGTAATTCCGCCGAAATATTTTCTTGCTTCTCGCATCAAAACCGCAAGTCTTTCTAAAATATACGGAAAGCTTGTGTTCACCCACCTATGCGACTCATCAATCAGAATCAGGAATCGCTCCACATCTGAAAAAGCAATTTCGCCCTTTTCGTAAAGGTCTTTCATCAGCTGACCATTCCCGATGCAGTTATCCCAGCAAAAGTACATCATATTGAAAAGCTGCGCCGCGAAAACACGCTTATCCATATCTTTGATGCCGGAGATATCGAATGTTACGATTTTTTCATCAACCAGATTGCTGATACTCGTATGCCCATCAAACATCTGCCCATAACTTTTTACCATGGACGAAAGCGCGTCGTAAATTTGTTGCTCCTGCCGAATATCATCAATCAGAAGGGCGCGTTTGACTTCATTTTGCTCAAGTGCTGCGTTTTCCTTGCTATGGATATCTTCTTTCAGAAAGGTGCAAAAGTCGCTGAAGGTTGGGTATCGTTCGGCCGCAAGTCCAATGATGCTGCGCCCCGTTCCCGGCGTCAGCGCAAGCGCATCATAAAAGTCATGCAGCATATTCTGCAGCTTGATCATCATTTCATCTGTCACGCTCGGCACAAGACACTGATAAAAGGTACATATTTTTGAGATGTGAATGGAAAAGCTGGTTCTATCATCTTCTGCCGCCTTCATGATTTCAAGCGGATTGAGCATGCTGCTTTCGGAATCACATTTGATAACACGGCCGCCAAACTCTTTTGTAAGTCCGGTAAATTCTCCGGAAACGTCGAAGCAGCGGATATAGTTTCCAAGCGCCGCATGGTAGGCGAAACGTTTTTTCAGCAAGGTAGACTTTCCGCTTCCCATATCTCCGATTACAACACTGTTATAGTGTTTTCTTTTTTCGGTTTTGGTAAATTCATTGAAAACAACGACACCGTTGTTATTTGTAAAGCCGAGAAGATCTCCGCCCTCGTCTTTCAGATACGAGAAATTAAAAGGATAGCCTCCTGCGATTTGCTCACTCATCAGCGTTTGCCCTTTCATCGTAAAAGGTTCTTTGGCTGCCTTCTGATAAGGCTGAAACAGTGCTTTCCATTCCCGTTCGCCTTCGTTTAGAAGCACGGTTGGTTTGAATTCATTTCCCTCAAGGAACTTCATAATCTGTCCGACCTTTTCCTCCAGCATTACCAGGCTCCTTCCGGATACATATAGCCGAATATGTACCATCTTTACCACTTCCCCCATCGAAGTGATTTCATCATAAAGACTTTGCAGCATGATTTGTCTTTGCTGACTGTTATAGATTGTCTGATAATCACCTCCCGCGGACATCTCTCTGCCGCGTTCTTCTTTGATGGCGCTGTTGATATTTTTCTGCACCTCGGAGGTATCCCGCGTCATGATATCAAGCGTTGTGATGCAATCTGTTTGCTGCGTCAGCGTGCAGAGCCAGTAATCCTTGATTTTGGTCGGCAGGCCGTATATGTGAATAATTTTTTCATACCCATCTCCGGTAATAATGTAATTCGGTTCCTGAAAAGTAATACCGCCTTGTGGCTGCAGCGCGGCGAAAAGCGGAAGATCAAAGAAACCTTCTTCTTTTGCAAGCGCGTTCTTTTTCTTTTTTCTCACGACTCTTCCTCCCTGATAATCACTGAATTGGCGTTCGCCATCTTAAATAGGATTTGACACTTTTTTTGAAAACTCATGGGAACCAATCCCCCTTCCATGATGGAAAGCTCGCGTATATGCTTCTGATGCGCTTCTAAAGTCTGACTGAAAATAAAAAAATAGCATTCTTTCAGATGCGTACCCTTATCTGCCCTTTCCAGCTCAGATATCTTTCGCTCAAGCCACTTTCTGCGCACCGGATCATTCGTCTTCTCCAGTTTTTGCCGCAGCTGATTCTGCTGCGCTGCGGTGTTGGTCGGAAAGTTCATAAAGACCAGCTTCATATCATCCTTATACAACTTAAGAAACTTGGCAAACAGAATCATCTTGTACTCAATTTCATCTGGAAGCATATTTCCGACATCTTCCGGTGTTTTTTCTATGATATCAAGATAACTTCCGTCCGCAAGCACAAAGCAGGAAATTTCCGTATCATAACTGCGAATCGGAAAGATTTGCGCATTTGTTTTCAGATGGCTGTTTTTTTCTATTTTCTTATTCTTCTTCTTTACTTTCATACGCTATTTCCTCCTCCTTTTCATAAATCGGACGGTATCCGTAGATACCGTCACTGAAAAACCGGCTGATTAGAAGATAAATACTTTCGTAATTACGTCTTTTTTTATTGAAAAAACTTTTCATGGTTAGGAATGTGGCCATGAGCGCCGAAAACAGAAGATACGGAATTTGCAGCCGATCATGTACAAGTCCTCGAAAACATACCGCAAGCGCCAAATAACCGAGAAAGAAAAAAAGGTCTCTAACTTCGATGTGTTTCGTGGCTTTCGCTGGGCTTTCAATTTCTTCTGTGATTAAATACTTCACTGATTTACCGTCCTTTCTTCTTTTTCTTTAAGGTCAGATCGCTGTCATCCTTTCGCCTGGAAGGGAAACTGCTTTGCCTCTCCGGATTTGTTTCTTTATCGTGCATGAAGTTCCATCTGCGGTCATCTGCGTCCCGCATCCGCTTTTCGGTTTTCCTTTCTTTCGTTTCACTGAGGCGCATGCTTTTTTCGGACTCTTTTGACACTGCACGAGAAGACGGGCCTGCGTTCTCCTGCATGATATCCTTCGAGCTGCTGTTTTCTCCTTGAGGATCTGCCTTTGGCAGCTTCGTATCGCCCGCATCAAGCGCAGCGTCCATAAAGGAAGATCCTTGCCCTTGTCTTTCCGGAACATCCATAAAAGCATCAGGATTTCCTGCTGTGCTGCCTGTAGAGGGCGTGTCTACTGCATCTTCCATGAAAGCAGCATCTTGCGTTTGATAGCCCTGGCTTTGGTTTGGACTATGATTTTCTCCTGCATCCTGCCGGTCTGCTTGCTGATAAGAGGCTTCATCTGATGGCTGCCCATGCTGCTTTGCGGAAGACTCTGCATCAGATCCCTGCCGATATCCGCTTTGTTGTCCGCTTTCTCCAAAAGCTCCTTCGCGCGTCTCACCTTGACTGCTGTCCTGCATAAATCCGGTATTTTGCTGCATGGAATTTGCGTGTTTGCCGCCTGCCGGATTTTTTCCGCCTGCATCTTTTCCTCCTCCGACACCGCGCATGAGACTACCGCCATGCCGCATAAGCGCATTGGTTCGTCCGGAGACCCAGCTTGCGGCGCGCATAAGCGCAAGTGTTTTTCCAATGCCGCCCGATAGCCCCGCATCCATGCCGATTAGTTGCTGTATGAGGGCAGGTCCATCTGCGACGCAAAAGGCAATAAACAAAATGAGGATACCCTGCACCCATGTGTTGTCAACTTTCGCGCTAGTAAAGCTTGTAAGCAAAAAGAAAAATTTGATGCAAAGTGTGGTCAAAATCAAAAGAATATAGCTGTCTCTGGTAAAGAGCAGAATTTTTCTGATTTTTTCACCACCGGATATTTCCGCAGAATACAGTGATGCCAAAAGCCTTGCAAACACCAGCTCAAAAAGGATTCGCACCACGCGGTAGCCAAAAGCAAGGTAAATCACAATCAAAGACGCCAGCCGACAAAACAGCGGAAAGAAGTCCATTTCGTAACGGTAATAATATTCGTTTCCGATATTAGTCCAAAGTGCGCCGGTATTTACTTCTCCTAAAATATAGGTGCTGCTCGCATCCACCGCTGCCAGCAGCTTATGACTTAAAATATCCTCTGCCTTTGAGGACTTGAACTTGTAAATGGAATCATCCCAATCCAGCACTTCATTGTAATTGAGAATTCCGACAAGTTCCGCATTGACGTTTCTGCTAGGCAGCGTATTTTTCCTCGAAAAATCAATGCTCTGCATACCGCCGGAAAGCTTTTGATCGAAGTAATAAATGTCATAAAGGTGATCAGATACGATGTCATACACACCGTCCGCGCGCTCATCACTGACCGGAATCTCGTCCACCGCATTTTTGAAACTGATTGTCATCCGGTTCATCTCCGAAAAAACAACGGTCGAGCAGCAGACGCAGATAATCATAATCAGTGCGTTTTGCACCGCTTTCGGTCGTTTCTCACCTCCCATAATCAGCGAAATACCCATCGCCAAAAGGCTCAATGCTAGCAGCATCACAAGAAGCGGTTTGAAACTCTCGATAAACACATTGATTTTTTCGTTTGCGGTAAAATCAATGAGACCAAACGCGGTATCATACACGCTCTTGCAAACGTCCGCAAGGATAATCAGAATTTTGCAAATTCCCCATGCAATCCAGCGAAACAAACCGGATATGATATTGTTGTTATGAAACAGATCGCGATTTCGGATATAAAAATCAATCAACTCTTGGTCGCTCATCTCTTCCTCCTTTCTATGCGGCTTTTTCCAGCGCCTGCATAATTTCTACTTTCAATGACGCCACAATTTCCGTATGCGTAAGCACATCAGTGATGCGGGAAATAGTGTCTTTTTCCGTGATATCAAACTTGCGACGCCAGTCTTTATCTGCTTTGACAAGTAGCATGATAATTTCATGTCGATTTTGCGCGTTTTTCAGCTGTAGCGCGGTCGTATTTTTTCGTTCTTCTTCCAGACTTTCTATTGCTTCCTGTGGGTCATAGACCATCTTGGTATAGTCAAGATGCTCTCTGCTTTCATTATTGATATCTTCAATAAAGATTTCATCCGGATTCTTGAAGGCAGCGGATAGATACTGGTAGCGGTAAAAAAGCTGGGAGCCTTTTTCACGCAGCTTCTGATTTCGCCGGATTTTGAAGTCTTCCCAAAACGTTGCGTTTCGTTTTTCCAAACGGATATATTCCGGCTTTTTCTTAGCAAAAACATGATAAGCAGAAGAGATGAAAACCTCTAGCTTTTCAAATCCTGTTAATTCTTCTGCTACCTCATTGATAATCGGATAACTTTTGATATCCACGCCCAGCTTATCTTTTCTATCCATCCCGCGCAGAATCACGCATTCGCCTTCTTTAAGCTCCTGCAGTTCCTGCGGATACATTAACGGTCGTTCGATTGGCGTTTCGGTAAAATGCTTATTCGTGGAAAAGCGCGAGCCGCTTCGCTGAATTTCTATGACGGTCGTGTTGCCCAAAGCTTCCGAAAACGTCTTTGCCGTTTCATTGGAGATGGATTTGATGTAGATCTGATTTGCCATGTTCTCCATGATGGTGTTGTAGGAATCCTTGTATTTTTCCTCAAGCTGTGCCAGGGCCTGAACGTAAATATCAAAGCTGATGCCAAGCCCCAGCCCGACCGTAACAAAGCTTGGAAATTCTTCAATCGGCGGCAGATTCCCAAACTCGTCCAAAATAAATTTCACTTTTCTTTTGAGCTTTCCCTGCATGCCAATCGCCTCCTTTCGAATACTGGTCAAATTGAACAGATACTGATAAATCTGCGTAATCAGCGTGGTCGCAAGAAAGTGATTCGATTTATCCTGTGACGGAATGCCGATAAACAGTGCTACCGGCTTGTCTCCATAGCCGATTTTCTCGATATCAATATCATTTTCTGCTGTCAGCATAGCAATGCTGTCGAGTGAGAAAATGGAAAGGGCGGACTGCATGTTGATGTAAACGCTGCCTTTTGTTCGATCACCGGTTCCTTTGATCTCCTGATAGAGCGACTTTGCGTAATCCAGCGGTGGACGATGATTGAAATATTCATCCAGTGCGGTTTCCGCGATTTTCTCACGCTCCGCATCGCTTCCTGCGCTCTCTAGGGCTTTCGTATCCGCAAGTTCTCTGAAAAAGTTCAGACACGAATAGCAATTCACCTTTTTCTCATTTGGATGAATTTCCGTATACGCAGTATCGTCTGCAATATAAAACACGTTCCCTTTTAGGAACATGTCGATTTCTTCAATTTCCTTTTCCATTACAGACTTCTTATAGGTCACGCCTTCTTCCGAAAGTTCGTGATATTTCGATTTAATCGCAAAGACTTCCTGCTCGTAGATCATCCGGTAGTGCATGGCAGCCTCTTCTTGTTCTTCTTTTGAAAGCGCACGCCATGCCTGCCTCTTTTCAATCCACGCTTTTCGCCTTTTTTCATTTAGCAGCTTGTCTTCTTCAAGACAATCACTGGTCACTGCGACAATGAGCGCCGTAAAAAGGTCTGTCGCAGTGTTTTTCCAAATCATTTCCTGCATCGGATCTGCGTTGAAGATGGCATAGGCAAAGCTTCTTGCCGCCATCTTTGCCTTATCCACTTCTCCTTTTTTGTAATACTCGATCACAAGATAGAGTGGGTTGTAGCCTGCAGAGTGCAGCGGATCAGCTAGATTGACAAAAATCACTTCATAGCCGCGCGCCTCTAAAATATCCTTCGCCATCTTGTAAAGTTCCGGTTTCGGATCGGTAATAATCATGCTTTTGCGATCCTGGGTGCGCAATGTGCGTGAGATTACATCCATGCTCGGCACCACATACATCTCGCCTTTTCCGGAACGTGTAGTTCCGATAATCAGTTGGTTTGATCCGCCGCTGTCAATATACAACTTGTCTCCAATCCGCGAAATGATGGTGCCGGATTCCCCGTGGTAAAAATCATCTTTTAGCGGAATCGCGCGATATTGTGCTTTCTTTTCCTCCGTAGTTGTCCATCGCCTTGTTCCTTTTTGACCATAATTTACTTCCTTATCCGCGTAGCTGACGCGAAGTGCGTAACCTTTCACTACATTGCCTGCCGCAAGAAAAAGCAGCGCGATGAAATAAAATACCCGCAAGCTCCATGGGTAGCTTCCAAAGTGCGGAAAGAAATTTGACGCCGCCAGATAATCGTATGCAAATACGCCTTCTGCGCCGTTTTTTACCATAGCCGGAAGCACTGCTAATAGGTTCAGGAAATACGCAATACTGCAAAGCAGCACAAAATCAATCAAAAGGCAAAGTGTCAGCACCATAAACCAGCTTCCAAGAAAGCGATTGAGTTTCATAGTATGTTTAGTATTATCACTTCTCAAAGCTCCAGCCCTCCGTCTTTCTCCATATCTGCTTGAATTTCCAGGAAACGATCTCTTCGTTTCGTCAGTTCCTTTACCTCGTCTTTTCCGAAAAATCCAAGATAAAAATCCTCATCCCTAAAAATTTCCCATAGTTCCTCCTTCAAAGCTTCATTGTCATGGCAGTCCACCTCTTCTTCCAGTACAAGTTTAAATTTTTCTTCATAACTTAGATTCTTAAAGCCCTCTTTTATGTCGGAAAGCGCAAGATCTCTTTTCCTATCACTTTCAGGAATCTCCCCGCGCATCGTGAAGTCATATAGCATCTTTTGCTGTTTCGCAAAGACTGTTCCATCCTCATCCATTCTGCATATTTTGTATCCGTCTTCCGTTGGAATACCGACAAATGTGATACTATCTCCCACATGGTACTTTGAAAGCGCCTGCGCAGCATCTTGTGTTGCTGTGAGTTTGAGTATTTTGCTCTCTGTCTTGCTGACAGGGTAAATCAGCTCTGCTTTGCATACATCTTGCATACCGTAATCCTTTTTTTCTACTGCTGCTTCCGGATTTGACGCCAAATGTCCGTTCATCATCTGAAAAACAGTTTGCGTTTTCCCATAGCCGCCTTGCACCAGATCTTTCTTTTCTATCTCTTTGTTCTCAACGGCCCTATCGTTCCTCTCCCTTCCTTCACAGAAATATGTCAAGCTTTGCGCGAATTCTGCTGCAGGCATTTTCGCACTTATTTTTTCGCCTTGAAAACTGCCCTTTGTTCCATTGATACCGTTCATTAGCTTTAAGGCCTTTCCCTGCCATTCATGCAGATTCTTTGAATAGTCATCAAGCAGCACATCATTTTTTCGCACGCCGCTCGGAACAAATTCATTTTTCGTGCTTCCGCATGGAACGAAAATGCGATTTTCTGCGCTAATTTCGGGAAGGTATCGATCAAGCCACGCATTTTTTTCCTCTTGCGCATATGGGCTGTCTGTAAGCACCGAAGAAAGGATAAAAACCTCGGTATCCGGATTTTCTTTCATAAACTGCTTAATCCCATCTACGACTTGTTGGTGCGGTAAAAGCTGCGCAAAATATCCTTGTTCGTACAGCGTTTCCATGGTATCCACAACCCGAAACTCAGCAAGCGTTCCGTCCATATCGATAAACATTCGCGCAGCTTCCTTGCTTCGCAAAGCGAAATCTTTCGCTCCATGATCCAGTGGACTTATATTTCCACTTACCAAAAGTTTCTCCAAAGCAAGCCTGATGTCTTCCCCACGTTCAAAACTGTGCCATCCGTTTGCGTCTTCATACTCATCATATCCGCTGTCAACCGGATGCAGATGATATCTTAATATTACGCTATCCGTCTGGAGTCTTCTAAGGCTTCCGGAACCGTCATCGTAGGTTTTCCAAAAGCAGCCTTTGATTGTTTCTGTAAGACGCATAGAGACTTCTACATTATCCCAATCATTGGAATAACTGAACACCTGCGTTTTCATTTCCTTCTCGTCTGCTTCTCGAAGTATTTCTAAATATTTTTTTTCGATTTCTTCCTCTGACGGGCTTTCTTTCTCCTGCAGGTATTCATCCTGCATTGGGTTTGCGCTTGTTTCTACTGCAAAAATTCGATCTTTCATTGCAGCCCAGTCTGCAGCTTCTATCCCAAAAATTCCGTCATGCTCTGAAATTTGCTTCCTGTCAAAGACTTCGCTTTCAGTGTTGTCTTCATAAAGAAGAAATATCGGCGCGCCATATTCAAAAAGCGCTAAAGCGCCCTTCTTGCTAAGTGGCATCATTTCATCATAGGTATACCCATAAGCGTCTCTTTCTTCGGTTAATAGCTCCTCTTGCATCAAAAATTCTTCCGCTGTCATATTCATACTCTTACGCTCTTCTTGCTCAAACCCATAAGGTATCACCTCCTCACGCAAAAGTAATGGCGGCATTTTTCCGCTGTTATTTGCGCGTCTTTGCAAACGTGTACTATCCAATCCCGCCCACAAGAACTCATCCTCATCCTCTGTTTCCTGCGCCTTTAGCCACGAAAATCCGCTTTCCATGCCAATCGCGTCTACATAGACACTGTCCAGCAAATAGTGCTGCCGGACAAACTGCAGGCTGTGATCATAGACCTCCTCGCTCTGCGTTGCAAGAAGCGCATGCGGGCAGCCGTTGCGCATCATTTGATTTCGTAGATAGCCGGAAAAGTTTTTATCATGCAAGATGACTTTGTTCTCAATTTCCTCAAAGGTTCTGACCTTTCCACTCGCATCTGCAAAAACAAGAACACTGCGAGCAGGCGCTGGGTTTAGGTGATCAGAAAACGAAGCAAGCTCGTCAGAACTTCTGATTGTTGTTCCAATCGCGAAAGTGTCTGTTTCATAAAAAAGCGGATTTTGGAATCTATCCGGAATCTCGAAGATTCCGGATAGCTCTCCATTTTGATTTAGCACTGCATACTGCGTGTGATCCAAAATGATATGTCCGCGAAAGCCTGGAAAATTGCGCGCGTAACGAATCGTGGTGAATTTATCGTCCACGGATGGACTTACCTTACCGGTCGGGTGATTATGGACCATATAAAAGCCATCTGCCTCAAGTCTTTGCATCCGGCTGCGAATATGATAGGCTTCTTTTGCAAGATTGCTCTCCTGTGTGGTGAAAGTAAGAGATGGCATCCGGCTTTCGACGCCGGTCATGGCGGCGATGGTGTCACCTTTCATATATACCATCCGGAAAGTCTCAAAGTTTACATTCCGAAAGGTCTGCAAAAGCAGTGCAAGCGCATGCGCGTCTTTGACCGGAAAGCCTTCATACTCCAATCTGCCGTCTCGCAGGAAACGCGCTACGATATCTTCATAACCCTTAATGCCATGTTTCTCGTATTCTTCCAATGCCTGCGCAGCAAGTTCCAGCGCTGCTTCGTCATTTTGATATGTCGGGAAATTTTCTGTAATCTGCTCCCGCAGCTTTGCTTCTTTTTCTTTCATATCGTTTCCTTTCCACGAAAAAAAGTGAGGGGCTTCCTCACTTTTTTTCGTTCCTTATTTATGATATATGGCGTCGATTTTACTATGTTTATAGCTCCAAATCAGCAGCCTTTTTCCTGTATTTTTGATTCGGCTTTTCTTCTAACTGTGCAGCTTCGTTTTGGGAAAGCGCAGATGCTTCCTGCAGGATTTCTTTTTCTTCCTGGGTATAGAGTAGATCAAATTGATCAAACATTGCAAGAAACGACTCGGCCAGTCTGTTCTCATCGATGAGTTCATCGCGTTCCTGACTGACAATATAATCAAAATGCTCGATGCCTTTGTACATCAGCGCGTTCTGCAGCAGCGCCTTGACCTCCGGCTGCAGCTCCTCAAAATAGTTTCCGCAAATAAAGGCAATGTCGTACAAATCTCGCAGCTTGTCTCTGCCCATATAGGCATTCACTTTCATGGTACAAAGCGGATTGATCCGGTAAACCTGCACGCCGTTGATTTTCGTTATCTCTTCTGCCGGAATATGCTTTCTGCGAAACGAGGTTTCAACTTTCAGGGGTTTCCCATCATTTCCGTAGTGAATCATATATCTCTTGACGGTGTCGGTATCTTTTGCAATGCGGAAGTCATATTGATTTTCTTCACAAAAACCAGCGACATATTCTCCGATATTTGACTCTTTCCCATCAAAGTCAATATCTTCAGAAAACCGATCAAGCCCATAGCATTCTAAAAGTGCAGTCCCGCCTTTTAGAATGAACTGATCTGTTTTGCTGTTCAGATAAAGCAGAAACCGATCAATCACATCTCCATGCATTTCCTTCCAATCTTTCATGAATGCTTCTCCTTGTAATTTCTCCATTTTCGGTAATACTCTCTTTGCATAAAGTGGTCAATATCCTCCCAGTTTGGCGAGTCTTTCAGAAGCAGCACTTTCGCAAAAATTTCATCGTCATATTTGTCATTGCAAATAAAATCGTCTCGCATGCCCTGCGCAATAGAAAATCGTCCTTCTTCTAAAAGGTCAAGCAAGGCTCGAATGTGGTTTGCCGTGTGATACCGTTTCTCATGCTCCGGTATTTTTTTGTTTTTTTCGATTCCGTAATCACCAAACAAGCTGCCGTTTGATTCTCGCATCAAAGGCCTTTTCCATTGCAATGCAGAAGTATGCCAATCTCCGCAGGTTTCAAGCTCGCACGGCAGATTCAATGCGTGAATTCCTGATATATATTCCATCTCTGTTGTTCTCCTTCCTGTCGAGAATATATAGAAAAATAAAGCACCTTGCAAAGCGGCGCTCATCCATGAGCGCTATGTACACATACATGTGCGCATAGAAATTCAGATTTCGTGATGCACACTTTTGTCCTGTTGACACTCATCTAATACATACGCTCCTCGAGTACCATCAGCCAAAATATAATATCCATCTTGAATTTCTTGAATTCCACCACCAAATGACCATCCTTTGGATTCCACAAATTCAATAAACGCATTCCAGAA
>ERZ825896.2048-NODE-2048-length-20437-cov-2.765185_pt1 | contig 20437 bp, 19 predicted proteins | sample MGYA00519858_ERZ825896 | MGnify/ENA primary metagenome ERZ825896 (study PRJEB31778, sample SAMEA3449214) | human gut metagenome | biome: human gut; feature: human-associated habitat; material: faeces | place: United Kingdom | collected 2010/2012 ...
GCTGGCACCATAAAAGCATCTCGGAAAAGATCCCGGAACTGCTGGTCAAGGGGGCGTACGACATCCGGGAGGAAGCCGCGGAGAAAGCGCGGGAGGATGGATTATACGCCTATGCCTCCCTTGATGAGCTTCTGCAGGACGGCTCCGTCGAGCTCGTCACCGTCGCCACCCCGAACCATGTACATAAAGACCTTGTCATCGCCTGCCTGCGGGCCGGTAAAAACGTGGTGTGCGAAAAACCCGTCGCCATGAACACGGAGGAACTGCGGGAGATGATTGCCGCCGCCGATGAAACCGGCAAGCTGTTCACCGTCCATCACAACCGCCGCTGGGACCGGGATTATCGCATCGTTAAAACCATCCTGGCCGACGGCACCATCGGCCGCCCTTACTTTATCGAAAGCCGGGTACAGGGCTCCCGCGGCGCCATGCATGGCTGGCGCGGATACAAGGTCAACGGCGGGGGTATGGTGCTCGATTGGGGGGTGCATCTGGTGGACCAGCTCCTGGATATGACCGACTCCCCTGTCGTATCGGTAGACGCGCATCTGCTCAGCGTTTTCACTCCCGAGGTGGAGGATAACATCAAAATCCTGCTCCGGTTCGAAAACGGCCTGTCCGCCTTGTGTGAGATGTCGACGAACTGTTTTGTGAATTTGCCCCGCTGGCATGTCTCCGGAACCGACGGCACTGCCGTGGTCGAGGGCTGGGGCTGCCACGGCAAAATCGTGAAGTTAGACACCGATGAAAAAATGGAATGGGCCGACGATATCGTTTACACCGAGGCGGGCCCCACCCGTACCATGGCCCCCCGCCCTGTCCATACCACCAAGGAGCTGCCGCTGCCCGACGTACAATCCGATTGGTCGGACTATTATCGCAACATTGTCGAGGTTCTGGAGGGCCGGGCGAAAGCGACCGTGCAGCTTTCTCAGGTATTGCGAGTCATGAAGGTCATCGATACCGTGTTTGCATCGGCAGAGGCGGGGCACGGCCTCTCCTGCTATATTTGAAAGCCTTTCGGTTCCGTTCGGCCCCGCTTGTAAATCCAAACCGGGATGATCCCCGCTGAAAGCCAGTGTGGAGCTCTTCAAGGAGGCGAGACAACAAATGGGTTTAGAATTCCGAAAAGTGTTCGATACCATACCGGATCAGTTCGATACATACAGGCCGCGATACTGTGCGGAACTGTTTGCCGATCTGATCGAGTACGCCGGAATCGGCCCCGGCAAAACCGTTCTGGAACTTGGTCCGGGAACCGGGCAGGCTACCGGCCCCATACTCGATACGGGATGCGGCTACCACGCCATCGAGCTCGGTGAGCATCTGGCCGAAACGATGAAGCGCAAGTATGGCGGGCGTCCAAACTTCCATTTGATTCATGACGACTTTATCACCCACGACTTCGGCAGCCAGACATTCGACGTGATCTATTCTGCGGCAACGATTCAATGGATCCCCGAAAAGATTGCCTTTTCGAAGACCTTTGAGCTGCTGAATCCGGGCGGGACCCTGGCGATGATGCTGACCAAAAGCGATTACAAAACGCCGAATGAAGCGCTGTATCAGTCGATCCAGCGGGTCTATTCCCAATATTTCAAACCGGAAACCGCATACGTGCATGGTGCCTTCCCGTATACGAACGCGCCTGAGTATGGATATGCCGGTTTGGAAAAACGGGAATATGGCGGCAGACGTGAATTTACCGCCGATGAATACGTGGCCTTTGCCGGCACACATTGCGACCACATCGTGATTCCCGAGCCTTACAGGAGCCTATTCTATAACGGCCTCCGGAAAGCTGTTCTCGAGGCGGGCAATCGGATCGTATTCCTGGATACATATATTCTGTATCTTGCAAAAAAGCCATGTGAATGCCGCTGAAAGGGCATCCGACAGAAAAGAGAGAAGTCAACGTCGTTTGACTTCTCTCTTTTTCAGCCCATACGCCTATAATGGGTCCCTGTTTTTTCGTCTTATACGGGTTTAACGAAGAGGCGGACGATGGCCTGGCCGAGCGCCACGCCTCCGATACAGCACCCGACGCTGAGCAGGATATACAGGCCTCCCCAGAATGGCTTGCCGGATTCCAGCAGCCCCAGTGACTCGAGTGAAAATGCCGAGAAGGTGGTGAATCCCCCGCACACACCCGTTTTCCAGAACAGAAGAGCGGCATCGGAAAGCCCCGGGCCCCTGAGCGCCAGACCGGTCACGACACCGATAAGAACCGCTCCCGCCATATTGGTCAGCAATGTCAGAACCGGAAAATCCAGATGGACCGGGATACGCCCGATCAGGTAGCGGCAGATGGCTCCCACCGCTCCGCCCAGACCGACCCAAAGCAGTTTGCCCATGAGTTTTATACTCCCTCTTCCGGTCAGGATCCGGCCGGCTGGTTTTTGCGGGAATCGAGATACGATTGCAGAATGATAACCGCCGCCACCGTATCCACCACGCCCTTCCTCTTTTTTCCCCGTGTGTTGGTCTGGTTAAGAAAACCGATAGCGGACAGGGTGGTCATCCGCTCATCCCAGAGAATCACCTCGAGCCCGCGTTCAGTCAGCAGCGCGGCGAACTCCTCCGCCCGGCGGGCGCTCTCTCCCCTGGAGCCGTCCATGTTGCGCGGATGGCCCAACACCACCCGGGCGGTCCCCTGTCCGGCGGCAATGGAAAAAGCCCGGTCAGCCAGACGGGTCAGATCCCGTTCCGTTACCGTTTCGATGGGAGAGGCCAAGAAGCCGCCCGGATCGGACACGGCAAAGCCGGTCCTCACCGTTCCAAGATCGATGCCCAATAGGCGCTCGTTCGCTTTGTCCTTCATGCCATGCCATCCTTTCAGGGGAGATATGACAGCTTCTAGGATCTCTGGAGCTGGGTGTGCCGTCATTCCTTCCACCAGGTCTGTTTGGCAAAGGTGGAAAGCTCCTCGTTCAAATGGGTGTTGTCGTTCTCCAATATAAGCTCCACCCGGTCCCGGTCGAAACGCAGGACACTCACGCCGGTGTTGTCGCACCAGGCCACCTCCGAAAGCCTTTCAATAGGCCAGCCCTTGGCCCAGCACAGGGCGTTGCGTATAGCGCATCCATGGGACGCCACGGCTACCGTTTCGTCCGGATGGGCCGCCGCGATCTCGGTCAGCGCCTCCGCCATGCGGCTGTATACCTCCCGCATGGCCTCCCCTTTCCGGGGATGGAAATCCCAAGGCGCACGGTTCCATTTGAAGCTTTGTACCGGGCAGAGCAACGGCAACATTTTCCAGGGCTTCCCCTCCCAAACGCCGCCATGGATTTCCATAAGCCGCCGATCCTGTACGATCGGCAATCCATGTGCGCCGTCCACTGCCTCGGCGGTATACATAGCCCGCTGCAGGGGACTGGAATAAATGGCATCGAGCGGAACATCCCGGAATCGTTCCGTCAGCCGTTCCAGCTGCCGCCGTCCGTTGCCGCTGATCCCTTCATCGATGTGGCCTTGAAAAATCCGGCGGATATTTCCCATGGCTTCGCAGTGGCGCACAAGATACAGAGTGGTCATAGTTCGCGATGTTTCCTTTCTGAATCACAGTAGGTTACAAGGGGAAGCCCCGTTTGTCGCTTCTTTGTATCCTTTCTCCGCGCGGAGAAAGGATGTAGCCGCACATAAAGATCCACCGGATTTGACTGTTATCACATTTAAAACACCATAACCGGTTCCAAATCTGTGCGGGGCGCCACCCGCAGTACAAAATCCATGTCCTCTCTCATCCCCGCCTCCGTCAGAGCTGACTGCGCGGTCAGATAGGCGAGCTCCGGGGAATTGTTATCCTTGCTCAGATGCGCCAGAAACAGCCGTGTCGCCCCCCGGCGGATCAGCTCGGGCAGCTCCAAAGAACAAGCGTCGTTGGACAGGTGGCCGGTCGATGCTAGGATCCGCCGCTTGAGGACATAGGGATACGGCCCGTTTTCCAGCATACGGATATCGTGGTTGGATTCGATCATCACCAGATCACAGCCCCACAAGGCTGTCCGCACCTCTTCCGTCATATGCCCCATGTCGGTTGCGACGGCCAGTGTACGGCCGTCGCCGGTGCTCACGCGATAGCCCGTGCTCTCCCGGCTGTCGTGCGGCGTCCGGAACGACCGAACCATCATGCCCGCAAGTTCCACGGCCTCCTCCATTGCCCGGCAATCCGCATCTTCCGGCAGCGCGCCGCCCCCGATCAGTCCGGCGCGTGTCCCGGGAGATGCGAAAACCGGTATGCCGAAGCGTTTTTGCAGCACTCGCAGTCCGGCCGTGTGGTCGGAATGCTCATGGGTGACAAAAATCCCCCGAATGCTGTCCATCCCGATCCCGCGATCCCAGCAAGCGGTTTCAATCCGCTTGGCGCTCACACCGGCATCGATGAGGATGCCGCCTTCGGGGGTCCCGATGTATGTACAGTTCCCGCTGCTTCCGCTGAAAAGTGGACAAAATCGTGCCATAAGGGTTCCTGGTCCTTTCCCATGTTCATCCTGAGTATGAGCTAAATCCCGCCGAAACAGAAGACGTCCGGCACGCTGCCGGGGCCGAAGGTCCGCTCTGCCATGCGGTACATGGCCTTCGCGTGTATCCGGTCATGCCAGATAAACCGGCGGCAGACCTTTTTCAGGCTCCACTGTTCCCCAAACCCGTCATCGGACACCCGGTTTTCCAGATAGCCGGGCAGGCTCTCCAATGCCGCAAAGCCGCGCTCGCGGCAATCGTCTATCCGTCCCGCATCGTCCGCGGGTACCTGGATTTTCCCGAAATAAAATGCGTTCACACCCCTGGTATGGTCATACATCTGCCGGGCCGTACGCGGTACGGATCCGTAAAAGGTACTCCTTTCCGGCAATACGCTGCGGTCCTTGTCCGGCACGGCGTCATACAGACGCTGAAAGTCGCGGGCGGATTTCAGTACCAGGGCTTTGAGGGTAATATACGCCTTCTCATCCAATACCCCGATTTCCCGGTCGAACAGCACGTCGGTGTCCGCGTCTTCAATAGCCAATTCCGAGGCGTTCTCCTGTATAATCCGGATTTCGGGCCAGCCGGGCGGATATTGCCCGGTTTTCCATGCTATGTAGGACCGGACTTCCGCCGGCATTTTGGATAAGGCCTCGTCTTTGGTCGCCCCTCGTGTATAAGCACCCGGAAACTGGTCGGCATATATGAGCGACGCCTTTCCATGATGCTCCCAAACGCATGTGACAGTCATGCGTTCCCCTCCTCCGGCCGGTTGAAACAAAAGGTGTCTTCAAATGCTCTCGTCCCATGGGACGACCGCTGCATTTGAAGACACCCTTTCCATTCTTACAGTGCCGTACGCAGTCCCGGTTCCGCCTGCTGGACCAGTTCGATATCCGCTCCGAGATGGCGGAGCTTGTCCACGATGCATTCATAGCCCCGCTCGATATGGTGGATATCTTCCACCTCGGTCGTCCCCTTGGCGGCCAGCCCGGCGATGACAAGCGCAGCGCCCGCCCGCAGGTCCACGGCCTTGACCGGGGCGGCTGTCAGGGGCTTGCCGCCCTGGATCACGGCCACCTTGCCGTCGACCAGGATGTCGGCCCCCATTCGGCGAAGCTCATCCATATACTGGAAACGGTTGTCGAAGATGCTCTCGGTGATGATGCTGGTTCCCTCTGCCATGGCCAGGAGCACCGCGATCTGCGGCTGCATATCGGTCGGAAAACCGGGATGCGGCATCGTCTTGACATTGCAGTGGAGGATCGGTCCGCGGCGGCACACCCGCACATAATCGTCGTATTCCTCCACCTCGGCCCCCATTTCCAGGAGCTTCGCCGTAATGGATTCCAAATGCTTCGGGATGACGTTGCGCACCAGCACGTCTCCCCCGGTCGCCACGGCCGCCGCCATAAAGGTACCGGCCTCGATTTGATCGGGAATGATGGAATAGGTGGTGCCGTACAGGCGGTCTACACCCCGGATTTTGATGACGTCGGTACCGGCCCCGCGTATGTCGGCGCCCATGGAGTTCAGGAAGTTGGCCAAATCGACCACATGCGGTTCTTTTGCCGCGTTTTCGATGACCGTCACGCCCCGCGCCTTGACGGCGGCCAGCATAACATTCACCGTCGCCCCCACCGACGCTTCGAGATAGACAGAACTCCCCACCAGACGCTCCGCCTTCAGCTCGATCATGCCGTTTTCCATCGGGGCCACATCCGCCCCGAGCGCGATAAACCCTTTTAAATGCTTGTCGATGGGCCGCACCCCGAAATTACAGCCGCCCGGCATCGCGACCTTCGCGGCGCCGAACCGGCTGAGCAGCGCCCCCATAAAATAATAGGAGGCCCGCATCTTCCTGGCCAGATCGTGCGGCACGGTATGGCTGAACACCGGACGGGAATCCACTTCCACGGTGTTTTTGTTGACACGTTTCACCACCGCGCCGAGATTTTCCAAAATATCCAGGCTGGTCGTGACGTCGGCGATATTCGGTATATTTTCAATGCGGCAGACGCCATTGGCCAACAGGGTCGCCGACAGGATCGCGACGACGGCGTTTTTCGCTCCGCTGATTTCCACTTCACCAAACAGGGGATTCCCTCCGCGGATCAGGTATTTTTCCAATCTCATCCAACTCCCCACGAATTTTAACATTCCTATTATAGCATGATTTTGGGAAAAATCAAATACAAACCTTTTCCAAATCCATCCATGGACGCGATGCAATCCGCGGCCCGCATCTATAGTATGAGCCGGGAACAGCCGCTTCATCCAAGAGAGGTTTTTCCGCTGTCGGATCGGCCAGTATTTTGAAAAAAATTCCAATTAAAGCCCCAGGTCCTCTTCCACCAGTATGACCTTGATCCGGCTCTTTTCCTGTTGCCACCCATGCACGACATAGGTGCTGCAGATCCGGTCCGGTACCGTACAGCCGTCGGTGCAGGACGGCGAGCCGAGACCGAGACAGCGCCCGGTCCGGGCACAGTACGTCTCCTTCGAGAGGCGCAGGGCGTTGGCGGGTGCCGCCATGCGTTTGACGCGGCTGACGGCCTCGTCGAGATCCGATACCAGCTTGTTGCGGCCCGCGACGACGATGACGGAAGCGGGCCCGTAACACAGCGCCGCCACACGGTTGCCGTTGCCGTCGACGTTATAGAGCTCTCCCCGCATGGTGACGGCGTTGGCCGAACAGAGGTAGGCGTCGGCGGAGAGGCTGTCCAGAAACACCCGGCGCACCTGTTCCGGCGTCAGGCCGGGAGCGTACCGGTCGATAAACCGGTAGTCCCCGCTTCGCAGCAGTTCCAGAACGCCGCTCTCCTTCAGCGTCTCCGATCCCCCCACCGCCACCGAATCGCTGGCATGCAGCAACGCGCGCACCTGCGGAACGACATCCTCTTTGCGGGAGACCAGATAGGCATCCATCCGGTTTTTCCGTAAATTTTCCACGGCCGCCTGCATCTGCAGATGCAGGACCTCACGGGGCAGATCCTTCAAAACCATCCGTCCTTTTCGAATCACCAGGGCGTCCTCGCGGCCTCCCACAGCCGGAATCTTCCAAATCAGTCCGCCAGCTCCAGCAGGACCGGACAATGGTCCGAACCCAAAACAGAGGAGGCAATATCTGCCCGTACCACCCGCGGCGCCAGCCGGTCGCTGACGAGAAAATAATCGATCCGCCATCCCGCGTTGTTCCGCCGGGCGTTGAAGCGATAGGACCACCAGCTGTATGCCCCGGTTTGATCCGGGTGGAGCAGGCGGAAGGTATCGGTAAAGCCGGCGGCGAGCAGGCGTCCGAACGCCTCCCGCTCCTCGTCGGAAAACCCGGCATTCCCCCGGTTGGGGCCCGGATTCTTCAGATCGATCTCCTGATGGGCGACATTGAGGTCTCCGCAGAGGATCACCGGCTTTTTCGCGTCCAGGCCGGCAAGATAGCGCCGCAGCGCCTCCTCGAACGACAGGCGATAAGGCAGGCGGCGCAGCCCGTCCTGCGAGTTGGGCGAATAGAGGGTGACCATATAAAACGCCGGATACTCCAGCGTCACGCAGCGGCCTTCATGCCCGTGCTCCTCATCCCCGATCCCGAGCGAAACCGAAAGCGGCGGTTTTTTGGCTAAAATCATTGTGCCAGAATAGCCTTTCTTTTCCGCGTAATCCCAGTACGAGGTATAGCCGGGCAGCGTGAGATCCAACTGCCCGGCTTGTAGCTTGGTTTCCTGCACACAGAAAAAATCCGGATCCAGCTCCCGCACCACGTCGGCGAAGCCCTTGTTCAGGCAGGCCCGCAGGCCGTTGACGTTCCAGGAAACCGCTTTCATCCGATCTCTTCCCCGTTTTCCACGGCCGCGAGCATCGCGATCCGGCGCTCATGCCGTCCGCCCTCGAATTCCGTGGTCAAAAAGGTGCGGACGATGCTCTTGGCGAGCTCCGGTCCGATCACACGGGCGCCCAGCGCCAGCATATTGGCGTCGTTGTGGCGGCGGGTGAGCTCTGCGGAATAAGGTTCGCTGCATAAGGCGCAGCGGATCCCCTTGACCTTGTTGGCGGCAAGGGAAATGCCGATCCCGGTCCCGCAGATGACGATTCCCCGTTCACACTCGCCCGCCGCCACCGCTTTGGCGGCCCGGACTCCGAAGACGGGATAATCGCAGCTCTCGGCCGTGTAGGTTCCATAGTCATGATAGGCAAGGCCCATCTCGTCGAGCAGGGCCTCCACCTCGTTTTTCATTTCCAACGCGGAATGGTCACAGGCAATGGCAATCATACTCTTTTCCTCCCACATCGTCCATAATAAAGAGGAAACGGCCGACCCGTTTCCTCTTTATTGTATGATTTCCGCCAGCTCTTATTCAGCGGATTCTTCCGCCGCGGCCTCAGCGGGCGCTTCCTCGGAAACGGCCTCTTCCGCAGCCGTTTCGACTGCGGCGCCGTCCTCCAGAAGGGCGCGGATCGACAAGCTGATGCGCTTGCTGTCGTAATCGACGTTGGTGATCTTCACTTTCACTTCCTGACCGATCTTCAGCTCATCCTGGGGCTTTTCAATGCGGCGGTCTGCGATTTGGGAAATATGGATCAGGCCGTCGATCCCGGGAATGATCTGCGCAAACGCGCCGAAGGTGGTCATGCCGACGATCTTGGCGTCCACCACCGAGCCGATCGGATAATTGGCCTTGAAAATCTCCCACGGATTGTCCTCCGCCTTGCGGTAGCCGAGGGAAATCTTCTTTTTCTCGGTATCCAGATCACGGATATAGACATCCACCGTATCCCCTACATTCACAACCTCGGAAGGATGCTTGATCCGGCTCCAGGAGAGCTCGGAAATATGGATCATGCCGTCGACACCGCCGAGATCCACGAACGCGCCGTAAGAGGTCAGGGATTTCACCACGCCGGTATAGCGCTGGCCGACCTCGGCCTGCGCCCAGAACGCCGCTTCCTTCTCCTTACGCTCCTCACGGGCAACCGCACGGATGGACCCTACCGCACGGCGCCGGCTCTGGTTGACCTCGATGATCTTGAAGCGGACCTCCTGCTTGAGCAGCGGAGAGAGATCCTCCATCCGCACGGCCGAAGCCTGGGAGGCGGGAATGAACACCCGCACGCCATGGGTGACGGCCAGCAGGCCGCCCTTGATGACGTCGGTGACAACGCCGTCGAGAATGTCGCCGCTCGCTTCCGCGGCCACGACCGTATCCCAGCCCTTGAGCGCGTCGACCCGTCTCTTCGAGAGCATGATGGTGCCTTCCTGATCGTTGGTGCGCATGATCAGGAGATCCAGCTCATCCCCGATTTTCACGAGATCCGCAGGGTTGGCGCCGGTAGCAGAGAGCTCGTCGGCCGGAATGTAGCCGGCCTGCTTGCGGCCCACCACCTCGACCTGCACTTCGTTCGGGGCAATGCCCACGACAACGCCGCGGACTCTCTCGTCTGTAGACAAACTCTGAAGAGAGGCTTCCAGGGCCTCTTCGAAGCTCATTTCCTCAAAGGATTTGGCAGGGGCTTCCGGTACGGCTTCCGCAGGAGCCTCCGGGGCCGTCTCCGCGGCCTGCTCGGCAGCGGGGGATTCCGAGGCGGGAGCGGCCGCCTCTTCCGCCGTGGGAAGGGTCTCGTTTTCTTGGACTTCGTTGTTGACAATCTCGGACATGGTTGAAAGTACCTCCTTTATAATATCGGCGGGGGTCGAGGCACCGGCCGTAAGGCCGACGACCTTTGCTCCAGCAAACGGACCGGAGGACAGCTCGTCCGCCGTTTCGATCAGAATCGTCCGACAGCCTTGCTGGCACACATCCCGAAGCTTGGCGGTGTTGGAGCTCTGACGCCCGCCGACAATCACCATCACGTCGCTCTTCTGCGACAAAGCAACCGCCTCATGTTGTCTTTCGGCAGTCGCATTACATATTGTATCAAAAACCAAAGGATTTGTATAGTGTTTTTTTGCGAATTGGGAGCACTTTTCCCATATTTCCATCTGAAACGTGGTCTGTGAGACCAAAACGACCGGGTTTTCCTTTAAAATTGCCTCATTTCGGCTCAGCCGCTCCAGATCATCCAGAGAGGTGAACACGAATGACGGGCCCCTGCAGTGTCCGCGGATTCCCATGACCTCCGGATGCTCCGGATCCCCCGCGATGAGGACCGCGTATCCTTCGGACGAATGCCGTTCTACGATGCGGTGGATTTTAGCCACGAAAGGGCAGGTCGCGTCGAGACAGTCCACCTCCCGCTCCCGCAGCCGGTCGTAGACCGACGCCGGCACGCCGTGGGAACGGATGACCAGCATCGCCCCAGGCGGCACGTCATCCGGTGAGCCGACGATCCGCACGCCCCTCTTTTCCAGATCGGCGACAAGCTGAGGATTGTGGATGATCGGCCCGAGCGTACAGACCGTCCGGCCTTCGTCCAGCAGCTTATAGACTGCGCTGACGGCCTTGTTCACGCCGAAACAGAAACCGGCGGTTTTCGCCACCAGGATCTCCATGGCGCCTCCCCCCTTTTAACGGGTGTTCTGCGCAATCATGTCCCCGATCCTGTCCATAACCAGGCGGGACGCGAAGCGCAGATCCGGATGTTCGGGATTGTCCAGGTGCAGCTCCTCCGGAGATAGAGGAGGGCCAAACACGATCCGGGTGGGACGGAAAAGGCGGAGCTTCTGGTTTTTGGTGGCGATCGCGACGGGCAGGACCGAGGCGCCGGTCTGCGCCGCAATCAGCGCGGCGCCCGATTTGGCCCGCCCCAGCCGGCCGTCCTTTGAACGGGTACCCTCCGGGAAAATCCCGAGGAGCTTCCCCTCCTCAACGATCCGGCGGGCGGTATCCAATGCCCCGGTATCCCCCGCCCCCCGTTTGACCGGGAAGGCACCGAGCTGCTTGGCGAAAAACCAGGTGGCGAGCCGGTTTTTAAAAATTTCCTCCTTGGCCATGAAATAGACGTGACGTTTCTGGCACATTTCAAGGAAAACCGGGTCGATCACCGAAATGTGGTTGCAGCAGAGGACCAAAGGCGGCTGCCCCGGCGTATCCGGGATATTCTCCCGGCCTATGGTTTTGAATGGGAACAGGAGCCATGCCAGCGGTTTGAAAAACCACAGCAAGAACCGTCCGAACCACATGGTAGTATGCCCCTTTCAGCCGATGGTATCCCGCACCAGCTTTTCCAAAATAGCGACCGACTCCTCGAGCGTGTTGCCCGTCGTATCGATCCGCACAGCATCCGCGGCCGCACGCAGCGGCGCTTCTGCCCGGTTTTCATCATTATAATCCCGCTGTCTCATATCCGCAAGCACTTCGTCAAAATCGGCCTCGATTCCCTTTTCGCGCAATTCCTCCGTCCGTCTGGCGGCCCGGTCCTCCGCCGACGCGGTCAGAAAAATCTTCAGGCGCGCGTCCGGGAGCACCACGGTGCCGATATCCCGGCCGTCCATGATGACGTCCTGCACGGCCGCGGTATCCCGCTGCAGGTGGAACAGGAAACGACGCACCGCCGGCAGGGCCGATACGGCCGAGGCCGCCATAGAAATCTCCGGCGTCCGGATGCGGCCGGTGACATCCTCCCCATTGACGTAAACGCGTTGTTCACCGTGTTCATGGCGCAGCTCCACCTTCAGGCCGCCCAGCAGGGGCTCGACCTCGTCCGCCCTGGACGGGTCCGCGCCGCGGTCCAGCACGAAACAGCCCACCGCGCGGTAGAGTGCCCCGGTATCCACATATAAAACGCCGAGCCGCCCCGCAAGGATCCGGGCGATGGTGCTCTTCCCCGCCCCCGAAGGGCCGTCGATCGCAATCGAAACCGGTTTGTGGTCCTGCATGGATGATGCCTCCTGTTTCTCAGATACGGGCTCTTCACCGGGAACCATACAGAGACGTTTCAGGGCTTCCAGCCCCTCGGCGATCTCCTCCCGGGAGAAATCTGCCGCCTCCAGCTCCTCGTCGGACAGCTCCTGAAGGTCCTCGTAAAAATGGACGCCGACCGCGAGAAAGGACGGCTGGGGATCCCGTTCGATCTCGTCGAACAGGAGGTTCTCTGCTTCGTTGATCCTCCGTTCCAAGAGCAGCCGGCCCACGCGATAGCCGAGAAAATCGCTTTCGGAAAAGCGGCCCTCCTCGTCCACAATCTCGAACATCTCTTCCTCTTCCTGCAAAAACACCTGCCGCAGCACCCGGCCCAGGTCCTCAATCATCCGCAGGATATAATCGTTGTTGTACATCCGCCCCGATCCTTTCCGGTCAGACCGCCCGGCCGGCCGCCTGACCGGTAGCAAAGGCGATCTGGAGATTGAAGCCGCCGGTGTAGGCGTCTAGGTCCAACACCTCTCCGGCAAAAAACAGTCCCGGCAGTTTTTTTGACGCCATGGTTTTTGCGTCGATTTCCTTCAAGGCCACGCCGCCGGCGGTGACAATGGCCTCTTCCACCGGCCGGAAGCCCGCGATCCGTACCGGCAGGTCCTTGAGGAGCCGGAGCAGCCCGGCCCGTTCCTCCCGGGTGACGCTGTGGCACTTCCGCTCAGGCGGAACACCGCAGAGCTCCGCCATGACCGGAACCATCGACCGCGGCAGCAGGCCGCCAAGCAGGGTCCCGAACGCCCGGTTTTGTTCCGCCCGCAGATCCCGTACCAGCCGGCTGTCGAGCTGTTCGGGCGTCAGCGCGGGCTTCAGGTCGATGTGGACGGTATACCGCCCCCGCGCCATATGGCGCAGATGGGCGCTGGCGCTGAGGATCATCGGCCCCGACAGGCCGAAATGGGTGAACAGCATCTCCCCGAAGTCCCGGTAAATGGTCTTTTGCCCGGCTTCGTCCCGGACGGTCAGACCGGCGTTTTTCAAAGATAGCCCCTGCAGGGCCGCGCACCAGCCGTCCTCCGCCTCGAGCGGCACCAGGGAGGGACGCAGCGGCGTGACGGTATGCCCCGCCTGACGTGCCAGGGCATATCCGTCCCCGGTCGAGCCGGTCAGCGGATAGGACAGCCCGCCCGTGCAGACGATCACGGCTCCGGCTTCAAGGACACTCCCATCCTCCAGCCTCACCCCCCGGCAGGCCCCGTCCGCGATCAGGAGCTCGGAAACCCGCCCCTGCCTTATCCGGGCGCCGCCCGTCCTGGCATATCTCGCCAGCGCGTCGGCGATGTCCATCGCTTTGTCGGATTCCGGGAATACCCGGCCGCCCCGTTCGGTTTTGAGCGGCACGCCCTGTTCTTCGAACAAGGCCATGCAGTCCTGCGGCGTGAAGGCGGAAAAGGCGCTGTACAGGAACCGGCCCCCGCCCGGGACATGGGCGACGGCGTCTTCAGCGGTGCAGTTATTGGTGACATTGCAGCGGCCTTTCCCGGTGATGAGCACCTTGCGTGCCGGCCGGGGATTGCGTTCCATCACCGTGACCGGCCGGCCGCGGCGGCCCGCGCATCCGGCCGCCATCAGCCCCGCGGCGCCTCCGCCCACCACAATGACGGGCCGATCCGATTCCATACTCCGCACCTTCACACCCCGTCCGCCGTTTTTTCGAACGGCTGGTATACCTGATAGGTCTCCCACAGCCCTTCGAGCTCGTTGAGCGTCTCCCGGTTCTGCTCCATCCGGCGGAGCGACACCGCCACGATCAGCGCGTTGAGCACGCTCAGCGGCGCCACGAGCGAGTCGACGATGGTGGCCATGTCGCTGTGGGCCAGAAGCAGGCAGGTGGCAAAATCCGCGATGGGAGAGAGCAGGCTGTCGGTGATCGCAATGACCTTCGCGCGGCGGGAATGCGCGAAATGCAGGGTTTTGACCGCCTTGCTGGAATATCGCGGAAAGCTCATCCCGAGGATGGTGTCCTCTTCACTGATATGGATGAGCTCTTCGAGGATCTCGGTCTCGCTGGAGGTATACACCAGATGGATGTCGGGCAGGAGGAGCTTGAGATAATACGCCGCGAAATTGGCGAGCGCGCGGCAGCTCCCCGCCCCGAAAATATAGACCTTGCGGGCGCTTACCAGCGCGTCCACCGCCCGGTCGAACACATCCCGCGGCAACTCCTCGAGGGTTTGCCGGATGTTCTGCATGTCGTAAGCCATCACGTTGTCCAGCACCTCGCTGTCCCCCATGCGTGCCCGGGTGACTTCCACCCGCTGGACCGAGGTCAGCTTGCTGCGGATAAGCTCCTGCATCGCTTTTTGCAGCTGCGGATACCCCTCGAACCCCAGCTCCGCCGCAAAGCGGACCACTGTGGATTCGCTCACCCCGACGGTTTCGCCCAGCCGGTAGGCCGTCATGAACGCCGCGGTGTCATAATGCTCGAGTATATAGTGGGCGATGCGTTTCTGCCCTTTGGAAAAACCCGGCATTTCCCGGGTGATATGCGCGATCAAATTCGTTTTCAAGCCGATCCAACCTTTCCGCCTGCCGCTGCGTATTCCGTTAGTATTGTACCGCCTTCGCGTCGAAATTGCAAGCGGCATTCCCCGTTCCTGCAATTGAAAATGAAAATGGACAGCGCCCGGCTGTCCATTCAGATGCGGAATATGTGCAGAAGCTTCGGGCGCAGCATCCTCTGATACAGGACGATGAGATTGGTGACCGCCACGTCGTAAATGACAAACACGATGTTCCCGGCGCCGAGCAGGAGCAGCGGCACATTGACGCCGAACAGCTCCAGGCTGTCGGCCGGCAGGGCGAACACATGCAGCATGAGCCAATAGGCGGCCACAAACGTACCGTTGAAGAGCAGGAGTTTGGCCGCCCATTCCAACGGCCGGAAACGAATGCGCTCGATCAGGGCCTTGAGAACCGGATAATACCCGAAAAAGGCGATGAAAAGCACTTTTGCCTCCAGGGAGGGAGTCAGGATCGCGTTCAGGATCCCCACGACGGCATAGACCATAAACCCCCATTTCACGCCGCTCTCGAGTACGATGGGGATGAGAAGCACCCCTGCGAGAGCGGGCAGGGCATAGTCGGCAAAAGGAAAAATGGTCAGGAGCATACAGACTAAGGAGAGGGCGGCAAGCAACCCGCCCAACGCGATTTTTCCGCTGTGCTTCATGAACTGCCATCAGGCCTTTCCAGCCGGCCGCCCGTCCGGGGCCCGGCATATTGAAACTTTCATCCGTGTCAGCAGCAGCGGATAAGGTCGCCGCCCATGCATTCACAGCAGCAGTCCGCGCAGATCAGGCCGCTGCACATGTCGCAGGCGCTGCAGCCTCCCGCCGTCTGACGGCCGGTCCGGTATCCGCCGTTCTGCCGCCGCATCTCCATCTGGTTGAGGGCCTGCCGGTATTCCATGTTGCCCGGATCCATCCGGACCGCAGTGGAAAAATGGTTGTAGGCGTCGTCGAGCCATCCTTTTTTGAACAGGACACTCCCCTTGAGGAAATACCATTCCCCGTCCCGGGAAGGGCCGGGAATCCCGTCTAGGAGGGTTTCGGCATCCATCACCCGTCCGGTGCGGATGAGGTTGCGGATATCCATGAAACGGGAGGTCCCACCTCCCTGGGAAGGGGCCCCGCCCTGCGGTGCCGGACCGCCCTGCCGGCGCATCCGGATAATGGCGTCGTACGCCTCGTTGATCTCCTGCATCTTTTCCTGCGCGAGATCGGAGAGCGGGTTGTCGTTGTAGTGGTCGGGATGGTATTTCTTGGCCAGCTCCCGATAGGCCGCTTTTACCTCTTCGTCGGTGGCGCTCGGCTGTACGCCCAGCACCTGATAGGGATCAGTCATAGTTCGGGTCCTCTCGCTTTCTGCGTTTGCCGGATTTCGACTGCGGATCGCCAAAGAGCGCCTGTTTCTGCACGTAAGGCAGCCCGAGCTCCAGCACGTTGCGCAATATACCGTCAAACCGGCGGATATCCAATAAATTGTAGGCCGCCTCACACTCCGCGAGGGTCGCGTTGAGCGAACCCTCGGCGTATCGCCTGGCCTCCCCGAGGGCAGCGGCGTCCCCGGCAGTCAACCGGCGGGAGAGCGCAAAGGCATTGTAGCTTCCGTTTTGCAGATCCTCTTCCAGGTCGTCCGCGGCATCGATGAGATAGATCCACCGGCCCAGGCAGTAGCCGAACCGGTCGAGGATGCGTTTTTCGCGTTCGTCCCGCGCCGCCGCCGCCGCCAGATAGGCAAGCATACGTGCCGTGGGTTCGGCCGCCGCATCAACGGAAGGGGATTTCGCCTGTTCCAGCCCGGCCTGCAGCCGCATACAGTCCGCCATGACCGCGTCCAGCTCCGGCTTTGCCCGCGCGGCCTTTTTGCGGCCGGCGGAAACAAACGGAAGCAGGCAGCGGGCGCCGAGGCGTTTCCAGAAGCCACTGTCGGCGATGGTATCCCGGGTTTTGTAATACACCAGCAGCGCGGCCGCGTCGGCCGCGTCCTCGAGAGCCGGGCCGCCACAGCAGCAGGTCCGTTTTTTCAGCGGATTGAACGCGCACCGCCCCTTTTTGAACCCGGGGCAGTCATCCCCGAGCGCCATATAAAAGAGCGCCAGAAAGGTGAAGTCGTAGCTCAAGGTCATACGGGCCAAAAAACCGTACCGCTTGCCAAGCTGTTTGCACAGCGCGCAATAGACGCCGCGGTAGTGCTCGAATTCCCCCATCTTCAGTTCCGGCTGGTATACCTTCACATATCCAAACATGACATGTCCTTCCACCTCACGGCTGACGTCTATAGTATCATACAATACGGAGAAAAACAGTATATGAAAGATTTGTAAATATTCCTTGATGAACGCCGCTTTTTTCCGATATTTCCATATCCGAATCCTCCCCTTTTGAACGAAATTGCCCACAAAACGCGCAAAAACCGGCGGAAAACCCGCCGGTTTCGATCGAATTCAGACTGAAAAAATGGTAGCCGGCGGCCTCGCCGGATAAGCCCACACGGCCTGTCAGCCCCGGCAGACGGGCTCCCGCAATCCCGCAAACAGCTCCCGATCCGCCGCCAGCCCGTTGCGGGCACAGGCCACCAGGGACTGCAGCTCCCGCCCGAGACGCTCCCGTCCAAGCGGGGTGGCGAACCAATTGTCCCGTTTGCCGTGCAGGCTCACAGCCGGACAGGAGACCAGCCGGTAGGAATCCGGGAAACCTTTTTTGGCGGTCAGGTAGGCTCTCGTCATGTGGAATTCCGCCGTCACAAGCAGCAGGATAAGCGGCGTTTTGCCGTACCGGCGCCGGAGCATGGCAGCCGTATTCGCGACGTTTTCAGGCGTGGTCCGGGACATCTCCTCGGTTAAAATCACCTCGTCCGGCACCCCATGTTCCCGAAAGCCCTGACGGAACAGGGAGGCTTCTGTCGGCAGAGCCGGATCCCGCGTTCCCCCGGAAACGAGGATATGGGGTGCCCGCCCGGCCTGGTACAGCCGCAGCGCCTGACGCCCACGGTAACGGAAGCCCCGCCGGCTCCCGAAAACCAGGATCAGATCGCCCCTCTCCCCCGTGTCCTCCAGCGAAAAGAAGAGCTCGTCCAGCAGCCGGACGGTCTCCAAAGAAAGGGGCCGATTCCAACTGTACAATTCCTGTTGGACCATTTCCCAGGGAATATCCGATATGCGCATCCCGCCGTCTCCCGTTCTTCTTGATGCGCTTAGTCTGCACCACGACCGGGGTGAGTATACGCCGGCCGGATATCCTCAGGTCTCCTCCTGCGAGAGCACCTTCTGCAGATACTGCCCGGTATAGGAGTCCGGGACGGCCGCCACTTCCTCCGGCGTGCCGGCCGCCACCACCAGCCCGCCTTTATCCCCGCCCTCGGGACCGAGATCGATGATATAATCGGCGGTTTTGATCACATCCAGGTTGTGCTCGATGACGATGACAGTGTTGCCGCCCTCCACCAGCTTCTGCAGCACCTCGATGAGCTGCTGTACGTCGGCGGTATGCAGGCCGGTGGTCGGTTCGTCCAGGATATACACCGTTTTGCCGGTGGCGCGCCGCGACAGCTCGGAGGCCAGTTTAACCCGCTGGGCCTCGCCGCCCGACAAGGTGGTGGCGGGCTGCCCGACCTGGATATAGCCGAGCCCCACGTCGTACAAGGTCTGGAGCTTGCGGGCGATCTTGGGAACGCTGGAAAAAAAGGAGAGCGCCTCTTCCACCGTCATGTCCAAAACGTCGTAAATGCTCTTACCTTTATATTTGACCTCGAGCGTCTCCCGGTTATAGCGACGGCCTTTACAGACCTCGCAGGGGACGTAAATATCGGGCAGGAAATGCATCTCGATCTTGATAATGCCGTCCCCCTGGCAGGCCTCGCAGCGCCCGCCCTTGATGTTGAAGGAAAAGCGGCCGGCGGAAAAGCCGCGCATTTTCGCGTCGGCAGTGGAGGCGAAGAGCTCCCGGATGTCGTTGAACACGCCGGTATAAGTGGCGGGGTTGGACCGCGGGGTCCGCCCGATCGGGGCCTGGTTGATATCGATGACCTTGTCGAGGGCCTCCAGGCCCTCGATGGAGCCGTGCGCCCCGGCACGGCAGCGGGCGCCATTGAGCGCGGCGGCCAGGTGCTTGTACAGGATTTCATTGACCAGGGAGGATTTCCCCGAACCGGACACGCCGGTGACGCAATTGAACGCCCCCAGGCGGAAAGAGACGTCGATATTTTTCAAATTGTTTTCACTGGCCCCACGGACGGTCAGCAGCCGGCCGGAGCCGGGACGGCGTTCCGCCGGCACGGGGATGCGGCGCCGGCCGCTGAGATACTGGCCGGTGACCGACTCCTTGCAGGCGCAGACCTCCTCCACCGGCCCAGAACAGATCACGTTGCCGCCGTGGACACCGGCCCCCGGGCCGATATCCACGATCCAGTCGGCTGCCCGCATGGTGTCCTCGTCGTGCTCCACCACGATCAGGGTGTTGCCCAGGTCCCGCAGGCGTTTGAGGGTGGCGAGCAGCTTGTCGTTGTCCCGCTGATGCAGGCCGATACTGGGCTCGTCCAGGATATAGAGCACCCCCATCAGGTAGGATCCGATCTGGGTGGCGAGGCGGATGCGCTGGCTCTCGCCCCCGGACAAGGTGCCGGATGCCCGGGACAGGCTGAGATATTCGAGACCCACGCTCTGGAGAAAGCCCAGGCGTTCCCTGATCTCCTTGAGGATCCGCTCCCCGATCTTCCGCTCCCGGTCGGTGAGACTGGGTTCCAGGCTATCGAGAAAGGACAGGGCGCCCGACACCGACAGCCGGCTCAGGGAAGAGATGTTCTCCCCTCCCACGGTCACGGCCAGGCTTTCCGGCTTGAGCCGGTGGCCATGGCATTCCGGGCAGGGGATTTCACTCATGTATTCCTCGAGCTCCTCCCGCATCCATTCGCTGGAGGTTTCCCGGTACCGCCGTTGGAGATTGTTCAGCACCCCTTCGAAATCGGTGAAATATTCCCCGCTGCCGTATTCCATTTTGCGGGTCATCTTGATCTTTTCGCCGTTCGTGCCGTACAGGATGACGTCAACCGCCTTTTTCGGCAGGTCTTGGACGGGCGTATCCAGCGAAAAGCCGTAATGGGCGGCTAGCCCTTCGTAATACATCTGGGCAATGGTGCCCCCGTCGGCATAGCTCCAGCCGCTTGCGCGGATAGCGCCCTGGCGGATGGACAGCTTCCTATCCGGGAGGATCCGGTCGGGGTCCATGGACATGAAAACACCGAGTCCAGTGCATTTCGGACAGGCACCGAAGGGATTGTTGAAGGAAAACATCCGGGGAGAGAGCTCTTCGATGCTCACCCCATGCTCGGGACAGGCGTAGTTCTGGGAAAAAGGCAGCTCCTCCCCCCCCACTACGTCGATGGTGACCAGCCCGCCGGTGAGGCCCGTCGCGGTTTCCACCGAATCGGCCAGACGGCCCCGCATGTCCGCGCGGACCACCAGCCGGTCCACCACCACCTCGATGGTGTGTTTTTTGTTCTTCTCGAGTGTGATCTCCTCGCTCAGGTCATAGAGGATGCCGTCCACGCGCACGCGGGCATAACCGCTGCGGCGGGCGTCCTCAAAGATCTTGGCGTGCTCGCCTTTTTTGCCGCGCACCACGGGCGCG
>ERZ825896.2054-NODE-2054-length-20383-cov-5.554260_pt1 | contig 20383 bp, 14 predicted proteins | sample MGYA00519858_ERZ825896 | MGnify/ENA primary metagenome ERZ825896 (study PRJEB31778, sample SAMEA3449214) | human gut metagenome | biome: human gut; feature: human-associated habitat; material: faeces | place: United Kingdom | collected 2010/2012 ...
GTCTTATATTTTAAGCTTTTCATGAAAAAACGGAATTTAGTTTAAAAATTCACGCCAATGTTAATCCTTTTTTAAAATGTATACATTAACTTTAATAGTTTATTTATAAGCAAATCATTGATAATAGGCAGTAATAACTCGCCATACTTGTTGTAATATCTTATTTTTAAGATATTACACACTTTAAAAAAGTTTTTACTGGGTTCCTTTTGTCAATGAGGAATTATAAAGAAATTATTATATAATTCGTATACATTTTAACTAATGTTTAACAATTTGAGATAATCCAAAAGATTCGATGAATTTTCATCGAATCTTTTATGCTAATTATTATTGTTGTTATTATTTGGATTATTTTCTGTCATAACAGTTTCATTTGAAACATTTAAATTTTTTGTAGCTTCTGCATATGCTTGTTGTTGTTTTGCTAAATTTGCTTTAGCTTCTAATAAAGCGGCCTCTTGGTTTATTTGTTGAACAGCAGCTTCATTTTTTACTTTTTCTGTTTCCAAATTCATACGTGCCATTCTTGCATCCTCGTTCGGTGCTTTACGTTTTTCCTCAGTTGCCTCAAATAATTTAAACGGTTCTTTAAAACCAAACATTGATGCAATAATTACCGTTGGAAAAGCCTTAATTTTGATATTATATGATGTTGCATTACTATTGTACTGTCTTCTTGCTGATGCAAGTTGATTTTCATTATTTGATGTAGCTTTTGCAGTGAATAACCCCATTGTTTTTATTGCAGTTAATTCTGGATATGCTTCTGTTCTAATTGCTGGATTTGCAAGTATTGTTGCCATACTATTTGATGCTTCAATTTTATCATTAATAGAACCATTTTTGGCATTTATTATTCCACTTCTAGCTTTTGATAGTTCTACATGTGTTTTACTTTCAAAGTCATATGCAGACATTGTTTGCTCAAGTAGTGCACTTACTTCATCAAATCTTTTTTCCAAATAAACATCAATTGTTCTAAATGATTTTTCAACACGTTGTTTTTTAGCATTTAAGCTATTATAAGTAAAAATTACAAACAATACCAATAATATAATAACAACTATTAAAGGATGTTCCCCCATCCAATTTAAAATACCTTCCATAATAAATTTTCCCTTTCTTCTATTCATTTTTATAAATAGTTAAACTTTCTTCATATAATGATGCAATTTCATCTTTATGTGTGCTTTTAAAATCTTTGAATAACATATTTGAAATTTCTAACATTTCATTTTGATAATTCTTAATAATTTCTACATTTCCTGTAAGTACACCTTTGTCATCAATACTACTTTTAAATATTTCATTAAAATACTTCATTAAAAATAAATGCTCCATTTCAGGAAATATATTATAATAGAAAAAATCTTTAGCTGAACTCACGTTTGGAATAGGCATACTAACCTTCCTAGTTGCATCACTATACTTTGAATCAAAATTAAATAGGTCTCCACCTTTAATTTTTTGATAAGTTGTTTTATCAAGACTCACATTGAAATTAATACATTTATCTGTTATAGTCATATTAAAAGAATTATACCTTTTCTTTAAATAGGTTAAATACTCCTCAAATAACGGCGTAATTATTTTATTTACTTCCATCATTAAACCATCAATATCTTCAAAATTATTAGTTCCAGATATTGTGCAATCCAATGATTTATTAAGCTCTTCTGTATTAAAATGATAGTTTCGATTGCTTTCAAACATTGAATTAACGGTATCTTCTGCTATTGCAGAGAAAAGATTATCATCTTCCCTAATTTCTATTATTGCACCTTTTAATCGTTCAATACTATTATTATATACTATTGAAACTGAAAATCCATCAAAAACTTCAGAAGTTGTAGTCGTTGTCTTTCCTTCAACTGTCTTAGTATCTTTCTTAATTAATTTCAAATCATATATTTCACCATTGCAAAAATCACTACTAAATAATATTTTATTAGAAATTTGTTGATCTGTATATGTCTTATTTAAAAGACCTTTAACTGGCAAGCCAAAATTGTTCTTATCAACTTTAGAATACTTAAAATTATCAAGTACATTATAAATAAGTGGATACATTGTCCTTTTATAAAAAGAATCATATGTTTCACCCTTGAATTTTTTTGAAAAGACAATAGCAAATATAATTAATAACACAATACTAACAATAGCTGAAATAATAATATTTTTAGATATTAGAAAAATTAAAACACCTATTAACAATATTATTATTAAAAATATATTTCGTATTTTATTAATTGCCCTTTGACATCTTTTAGCGACAAAGGCATACTTAACATAATCTTTAAAATTCATATTATTATACAACATGTTTCCATAAGATATTGGTGTATATTTTAACACTAAATTGCTATCTATATTATCCAGTTCTGATTCTATTCCAACAGATGCTAAATTTTCTTTAGTAAGTCTTAATTTTTCATCCTCAATATCCTTTAACAATGAACTATAGTATTCATCAGCTTTTGATATTGCATTCGCTCTTTTTTTAGGACTAATCACCATTTCACCTCCTAGTCCCTTTATAGTCAAAAATATCTAACTATCCTACTTGATTATACCATATATTTTTATAACCAAACGATATTTTTATATAGAATATCAATCAAATGTCAATTACTATTTAATTGTTGGAATAGACAATGAAATTTCTACTTCATCATCTTTTCCATCATCATCTATATCGTATGTAAATGAATACTGATAATCACTGGCATTTCCTACAAATAGTCCAGATATATATGTATACCATTCTACCGATTGTTTTTTTCTCGTTAAATTAATATATCTTGTTTCACCATGAAATCTATTATCATAGATTTCTATTTTATACTTATTGTTATCATTTGCATCTACAAAAAGTTTGGTTGCATTCACAGCATGATCAAAATTATTTGCATGTATATTTATAATTACTGGATTATTATAATATAATGATGTTTGAAGTTTATTAAATGCTAGATCCTCACTTTTTAACTCAAGCCAATCACTATTATTTCCGAAGAAACCACCACTTGAAAAAGAATAATTTTGTGCATCTGTTTGTTGTACATATAATCTCCAGATGGTTTGTAGCACTTCATATTCTTCATTAGTTATACTATTCTTTAAGGTACTACTATCAATATCAATTAATGCTCTTTGATATTTATTAAAATTATTACTACTGTAATCTATTAGTTCAACCTTTATTCCATTTCTTTCAAACATTTCATAATACTTTGAATTAATATATAATGTATTATCTTTTATATCTCCCCAATAATCACTAGGTTTATTAAAATAAATATCTAATACTTCAGATTTCCAATTAAAGTCATATAAATTTATACTATGATTATATAAATTTGTTCCTGACAAATTGTAACCATTTGATTTTAAACTACCTGTGGAATGCGATTTAGATAATTCACCTAATGTACTAGGTAACTCATTTCTATAATATAGATTAGCCAGTAAAGATAATCCATAACAATTTCCACCAGGACTTTGTTTAGTACCAAAATTGTTAAAAGAAAAACCATCTCTCGTAACAATAAATCCACTATCTTCTAATAAAATAGAATCTGTTTTTAAATCAGCATTTGTATCAAATAAATTATAATTAATATCTGATGCTACTAAAGAATATATTTCATCTAATGAATCATCTTTTGCTGCACTATATAATTTACAGCCTGTTTCTGTTGCAATATCATTTAAATCATTAGTATCAATATTGTTCCCTAATCCAATTATACATATACGAACATTTTTATCTTTTGCCGATTGAATTATACTATTTTTAGAAAAAGACAAGTTTCCTTCTGTATTGTTACCATCAGTAAGCAAAATAACATAATGACCATCATAATCATTTGCAAACGCATTTATACCTTTTTTTAAAGCATTAATTATATTCGTACCATCTAAATCAGTATTAAATTCTTTTCCCATCAAACTTATTGCATTTTTGACATCAGTTTTATTGTCTGAAAAACTAACTAGATTAGCATAATCTCCAGAAAATTCAGCAACACCAAATTTATAATTACCTGTAAACATATCAACAAGTTTGTTTGATAATGTTAATCTTTTAAAAGTTTCATCATTACCAACAGCCCCAGTACTACTATTATATCCTCTATTTATCATCTGTTTTTCAGTGTACATTGATACTGAATTATCAATGATAAACATAATATCAACTACTTGATTAGTATTAATTTTTGTTTTATCTGCAACAACATATGATGAAAAATGATTTAAATTACTAATCATAATCTTATTATTTATATCTATTTCTGTAGGTACCATTTCAAAAGTTTTATTTTCCAAATCAAAATAATATAAAGATAAATTATTTTCATCTATATTATTTTCTAATAGTTCATCAGTATCATATTTGATTGTGACTTTTGCACTTTCTAATTTACCATCTGTATTAAAACTATATAATTTTCCTAAAACTCCATCCATAGATTTTAAAGTTGAATTATTAAATACTTCAGCAGTTGTACTTGCTACATTTCCTGTACCATTTAATTCAACAACTATATTATTGCTTTCATTATTTAATGTATAAACAAGATTTCTGTCACCATCCTTATGTCCATCCCCCTTAGAGTCGGCTTTAAGTGGATCTAAACCAAGTTCTAATTCATTTCCATCATTTAATCCATCATCATCAGTATCAGCCTTAAGTGGATCAGTTTTACTTATATTTATTTCATAATAATCACTTAGGCCATCAAAATCACTATCTATTAAATTAGGATTAGTACCTAATTTTGCTTCTTCAGTATCAATAATTCCATCATTGTCGGAATCCAAATTAGAATCTTCACTTTTATTAGTAATTAAACCTGTTAACATATCATCTTTTATTTCAATTAACTCAATTGATTTTGTTATCTTTTTCCCACTAGGGGCAGATGCCGTTATTTTGTATGTCCCATGCTCATCTGGTAACTTCCATACTACGCTATTCTCATTTACTTCAACCTCACCAGATTCAGTACTGAATTTAATATTTTTTATTTCTTTATTGTCTTTATCGTATGCTAAAACCTTTAAATTTAAAGTTTTAGACTCTGTATATGATATATTGCAATCATTACATTCACTATCCCAACTTAGTTTTGTAAAATCATAAAGGTTATTAAACAAAAATAAACCAAGTAATAAAGTTAAACATGTACTTGCACTTATTATAAATGTTTTCTTATGCTTAACCACAAATTTTAACCCATCATTAAATATTACTTTTAATTTCTTCCATAATGGTGTTAGAGGATTCTTTTTAGATAACTGTTGTGCTAAAGTTTCTTGATTACTATTATTAAATTTATTAACATTTCTAGCACCGCACTCTGAACAAAAATCAGCTGATTCGGTCATCTTATGACCACAATTATTGCAAAACACATTTACACCTCTTCCCAAAAATGAATAATCATAGATTATTCACTCGTATAAATTAATTTTAAATTAGTATTATAATAATCATACTTTTTATCATGTTTTACTTTTATGTAATTTGAATAAATATTGTATGAATCATCTATAGTAATGGTTATACTTTTACCTGTTAATAAATTGTAAATAACCTTATTTCTGTTTTCATCAGTATAAGAAATAAATGTACTATCAGTATAACTAGTAACGTATGATGAATTTATTTCATAAATTGTTTCATTATTTTTTAAATCAAAAATAAATGATTTACTATCTTTTTTCACTATAATATAATTTTTCCCTAATGATTTTAGATATTGATATAATGATGTATCAAAAAAATCTATTCTATCCCATTGACATGGCAATAATACCTTCCCATTTTGCATTAAACCATAACCATTATCACACGAGAACTTACTATATCCTGTCATTAATTCTAAATCACTCAAGCTATCTAGTTTTGATGGTATCTCATCTGTAATACTTCCTGTTTTGATATCATAATATTTGTAATTATCATTATCATTTATTCTTAAATAACCGGCAGGATAATATCTTATTTCATTACTATCTTTATATACAATTTTATTATTTTGAATATAGAAATATATTTTTTTATCATACTTACCATCAGTATAAAAACTAAATATATTATCATCGTCATCCAAATAATAATCTTCCTTTGATTCAACAACTATTTTTCCGCTATCACAGTTTACTATAGCACTATAACCATAATATGGTCTACTAACACAATATCTACTATTTAAAGAATCATCAATATCAGATACGCGAAATTCAAATTCATAACTTTGATCAATATAATCACCTGTATACTTAAATGTATAAGGAATTTTGCCAGAAGTAGTCATTATTCCAGCTGTTCTTTTTTCTTCACTAAACCAAGATAAATAACCATCCTTGTTATATTTAACGTTTTTGTCATCAGACGACAATTTTTGCAAATTACTATCATACAATTTATTATCTATTATGTATATATTATAATCGCTAATGTATTCAATAGAACAATACCCATCTTCTTGTGGTGTGATTTTCACTTTTCCATTTTTGTCAATAATTTTACATAATTTCTTTTCACCATCATCAGTTTTAACCATTTCATATACAATGGCATAATTACCATTAAAATTTCTAACATCTTCATATTTTGGTTCAACAATCACTTTACCACTAGTATTTATATAACCATATTTACCATCTTTTTTGATTATAATAGGTTTATTTTGATCGAATATTGCATAATTTAAATTACCTTTTTTGCCCTTCTTTAAAATTAAAAATGATATTCCTAAAAGTACGACAATAGAAACAACAATTAAAGTAATTTTCAACTTATTATCTTTCTGCATACATCACATTAAAACCCAAACTGATTTAATATATTATTTATTCCATTTGAAACTGAAGAACTAAATAATTTCATAAATAAATAATATGCACTAATTGATAATATAGATAAACAAATTAAATTGAAATAATATTTAACGTTTCCACTTAAAGCTATCTCGGCATTCATTGTTTCATAAACTAATATAATTGTATATACTATTCCTATAATAGTTATAGCCATATTAAGTGGTGCATATATCATTGAAAGTAATGGTGCTACTACTAAGTAGCATACAACAAATGGTACAATTGATAATGCAGAAATACCCAAGAATTTTGAAAAATTAACCTGTTTTTTTACTATCAAACTTGCTAAATAATAAACAACTGCTATTGCAAGTATAATTCCTAAGTATACTAAAATATTTGTACCAATTGTTTTAATATAATTAATTTCTTTTAAATTTCCCCATACCCATGATTTAGTTGTTCCACTACCCCAACTATATGATGATACTCTAACAGCAGCGTACATAGTTTTTAATAATGTAACTATCGTTGCAACGCCTGAAACAATCAATGATACTAATAAAGAATTTTTAAACGTATTAAATTTATTTAATTCTTCCTTAAAAGCAGTAAATGGTTTTAAAATAACTGCTAAAATAACAAATAAGTAAGCAGTAAAAGACATTTTGTCATTTTCTAAATTAGTGTTTGCATTAACACTATTTTGATTAATAGGTTGTGTAATAGTATTTGATTGCGTAGCCGAATTCACCATAGTATCGTAATTCATGCTTTGCGCTTGCTGCACTGGCCCATTATATGGGTTTGCAAGATTATTAAATGTATTTGATGCTTGATTATTCACCATATTATTTGTTGGTTGAACTGGTTGCACATCGCTATTATTATAAATTTGTTGATTTAAATTTTGAAAATTGTTTTGTGAAAAATTTTGATTTAAACTATTTCCACATTTTATACAAAACTTTGAATTTTCCACATTTTGAGTACCGCATTTTGAACATATCATTAAATTTACCTCCTCTTACAATAAATGATTATATGTATTACTTATACGTACCAATTATTACAACATCAAACATATATCACATCCTTTTATCTTATAAAATTATAGTTTTCAAAAAATACTTTTGTACCCTTATTTTATAATATCAATTATATTATACCCCCCCCCCTAGAGTATTTGTCAATAAAAAAATATATTAATTTTTTATATAGATTTGCAAATTAAAATGACAACTTTTCATCAAAATAAAATAACTAATTTTAAACATATTAATTAATATTAAAAAACATCAGATACCTAAATTCTGATGTTTTTACTTTCATAAAATACTTCTTTATTATCTAATTGATAATATTCAAAATATTTATTTAAATTTAAGTTATTTAATATTATTTTACGTATTTCTACTAACTCTTCTTTATTAAGTTTATATGTTTGTATAAAGCGTGCTAAACGATATTCTGGTAATTTACTAGCCATAGTAATAATTTCTTCTCTTGGAATAATTCTTTCTAAAATTATATCACTACATGAATATATTCCATAATAACTGTTATATTCATCACAGTACTCATGACTAATCTTTCCAAATGCCTTTATTTCACATAAAAGAACATTACTTTCAAATGAAACAAATCTAAATGTATCTTCAAAATTAGTACAAAAATGAAATCCATTACCATCTATTGGTCCGGCTTTTATTGGCCCATCTATATGCATTTGCTTACCTATTTCAAATTTTATATTGTTCATAGCAAGCATATCTTTATTAAACGCTTTATAACCTTTCATACATACTCCATTTTTAAATTTTTTCTAATTAAATTTTTTCTTTGTATAAGTTTTTACTTTTGGTTTTATTATACTTTCAGTAGGCACTACATTTTTATTTGGAATATTACCATAAACTTTATTTTCATTATCTTCTTTATCAAAAACACTTTCTTGATTAATGGATGAAGCAAGTTCATTCATCATATTTTCTCTTTCTGTATATGTTTTACTTATTTTCTTTTTGTCATTATCTAACATTTTCATCACCTATTTAATTATTTCTTTTCCGCCCATATAAGGTCTTAATGCTTTTGGAATATTAATTGAACCATCTTCATTATAATTGTTTTCAATTACAGCAATTAAGCCTCTTGGACTTGCTAGAACAGTATTATTTAGAGTTGCAACTAAATAATTACCATTTGGTCCTTTAGCCTTAATACCAAGTCTTCTTGCCTGAGCATCACCTAATGTTGAACAAGAACCAACTTCAAAATATTTTTGTTGTCTTGGGCTCCATGCCTCAACATCACAAGATTTTACTTTTAAATCAGCTAAATCTCCACTACAACATTCAAGTGTTCTAACAGGAACATCTAAACTTCTAAAGAATTCAACAGTAAACTGCCACATTTTATTATACCAGTCAAAAGCATCTTCCATTTTACATAAAACTACCATTTCTTGTTTTTCAAATTGATGAACTCTATATAAGCCTCTCTCTTCAATACCATGTGCTCCAACTTCTTTTCTAAAACAAGGAGAATATGATGTTAAGGTTATAGGAAGTTGGTCTTCTTTAACTGTTTGCCCTTTAAATCTTCCTATCATAGAATGTTCTGATGTACCAATTAAATAAAGATCTTCACCTTCAATTTTATACATCATGGCATCCATTTCAGCAAATGACATAACGCCTGTTACAACATCACTTCTAATCATAAATGGAGGAACGCAGTAAGTAAATCCTTTATCTATCATAAAATCCCTAGCATATGAAAGCATCGCAGAATGTAGTCTAGCAATATCACCCATTAAATAATAAAAACCATTACCACTCGTTCTACCAGCACTTTCTTTATCTAGACCATTTAATGCCTCACATATATCAGCATTATATGGTATTTCATAATTTGGAACAACTGGCTCACCAAATTTTTCTATTTCGACATTAAAAGTATCATCCTTCCCAATAGGAACAGATGGATCAATAATATTGGGAATAACAAGCATTCTTTCTCTTAATTGTTCTGACAATTTATTTTCTTCCTCTTCAATAGAAACAAGTTTTTTATTTATTTCTACTACTTTTTCTTTATTACTATTTGCTTCATCTATTTTTTTCTCACGCATTAATAATCCAATAGCATCACTTACACTATTTCTTTCTTGTCTTAAATTGTCACCTTCTTGTTTTAATTCTCTTATTTTTTTATCTAATTCAATAACCTCATCTACAAGAGGCAATTTTTCATCTTGAAATTTTTTTCGTATATTTTCTTTTACTATTTCTTTATTTTCTCTTACAAATTTTATATCTAACATAACAATAATTCCTTTCTCGTTTAACTTTCCTTCACGTATGCTTTATATGCTCTTCCTTTTTCTTCAAAATTTTTAAAAGCATTATAACTAGAAGCGGCAGGTGACATAACACATATCTTCTTAGTTACCTCTTTAGCCTTTTTTACAGCATCTTTTAAATCTTCAATAAAATAAACATTTTTTCCCTTTATTTCTTTACCTATTTTATATCCCGTTTCTGGCATACAAATAAAGTTTTTTATATCACTATTATTAAAAAACTCTATTAAAGCACTATAATCTATCCCTCTATCCATTCCACCAAAGATAATAGTATCAACATCTTTTAAAGCATTAACACAATTAATAGTTGCGGCAGGTATAGTAGCAATGGAATCATTATAATACTTTACTCCATTAATAGTGTCAACATATTCCATTCTATGTTCAAGAGGTTTAAATTCATTGATAGAATTAGATACTTTTAAAATATCTAAATCAAGTATTTTACTTACCTCAAGTGCAAACATAATATTACTTAAATTATGGTCACCAAGTAAATGTCTTTCTGAAGATATATTATATAATTTCCTACTATTATTAACAATATAATTATCTTCTATTTTTAAATCTTTTCTTACATCTATTAAGTGTGATTTATAATTATTTTGATTAACATAAGACTCTAATGTATCATTTGATGAAGTATAAATACCATAATCATTTTCATTTTGATATTTAAACATATTCATTTTAGCTAAAAAATAAGCATTTTTATCCTTAAAGAAATCTAAATGTTCTTCAAATAAATTTAATACTATACCAATATGTGGTGAATTTTTCACAAATTCTAGTTGTAAGGCGGCCATTTCAATAACCATCATACTTTTTTCATTCATTTTATCAATATTATCAAATATTGGTATACCAATATTGCCAAGTAAATAGGCATCTATTCCTTGATCTTTTAGAATTTTAGTAATCAAACTAGTTGTCGTACTTTTACCTTTAGTACCAGTAATTCCAATAATATTATCTTTATAATAATCAAGTACTAAACCAAGTTGTGATGTTATTTTATCCTCAAATTTTGATATATCGATATTTTTAAATCTAACACCAGGTGATTTAATAATAACATCATATTTATCTAAATTATCTAAATAATTACCTCCTAAAACTAATTCAATATTTTTATCATTATTAAGATAAGCATTATTATCTAATAAATCTTTATTTCCATCAATAATTACTAACATTTGATTAGGTAAATATTTTCTTAAAAATTTATATGTCGATTTACCTTCTTTACCAAATCCAACAATCGCAACATATTTATCTTTCAAAAAATCAATTATTTCTTTATACATACTTATCTAACTCCTTTTTTAGAATAGTAACAAAATCATCATCTAAATTATTCTCATTGTTAAAATTTTTTAATATATTATCATCTAAAACTAATTCATAATTATTTTTATAATATTCAAGTAAATATGGTAATTTATCATGTTTATTTTCTAAAGACTTAATAACTACACTTGATGCATACCTTACCTCATTAATTGTTCCAACACATTCAAAAGGTTTAGTTGCTGCATCTCCAATTAATTCTTTATATGTTTCAAGTAAACTTTCTTTGGCAAATAAATCTTCACCAAATATATTTATAAGTTTTTCTTTATAAAGAAAAGGACTTAAAATAATATAAACAAATAAACATTTAGGACAATTACAACACCATTTCCATGGATTTTCTTTAGATCCTACATTACAACTTTTAAAGATTTGATGATACTTCTCATAATGTGAAAATAACATTCCTATTTGAAATTCACTAAGAGGTCTTAATAAACTAAAATATTTAATATCTATATTAAAATATTTTTTTGTATAATTATTAAAATCATTTTCAAATTCATATGTTTTCGAATATTGATGATTTATCTTTGTTCCAACCACTGTTGATTCATTAGCACTTGATTCATTAGATAAAACAATATATTTCTTACCACATAAATATGCCGACAAATATGATAAAAAAGCAACTAAAGCACTAAATGGTGTATGTCCATTTAAAAAACTTTTACTATTTAATTCTATTAAATTTTTATCAATTACCCTTTTAACAGTAACAATATTTTCTTTATTATATCCTGCAGCATTTGCACAACTCAAAGTTACATCTTTTGGATTAATAATAAATGGATTATTTATATCATGATATTCTTTTAATAATTCAAGACTAACAACTGAATCTTTTCCACCACCAATAGGTATTAAATTACCCCTGCCATTATAACTTGTTTTATATTCTTTTTTCTCACACAAACATGTTATATTCATAAAATCGTCTATAGATGTATGAATACCATTTACATAGAAAAATTCTCCAAGCCCATAATAATATAATTTCTTAAACCAATTTATTTGTTCTTCATCTACATATCCAGCTTTAATAATAACATTAGGACTACAAGTACACTTAAAATAGCTAACAAGTTCTACCATTCCAACATGAAAAACTAAATAATCCATAAATTCTTCATCAATATTTTCTCTAATGATATTTTTGTTAAAAGTAATACTTGGATTAAATTCTTTCAATCCTTCTATTTCAAAATGATAAATTATTTTTAATTCATCATCACTATATATTTTTTCAAAACTTTTGTATATAAAATTAGGATAAAGATTTCTATATTCTTTAAATTTACTAAAGTTGTCAGTCATAAAATCACCCTCTTCTTAATATTATACTAAATCAAGAAAAATTATACAATAACCAAAGAATAATAACTGCTTCATAACGATAATAGTTATATTGTACATTATATGATTATAACCACCTTTTATCTATTTAGATATCATTATCATTAAATTATTTCTTTAACATATTCAATGCGGCATAGAAAAAAATACTTTATTATAGTATAATTTTATTAATGAAAAAATTAAATTTGTTTTTTATAAAGAAGTGGGATGATTAAAAATGCATAAATTAATTAAAAATGAATTGAAAAAATATAAAATAGGATTGTTATTATTTTTCATAATATATATTATTAACATTATTTTAACACTACTTGAACCTATTATTTTTGGAAAAATATTAGATATAATACTATCAAATTTTGGAATAATAGATACTAAAGTTATTCAAAAAATAATATTACTATGTCTCATTTTATTAATATCCTTTGTGCTTACATTTTTGTATCGTAGAATAATATTTTCTATTGGAAGAAAAGTCAAGCAAGGAATATTTTCTAATTTATTACAAAGATTTGAAATGGCCAATATAAGTTTCTTTGAAAATATCGATAAAGGTTCCTTTGTTTCATATATAATAAATGATATTAATCAATTATGGTCTATAATTGGACATGGTTCTATAGAAATTACAAGAGTACTTGCATATACAATAATTGGCTTTATTTTGTCAATGAAATATGTCAATTTTTCATTAAGTATATCTGTATTTATTATATTTCCAATATTTTTATACTTAATAATTAAACAAAACTCTAAATCACAAAAATTATTAAAAGATAAAAAAGATTTAGAGGCATCATTATCCCAAAAAATAAATGATGGCTTTTGTGGATTTACAGTTATTAAATCATATGTTAAAGAGCAGGAAACAATAGAACAATTTAATACTATAAACTTATCACTAAAAGAAAAAACTATAAAATATAGCAAAATTATTGCCCACATAGATGTTATTTCTACAATATGTAAGGGAATTAGTTTTGCAATTGCTTGCATTTATGGTATATATCTTGTTGTTCAAAATGTTATCACTATAGGAGAATTTATCGCTTTCAATTCAATTATACAAAAAGTACTTTCTGACTATGTATATACTGGAAATTTAGTAAAAAAAGTAAATGAAATAAAAATAATTAATAAAAGAATACAATTCTTATATAATATAGAATTAGATACTAATGGAAAAAATGAAATGCCTAAAAATCCAAATATAAATATTAAAGGCTTATATTTCAAATATAATAATGAGTCAGAAAATATTTTAGAAAATATTAATATTAGTATTCCATATGGTAGTTTTATAGGTATCTTAGGAAAAACTGGTTCCGGGAAAACAACTCTATCAAATATTTTGACTAAATTTTATAAAATTGAAAATAATAAAATTTTCTTTAATAATACTGATATAAACGATATAGATAGAACTTCATTTTATAAAAATATATCGTACGTTATGCAAGAAGATTATATTTATGATAATATCATAAAATATAATATTGATCTTGGTAAACATTATACTGAAAAGGAAATTAAAAATGCTCTAGAAAAAGCTGAATTTTTAAATACCGTTGAAAAATTACCCCTAAAATATCAAACATATATTGGTGAAGGTGGTATTAAAATTTCAGGAGGTCAAAAGCAAAGACTAATTTTATCAAGAAATATAATTAGTACCCCTAAAATATTAATAATTGATGATGGCTTAACTGGTTTAGATATAGAAACTAGAAAAAAAGTAATAAAAAATATAACAAAAAATAAAAATATAACATTAATTATAATTTCAAATGTTATTGATGACATAAAAGATGCGGATAAAATATATATATTGGAAAACAAAACATTAAAAGAAGTGGGAGGTATAAAATAATGATTAATTTAAAAAATATAATTTTTAAACATAAATACAAATTTTTATTAATCATATCTCTTATAATAATAATTTCTTTAATAAATACGTTGCTACCTTATATAATTAAACAAGCTATAGCATTAACTGAAAATAGTTTAAAATTTTCTGACATACAATCAAAGATTTTTTTACTTGTCGGTAGTTATTTAATTATTACTTTTATTTGTGCTCTTTTAGAATTTATAAAAACAACTTTTTTGGCTAAAACTACTCAAGATTTAATATATGATTTAAGAAAAATCACATATAAAAGAATAATAAATTTTAATATGGACACCTTTTCTAATATGCATATTTCTACCTTAGTTACAAGAATGACATTAGATATATCGAATATAGGTGAATTTATAGGAAAAACAATACCAATGTTTTTAAGTTCAGGTATATTCTTAATTGTTGTATTAATAGTTATGTGCTTTATCAATATTTATTTTGCACTAATAATGATAATTTGTAGTACCATTTTAGTCATATTAATACTAAAAATAGGAAAAAGAATGGCAAAATATAAGAAAAAAGAAATTGAGGTAAATGAGGATTTAAATAATTATTTTGGTGAAACATTTTCTAGTATCAAAACATTGCATATTTTTAATATACAAAAAGAAAGAAAAAAAATATTTGATGAATATAATAGTGATGAACTTAAAGTATCAACAAAATATTTTGATACACAAAGTTTTTTAAATCCATTAAAAATAACCATAAGATATTTAATAATTTTTTTAATATTATATTTATGTTTACAAGGAAAAATTGCAAATATTGATATTGGGATAATTTATTTAGTTATAAATTATCTAGACAAATTCTTTGAGCCATTAGGAAATATGCTATATAATTATGAAGATATACAAAAAGGAAAAATATCCATGCTACGAATAGATGATTTAATAGGTAAAAATGAAAATATTGAAAATATTTATGATGGGAAAATAGCTGAAAAATTAGATGGAAATATAAAATTTACAAATGTAAATTTTGCATATATTAACGGAAACAATGTTTTAGAAAATGTAAATTTTTCAATTCAAAAAGGTGAAAAAATTGCCCTTGTCGGAAAAACTGGGTCTGGAAAAACAACAATTATTAATCTAATACTAGGCTTTTACAAAATAAATTCAGGAAATATTACCTTTGATGGAAAAAATATTGATGATATTTCATTAGAAAGCTTAAGAAAAAATATCTCCTTCATACAACAAAATCCCTATGTATTTAATGATACTATAAAAAGAAATATTACAGTTAATAAAGAAAGCAATCTTTCTGATGAAAGAATTATAAATATTTTAAAATTAGTTGGATTATATGACAAAATTAAAAATTATAAGGATGGCATATATGAATATGTAAATGATAATTCTTTTTCAAAAGGTGAAAAACAATTACTTGCTTTTGCTAGGGCCATTGCAAAGGAAACTAGTATATATATTTTTGATGAAGCAACGGCAAATGTTGATATTGAAAGTGAACAAAAAATAAAAAATATAATAAATAATGCTTTAAAAAATGCAACAATTATTATAATTGCACATAGAACTGCAACGATTGAAAATGTTGATAGAATTTTTGAAATTCAAAACAAAAAAGTGTTATTAAAAAATTAAATATTATTCATAATTAACACTGTAAGCATTATAAAATATTAAAAAATATATATTAGCAAAGTACAATTATATTATTGAAATTTTATACTCTAGTACATTACTTTATAGTAACCCATATAATAAAAACATCTGATTTCAACATGATTGCTTTCAGATATTACCAAATAATAAGGGAACCACTTGATCAACAAATCAAATGGTTCTTTTTAATTTTATTATACAAACAATATTATAAATGTAACTTATTATTAAATACTATCATTCGGATTGGCATGTATTGTTATATATTTTATTTTATCATTATCTTTTCTTATTATATCCTCAACCCCATGAACAGTACTATGAGCATCTATAAAACTTAAATTACTATCTATAGATATTTCACAAGTAAGTTCATAATATGAACCATATTTTAATAAATTAATTTTATCTATCTTTTTAATATTTTTAAAATCTAAAATAATTGCCTTTAAATTATTAATTATTTCTTCATCTGTTTCACATTCACCAATTAAAATACTTATATTTTCTTTTAAAATTAAGAATCCTACTCTAACTATAAAAATACCAACTATAATCATTGCAACAATATCTGCATATTTTAAAAAGTTTATTTGATTGCTAAACTGCATGGCAACAGATGAAATAAGAACAACAATAGAACTAACTACATCTGTTCTACTTTCTTTTCCACTAGATATAAGAATATTATTTTTTTGTATCTTTCCTTCTTTTATTAAAAAACTAGATAAAATATATTTTGCAACTATAGTAAAAACCGTTACTATAACAACAACAATACTTGGTACAACAATTTTTCTATTAAATGAACTACCTATAATAGATAATCCTAAGAAAAGAATAACAACTCCTATAATTAAACTAGTTAAATACTCTATCTTACCATGACCATATGGATGTTTAGTATCGGCTGGCTTTTTAGATAAAGTTGCTCCAACAACAGCAATTACATCTGTAGTTAAATCACTACATGAATGAACCCCATCAGCAATTAAAGCCCCTGAGTTAAAAATATAACCAATAACTATTTTAATTATAGAAAGAAAAAGGTTAGTTATAAAACTAATCCACATTATAATTGTTACACTCACATAAATCCCTTCCTTTATTTTGCTAAATACCAATTATCTCCATAATTTACATCTACCTTAAGTGGTACATTTAATTTATATGTATTTTCCATTATATTGGTTACTATTTCAATAACTTTATCAAGTTCATCACGTCTACAATCAAAAACTAATTCATCATGTACTTGTAAAATCATTTTACTCTTTAAGTTTTCTTTCTTAAAAGCATCAAATACTTCAATCATAGCCTTTTTAATTATATCAGCACTAGTTCCTTGGATTGGAGTATTTAAAGCCATTCTCTCTCCACTTGCTCTAACGGCATGATTTTTACTTTGTAACTCTGGTATAATTCTTTTTCTGTTAAATAATGTTTTTACATATCCATTTTCATAAGCCTCTTTTTTAACATTATCCATATATTCTATAATACCAGGATATGTTGCATTATATTTATCCATAAATTCTTTAGCTTCAGCAACTCTAATTCCTAAATTTTCAGCAAGTCCGTAACTACTAATACCATAAATAATTCCAAAATTGACAGCCTTAGCAATTCTACGCATATTACTTGTTACCTCATCTTCATTTATATGAAAAATATCACTTGCCGTTTTCGTATGAATATCAATATTGTTATTAAAAGCAGAAACTAGTGATTCAATATTTGCCATATGTGATAAAATTCTAAGTTCTATTTGTGAATAATCAGCACTTAAAATTACAGAATTTTCACTTGGTACAAAAGCCTTTCTTATTAATTTACCAAATTCATTTCGAACAGGTATATTTTGTAAATTCGGTTCAATAGAAGATAAGCGACCAGTACGTGTTAAGGTTTGAGTATAAATGGTATGTACTTTATTATCAGATAAAATAGAATTTAAAATACCAATTACATATGTTGATTCAATTTTATTAAGTAATCTATGCTCAATTATCAAATCAATAATTGGATGTGTACCTTTTAATTTATTCAAAACCTCTATTGATGTAGAAAAACCTCTTTGATTTTTTTTGCCATGATTAAGTCCAATTTTTTCAAATAAGACATTTGCAAGTTGTGCTGAAGAATTTATATTAAACTCACCACCTGCATATTCATATATTTGATTTGTTACATCTAATATTTTTTGCTTTAAATCCTTATCCATTTCATATAAACAATTTTTATCAACATTTACACCAGTAAATTCCATATCAGCAAGAACATAAGCAAGTGGTATTTCAGTATCGTAATATAAATCTAATAATTGTTCATCTTTTAATTTATTTATAAGATCATCTTTTGTTTCATATATAAATTTAGCCTTACTTACAGATATATTACTATAAACATCATATGTAGGACAAGATATTTTAGTCTTTCCATAAGCCTCTTCAAATGACTTTATTTCATAATTAAACATACTTGCCATAACACTGGCATCATCTTTAACATTATAATCAAGTAAATAACCAGCAATCATGGTATCAAAAATAATATTATTTAAAGTAATATTTTGCCATTTTAAAGCATTAATTACTTTCTTTAAATCATATGTAATTATTTTAAAATTATCTAAAAGAGAAGGATTTTTTTCAAACTCTTCAAAAGATAAAAAATAACTATTATGTTCACTATATATACCAAAACCTAATATTTGAGAAGTATGATAATTAGTACCAACCATTTCTATGGAAAGAGCAATTTCACTATCAGGATATAAACTATCTGTACTTTTTATGTCTTTGAAAGATATTTCACTGCTAACGACTTTTTTCTCTATCATATTTTTTCTTAGAAGAGAATAAAATTCTAATTTTTCATACATATTATTTAAATTTTCTACATCTTTATCTTTAATTAATAAATCATCAATATTTATATCAACAGGTACATCTTTAACAATAGTAGCAAGATGATAACTTAGATAAGCATTATCTTTATCCTGAAGTAATTTTTCTTTTGTTTTGGCACTTAATTCATCAACATGAGCATAAACATTATCAAGATTATCATATTGTTGTAACAACTTAAGGGCCGTCTTTTCACCTATACCTTTAACACCCGGTATATTATCTGAAGCATCACCCATTAAGGCTTTTAAATCAATAACTCTAACTGGATCAATGCCATATGCTTCCTTAAAACTATTTTTATCATATCTGATATAATCTTTAGTTTTAAGAAGTTTAATATTAACATGATCACTAATTAACTGCAACAAATCTTTATCACTACTTATAATAGTACCATCAAATCTATCATCATTATTACAATATTCACTAAATGTTCCTATGATATCATCAGCCTCATAATTATCAATTTCATAATATTTAATACCCATATAATTTAATAACTCTCTTGCAAGAGGCATTTGCATTTTTAAATCTTCAGGTGTAGCATTTCTACCACCTTTATACTCACTATATTCATTATGTCTGAATGTTTTTCCTTTATCAAAAGCAACTAATATATATTTAGGTTTTTCTTCTGCAACTATTTTATTTATCATATTTGTAAAGCCATACAAAGCATTAGTAGGAAAACCACTACTATTTCTCATTACATTTCCAGAATAAGCGGTTGCAAAATAACTTCTAAATAAAAGGTTATTTCCATCTACAAGTATAATCTTTTCCATTTTTATCACCTGTATATATTCTACCATAAACAAAAGAAAACCCCAATAAAATTGGAGTTAATTTTTTAATTCTTCGATTTCCTTTATAGATAAACCTGTATATTTTGAAATTAATTCATAATTATCTGTATCTTTTAACATTGCTTTAGCAATCTCTATACTTTTTTCTTCTTTTGCTTCTTTTATTTTTATCTTTTCACCACTTATTCTTAATTTTTCTAAGTCTT
>ERZ825896.2070-NODE-2070-length-20193-cov-5.466730_pt1 | contig 20193 bp, 21 predicted proteins | sample MGYA00519858_ERZ825896 | MGnify/ENA primary metagenome ERZ825896 (study PRJEB31778, sample SAMEA3449214) | human gut metagenome | biome: human gut; feature: human-associated habitat; material: faeces | place: United Kingdom | collected 2010/2012 ...
TGGATATCGTGTAAAAAGTAAAAATGGTATTATATTTAGAAAATGGGCTAATAAGATCTTAAAAGACTATTTGTTACAAGGTTATGCTTTAAACAAAAAAAGATTAGAATATTTAGAAAAAACAATTAAATTAATAGATATTGCCAATAGAATTGATGAAGAGTTAGAAAATAAAGATGCTAAAGAAATCCTAAAAGTAATAGGAAATTATTCAAAAGCCCTTGATCTTCTAGACGATTATGACCATAGAACTCTAGTAAAACCTAAAGGTAATGATAGTAAAAAAAGAATAAAATATGATGATTGTTTAGATATTATTAGTAAATTAAAATTTAACGAAAAAAGCGATATTTTTGCTATTGAAAAAGATAGAGGACTAAAAGCAATTATAGGTGATATTTATCTAACATTTGATGGAAATGATGTATATAAAAGTGTAGAAGAAAAGGCATCCAATTTTTTATATATGATTGTTAAAAATCATGTTTTTGTAGATGGAAATAAAAGAATAGCTGCAACAATGTTTATCTACTTTTTAAACTTTTATGATATTTTGTACAAAGATGGTAAACAAGTTATTGATAATAATACATTAGTAGCAATTACCCTCTTAATTGCTGGATCTAATCCAAAAGAAAAAGATATACTAATAGATTTAGTAATGAATTTCTTAAATGATTAGTAAATAACCGAGGAGATAAATTTAAAATTATTTTGATTAATAAAATGAAAATTTTTCAAGTAATATAGTATTTTTTCTTAAACTATGCTATAATTAGTCAAGGTGATAGACATGGAAGAAAAGAAAAATACAAAGAAAACAAATAATAGTACCAATAAAAAAGCTAAAACAACGACTACTAATAAAAAGAGTAGTACTCAAGTAAGTACAAAGAAAACTGCCACAAAAAAGTCAGTTGGAACTAGTAAAGCTAGTACAAAAACTACAACTACAAAAAAGAAAGTTACTATGCCAAAAGAAGAGGTAAAAGTAGTAGAAACAAAGGAAAAAGAAACTACTCCTGTTTCAAAGAAAAAAGATGAAAAAATTGTAAAAGATGAAAAAAGAATAAATAAAGAAATTAATAAAAGTGTAAAAATGATGGATACATCATCAGATAGTACAGATGAAATTCGTAAGTTATTAATTATTATTGGTGCTGTTTGTGCTGTTATGCTTGCTTTTTATTTTATTACAGAAGTTGTTGTAAAGAATAAAAAGAATTCTAACAATAATAATCAAAATGATATTAAAGTAGAACCAGTAATTCAATATGAACAAATTTTAATGGGATCATTATTTAATCAAAATGAAAGTGATTACTATGTATTTGTTTATGATAAAGATGATGTTATGTTAGACTTATACAATCAATATATTTCTAGTTATAATAAATTAGATAGTCATTTAAAGGTATATAAAGTAAATTTAAGTGAAGATTTTAATAAATCATATATTGGAGAAGAAAGTCATTTATCTGGAGGCAACATTAAAGACGTTAAAGTAACTGGTACAACTCTTATAAGAATTAAAGATAAAGAAATACGTTCTTCATATGAAAATAGTGAAGATATTACTAAGAAGTTAAAAGAATTAGTTGGATAAAAGTTATACTAATTCTTTTTTCTTTTATTGAAAAATATATATTAATATAGTATAATTACTATAAGATGAGGGATTGATAAAATGGATAACAATAATTCAAAAAAATTTGGTATTATATTTGTGATATTAGTTTTTTGTATCTTTGAACTTATTTCTTTTAGTTTTAAAGGAATAAAAAATGTTGTAACAAATGATTCAAAGACATTTAAAATATTATTAAGTTCGGAAAATAAAGATTTAGAAGATTTTATAAAAAATTACTTTAAAAAAGAGAAAATGAAAGTAAAAATTGATTATGCTGGAACTCTTGATATAATGGATAAAATAAATAATAAAGAAGACTATGATGCTATATGGGCATCTAATTCAATATGGCTTTATATGCTTGAGTCTACATCTAGTGTAAGCAATTCTAAATCAACATCTATTGATCCAATTGTATTTGGTGTTAAAAAGGAAAAAGCAAAACAATTAGGATTAGTTGATAAGGATATCTATACTACCGATTTATTAGAAAAAATAAAAAATAAAGAACTTAATTTTGTTATGAATTCAGCAACTAGAACAAATACAGGAGCATCTGCTTACCTTGGATTTTTAACAACACTTGCAGGTAATCCTGAAGTATTAACAGTAGATCATCTAAATGATGATAAATTAAAAAGTGATATAACAAGTTTTCTATCTGGTATTGAAAGAACATCAGGTAGTGAAGAATTTTTAGAGGAATTATTACTTGATAATAAATATGATGCCGTAGTAGCATATGAATCATCATTTATTAATCTTAATAAAACTTTAGTATCAGAGGGAAAAGATCCATTTTATTTGATATATCCTATTGATGGTGTAACAATTTCTGATTCACCACTTGCTTATGTAGCAAACGGTAATAATCATAAAGATGAATTTTTAAAATTTCAAGAATATGTTTTAAGTGATGAAGGAAAAGAAGAACTTGCTAAACTCGGAAGAAGAACTTGGTATGGTGGCATTAATGAAAAGGCTGATAGTAATATTTTCAATAAAGATTGGGGTATTGATACATCAAAATATATTGTACCTATAAAATATCCAAGTACAACTGTTATTAAAAAAGCTCTAGAATTATATCAAACAGAATTCAGAAAACCAACACATATTGTTTTTTGTCTAGATTATTCTGGTAGTATGTATGGTGATGGTAATGAACAATTAATTGATGCAATGGAATATATTTTAAATTATGATACAGCATCAACTAATATGTTACAGTTCTCATATAAAGATAAAATAAGTACAGTGTTATTTTCAACGAATATAATAGGTAATTTTACAACAAATGATGGTACAATCGTTGATAATCTTCTTAGTAAAATTAAAGATACAGAACCTTATGGATCAACTAATTTATATGGATCTTTAAATGGTGCACTTGATATATTAAAAAATGAAAGTTCTGATGATTATAATTTATCTATTATTTTAATGACTGATGGTCATGGTAATGTTGGCACATTTGATAATTTTAAAAGAAAATATGATGCAATAAATAAAGATATACCAATTTATGGTATTATGTTTGGTTCAGCAGATGACAATCAATTATTAGAAATTAGTAAGTATACAGGTGGTAAAGTATTTGATGGAAGAACTAATTTATTAGAAGCATTTAAAGAAGTAAGAGGATATAATTAATATGAAGAAGAAATATATATTTTCAGGTCTTATTGGCGGAGGATTTTTTGCTGCATCATATTTATTATTAAATCTTGGTCTTGCCCCTTCTTTAATTACTTCAGTTGCTGCTCTTGGTGCAAGTTCACTTATCTTTAAAAGTGATTATGATTTAGATGATCTTGGTATTGATAATGCTAAAGAATATTTAGAGTTATTACAAGAAAGTGAAAAGAATGTTACTAAATTAAAACAAATGAAAGATAAAATTCAAAATACTGACATAAGAGGAAAAATAATTAATATTAATAAAACAACTGATAAAATAATTAAGGTTTTACACAAGAAACCAGATAAAATTAGTTCTGCCTCTAAATTTTTAAATTACTATTTACCTGTTACCATAAAAATATTAGAAAGATATGATGAAATAGAAGAACAAAATCTAACTAGTTCATCTAGTCGTGACTTTGAAAATAAAGTTAATCAGATGATATCTAATATTGAAATTGCTTTTGATAATCAATTAAATAATTTATATAATGAAGAGTTTATTGATACTAATGCTGAAATTAAAGTATTTGAAGCAATGTTAAAATCAGATGGTTTACTAGGAGAGAGCATAAATACCAAAAAGGATGGTGATATAAATGAATAAGAGCGCTAAAGGATTAGGAATTGGAATACTAGTATTTTTAGTCCTTATTCTTGGAATAATTGGTGTTCAAAAAATATTTGTTAAGAACACTACTAAAACAACAATATATGGAGCAGTTGGTGGTGGAAAAGAAAATCTGTTAGAAGATGAAGAATTTCTTAAAATACTAAGTTCTAAATATAAATTAAACGTTGTTAATGATAATTGGAGTAATGGAAAATTAGTTAAAAATGATGTTGTAAGAGAAGATGGTAGTCATTATGATTTTATTTTCTTTTCTGATCAAAGATTTTACGATTACTACAAGACACCTGCTAATAAAGAAAATGGAGAAGCAGATAGATATAGCGTTAAAAAGGGTAGTTTAACGCTAAATACTCCTGTTGTTATATATAGTTGGGATGAAGTAACAGATGCTTTAATGAAAGAAGAAATAGTAACCGAAATAGATGGTATTTATTATATTACAGATATGGATAAGTTACTTAACTATATATTAGAAGGAAAAACATGGAAAGATATTGGTTTACCAACATTATATGGAACAATTAATATAGATTCAACTGACCCAGTAACATCAAGTCCAGGAGCTACATATTATGGCTTACTTGCCTCTGTCATGGCTGGCGGACAATTAACTGATGAAAATATAAATGATATTTTACCAAAGTTAAAAGAGTTCTATAAAAAATCAGGTTATATGAATAATACCCCTGCAGATTTATTTCAATTATATTTGAAAACAGGAATGGGTGCAAAACCTATGATTGTTGACTATGAAAAGAGTATTATTGACTTTGCCAATTCAGATCCTGATGGATATAATCAAGTAAAGGATCGAATTAGAATTCTTTATCCTGTTCCGACTATTTGGAATTCGCATTGTATAGCAACACTTACTGATTCAGGAAATACATATTATGATGTATTTGAAGATAGTGATGTTCAACAACTTGCATGGTCTAAATATGGTTTTAGAACAGGCGTAACTGGTGGAAATTATGATGTATCAAAAGTAAATGTTACAGGAATACCACAAAGTATTGCATCTACAGTATCTAGTTTAAAGATGGAATACTATAATAAAATGATAGAATATTTAGGAAATTAGGAGGAATTAAAGAATTATGGATAATAAATTAGAATTAAATATTACTGAAGATTTAGATAAAATTAAAAATGATATAGCAGGAACTACAACTGTTAGTGAAACACAAGTTGAGGAATCACTTGACTATAATAAATTAAATGATCAAGAAAAGACTGCAATCGATGAATTTGTAGAAAAAATAGATGAAAAAGATACTAACATGATTATTAGTTTTGGTGCTCCTGCACAAACTAAAATATCAAAATTCTCTGATGAAGTATTAAATAATGTAAAGACAAAAAAATTAGGCGCTGTAGGTGATTTACTTGCTGATTTAGCTGGTGAAATTAAATCATTTGATGGCGGTGTAGATATTAATATGAAACCATCATTATTTAACTCTATAAAGAAACAAATTAAGAGATTAATGGCTAGATATAGTAAAGTAGAAACAAATATTAATAAAATTGAAAGAGAACTTGAGGGACACAAAGTACAAATGATGAAAGATATAGCTATTTTTGATCAAATGTATGAAAAGAATATTGAATATTTTAAAGAATTATCTTTATACATAATTGCTGGTAATAAGAAACTTGAACAATTAAAAAATGAAGTATTACCTGCCCTTCATCAAAAGGCTGAAGAAACAGGTGAGCAAAATGATGCTCAAGCATATAATGATATGATTAATATTGTAAATCGTTTTGAAAAGAAATTACATGACTTAAAGACAACAAGAATTATTTCTATTCAAATGGCACCACAAATTAGATTAATTCAAAATAATGATACTGAGTTAGTTGATAAAATCCAATCATCACTTATTAATACTATTCCACTTTGGAAAAATCAAATGATTATTGCTCTTGGACTTGCTAATGCAAATAAGGCTTTAGCAGCACAAAAGAAAGTTACTGATTTAACAAATGATATGTTAGTTAAGAATAGTGAATTATTAAAACAAGGTACTGTTAAGATTGCTAAGGAATCTGAAAGAGGTATTGTTGACTTAGAAACAGTTAAGAAAACTAATCAAGATTTAATGGATACAATTGATTCACTTATTAAAATACATGAAGAGGGATCACAAAAACGTGCTGAGGCTGAAGGTGAGTTAAATAAAATTGAAGGCGAACTTAAAGCCAAATTATTGGAATTAAAAGCATAAATGAATATACTAGCGACTTGCTAGTATATTTTTACTATTGAATGATTTTTCTAATTTTGATAATATATATATGTATTGATATCAAGGTGATTATTATGAGTCAAGAAAATATAGGTAAATTTATTAGAGAAAATAGAAAAAAGATGGGGTTATCACAAGCAGAACTTGCTGAGAAATTAGGTGTGACTTATCAAGCTGTGAGTAAATGGGAAAATGGTAAAAACTTACCAGATATGCTAGTTTTAAAAGAATTAAGTGATTTATTTAACGTTAATATAGATGAAATACTAAATGGAAAAGAACAAAAAAAGAAATCAAACAAAACGTATTTAATTATTATAATATCTATATTAATAATCTTTTTATCAACAATATTAATAATAATTTTCCACAATAAAGATAATTCTTTTTCTTATAATGAAATTAAATCTAATCATAGTGACTTTAATGTATTTGGTAGCGTAGTTCAAAGTAGTGATAGAACACTTCTTGCAATTACTGATGTTGAATACAGTGGAAGTGATAACAATAATAAATATAAAAGCATTGAATGTAATTTATATGAGGCATTAGGTGATACATCTACTAAAATTAATTCTTGTGACGAGGGAAAAAATATAACACTACAAGAATATTTAAAAGGTATTAAAATCAAAATAGATCATCGTCAAAATAATTGTACAATGTTTAAAAAAACGCAAATGTATTTAGAAATAAATGCAACAGATGATAATAATAAGGTTATTGCATATAAAATACCAATAGCTATAAGTAATGATGATTGCAATTAACAAAAAATACTAGTTTTTTAACTAGCTTTTAAATACATAAATAATAAAATTATAAGTGTAGAAATATGCATATTTTATTTATATTATAAATATTAATTAAAATTATTAAGACTACTAAAATACATATTGTTAGTAGTTTTTCTATTTAATATATTAGTATTGTTGATAGATATATTATTAATATGATTTTTTAAAGGATTTTTTATTAAATTAATTTCCTTTAATTGTTCTTCTAATTTTTTTAATTGTTTCTTTTTAGATAATCTAGAAACAGGACCTGTGGATGATACAATTACTTTTTTATTATTTAAAATGGTATAATAAATTATATTTTCTTCATTATTTTCCATATAAAAAATTAAACTATTAGCCATTATCTCATTACTAAAATTTATTTTTAATATGCAAAATAATGAAAAATTATTTTTAACTTTTACTTTTTCTTTTTCTGATAATAATACTATTTTATTACTAATTATATTAATATATTTATTTAGGTTAAATAGTACTATTATTTTTTTTGTTATAAATATGGTACGGATAAAAGGAATAAATAAGATTAATAAATTCATTAAAAACTTATTAATCTGTTTATATGGATTACTAAATTTGTAACCTCTTTTTGTTATATATTTTAATAAAATTATATCCCTTATATATTTAATTATTATGTATATTATTGTAACAGCTATATATATTTTTGATGCCAATTTTAACACTCCTTTTTTTACATCTTTAACCGCGGGAATTTAAATTTATCATATTATGAGTATACAAGTCAATATGATTTTTATAAAATAAAATTATTAATAATAAGTTTGATAATTGGTTTACACTTTATAAAAAAATTTACTATAATTATGAGAAATATTCAAAAAAATTTTAATAAAGTAATTAAAAATTTTTTTATAATAACTTTGATTAAGATCATAGTGTTAGGATATGTATAATAAATACTAGTAAAAAAATACTAGTATTTTTTTACTAGTATTTTTTCAAGTGAATTAACAATTAAATACAAAATATAAGAAAATATCATAAGTATAACAATTCCTGACATAACAAGATTTAAATTAAATACTTGTGATCCATACATAATTAGATAACCAATACCTTCTTTTGATACTAAAAATTCTCCCATAATAACGCCAATTAATGACATACTAATATTAATTTTTAATGTACTAATTATATTAGAAAATGTACCAGGTAATAAGAGTTTAGTATATATTTGAAATTTATTAGCTCCAAATGATTTCATTAGTTTTATTTTTACTTTATCTACACTAATAAATCCTTGATAAACATTAATAATAGTAATAATAAGTGAAATTAAAAGAGCCATAAATATAATTGATTTCATTCCAGCACCACACCAAATGATAATTATTGGACCAAGTGCAACTTTAGGAAGAGAATTAATAACAGTTAAGTATGGATCAATTATTTTAGCAATCTTTTCATTCCACCAGAGAATTGTTGCAATTAAAATACCTAAAATAGTACCAATAGAAAAACTTATTATTGTCTCATAGAATGTTATCCATATATGATTATATAGATTATTTGTGTTATGAAGCATTATAATGGTATCTAAAACTTGTTTGGGACTAGATGATATAAATGTATTAATTACCCCTAAATTAGCTAGTATTTGCCATAAAAATATAAATAAAACAATAATACCAATTTGAAATGAAATAATAAATATTTTTTCTTTTTTACGTTTTTTTAAATAAACTTTATGTTCATTACTATACATGAAAATCTAAATCCTTCCATATTTTTTCATAATATTCAGAAAATTCTTTACATTTCCTATTATTTATAGGGTTAGATTTATTTGTTAATTTAATATCATATATAGATTTAATAGTAGATGGCCTTTTAGACATAACAATAATTTTATCAGCCATACTAATTGCTTCTGATATATCATGAGTAACCATGATTGCACTCTTTTTTTCTTTTTTTATTATTTCATAAACGTTATCTGATACAGCAAGTCTAGATTGATAATCCAAAGCTGAAAATGGTTCATCTAATAAAAGAATATCAGGTTTAGTTGCAAGTGTTCTAATTAATGCAACTCTTTGTCTCATACCACCTGATAATTCTGATGGATAATTATAAATAAAATCACCAAGACCGTAGTTATTTAATAATTTTATGACATAATTTTTATTTTCTTCATTTATTTCTTTATTTATCTCAACACCAAGTAAACAATTATTTAAAATATTTCGCCAATCGAATAATGAATCATGTTGTAACATATAACCAATTTTTTTATTGTTTTCTATTTCAATTTTTCCACAAGATTTTTTTTCTAATCCACATAATATAGAAAGAATGGTTGATTTTCCACAACCACTAGGTCCTACAATGGCAATAAATTCGCCATCTTCTAAATCAAATGAAACATTATCCACAGCAATTATTTCTTCTTTAGGAGTATGATATATTTTCTTTAAATTATTAATTTTGAGAATTTTCTTTTGCATAAGTGTTATTTACCAAATCTTTATATGGTGCAAAAGTATCTAATTCTCCAGCTTTTTCCATAATTTCTTCAATATGATTAAAGTCATCTTCGCTTATATAAGTTGTTTTATACCATGAATCTATTTCTCTATATCTTTTAACAATATTAGTTAAATCATTAAGTGATGTATCAGGGAAATAACTAAGTATTGTTTTAGCAACTTCTTCATCAGAATGACTGTAAACATAATCTAAACCTTTTTGAATTGCTTTAGTAAATCCTTCAATAACTTCTGGATTATTTTCTATATAACTTTTTTTAGCATTAAATGCTGTATATGGAACAATACCACCAAGTTCACCAATTGATGCGACTACATATCCATATCCTTCTTGTTCTACTTTCAAAGCTTGAGGTTCTCTTAGTGCAAGAATATGAAGTCGCTAATATTGTTCAAAATATAAGAATTTTCCATATAAAATAACTGCGAAAGATGGCATTTGCTGTCTTTTTTTGTTATAATAGTACCAGGAAAACTTAAGTTATCAGGAGGTTTTAATATGAGTCCTATAAAATTATTTAAAAGAAAAACTACAGTTGATGAATTATTAACAATTGATGATTTAAAAAGCAGAAACATAAAGTTAGGATCAATAACTATGAAGGATAAGAAAAATGTTAAGATTCTTTTTGTTGATGATGAAGGATATGATACAGAATTACTTCAAAATTTAGGATATCTTGATATTCAAAAAATGTATAAGTATGATAAAGAGGATAAAATGGATAATTTTGAAAAATATGATATTATTTTTTGTGATATAAATGGTATTGCTAAAGATTTAGATCCAGTTTATCAAGGTGCAGCATTAGCAAAATTGATTAAACAAACATATCCAGAGAAGATTGTTGTTATTTTCAGTGCAAAAGAACAATTCTTGACTTTTAATAAATATTATGATTATGTTGATGATGTAATATTTAAAAATTTACCACCGGCAGAACTAGCTAGTAAAATTGACCAGTATATTAATAAAATGGTTAATCCGATTGATTTTTGGAATAATATTAAAAATCAACTCCTTAAACAAGATATTAGATCTAAAGATGTTTCTAGATTAGAACACTATTACGTTAAGTCTATTATAGATAAAAAACCATATATAAGTAACATAGAAGAAATAGGAAAAGAGGAAATACTTTCAACTGCAACAACAATAATAAATGCTATTACAGCTGCTATTCAATTATATGTGGCGGTGAAAAACTAATATGAGAAGTATAGTAACTTATGATAAGAGTGAAAAAACTATTCACTGTGACAATCCTAAATTAATACCCAACTTTTGTAAGAAGTGTATTAATGACCCTACTAAAAAATGTAAAAAATTTTATGACGAGTTATTAGAGAAAGAACAGGAAGGTTTTTATCAATGTCCATATAAATTTGGAACATATTATGTTAGGAACAATATATATACTTCGCTTATTGTTAAAGATGATAGTTATTCAAAATTGAAAAGAACACTAGAAATCAATGGACAAAAAATAACAGATTTTCCACAATATACAAGAGATGAATTATTTAATTTAATATCTGATTTAGAATCTTTAATAATGGATAATGTTTCTTTAAGGGATTGTATGCACGATTTAAGAAACATTGGAAGTTTTTTTAATGCAATGTCTGAACAAGTAAAAAATAAATATCCTGATTTAGTGGAAAATGATGATGTTGTTAAAGCGTTAACTTCTTTATATGACCTAGTTAACTATAGAATTAATATTTTAAATGGAGTAAGAAATTCTGATAACAAAAGAATTAAACAAAAGATGTATCCTCTAATAAAAAAACTTACGATTATGCTTTCCTATCAAGCTAGAAAAAAAGATTTGAAATTTAAAATAGATTTCACACAAGAAAAATTTGTTGACTTATCTAATAATATATATTTAGCTATGTTTATTTTATTAGAAAATGCTGTAAAACATTCAATTTCCGATAATGAGATAAATATAGATTTTGAAGAAACAGATCAATATTTAGAAGTTATAATAAAAAATACTGGAGCTAAAATAGAAGAAGATGAATTAGATAAACTAATGATTAGAGGATATAGAGGTAAAAATACAACTACTAAAGGAACTGGAATAGGACTTTCACTAGCAAAAGAAATTTTCGAACAACATAATTGTCCATTTGAAATAAAGGTAACTGCTAAAAATATGCAAGAATCTTTGTTTATAGTTTCAATAAAATTTAAATATTCAGAAAAATAAAATTTTTGTATTAATAAAGGAGATAAAATTATGTTAAATGAGAAATTAAAACAATTAGACATGGCTATGTCTAAAATTATAGATAATATTAGAAAAGTAAATGAACCTTGTAAAAAAGATTTAGATATACTTTCATCACTTTATCAAATGACTTTAGAAACTTATAAAAGTAACCATAGTATTAATAAATTAGATATACTTTCTTATACTGATTTAAGTGAAGTTCATAATATTTTAGAACATTATGGATATTTAGAAAAGAAAAAAACACAAAACAAAGTAAGTTTTGAACCAAAAAGTTCTCAACCTACAAATGTTACTACACAACCTAATGTATCAGATAATGCAGAACCAATTACTTATCAAGCAAATAGTGATAGCGAGTTATTAAAAAACGCTGATGAAGACATAGAGGATATATTTGTAGAACAAAAAAATCCATTTAATTCAAATGGACCTGTTTATGCGTTTGCTAATGAAGCACTTAGTCAATATATGAAAAATTATGATTTTAATGGTAAAAGCGTGTTAGCTTCGTTAGGTAGTGGTGATTTTGCACTTAATGCTTATTTAATGGGAGCAAGTCAAGTAGATACTTTCGATATTAATCAATATACATATTATTTTTATCAATTAAAAAAAGCATTAATAATGAAATATGATTTTGAAAATTTCTGTAATTTTATAAAGAATCCACATCTAATTTTTGCTAGATTTGGAGATTATAAACATTTTTTAGATTCTGAAAGTATTGCGTTTTTTGAAAACTTAGTAAAGATATATGGTGGAAATACGACATCTTTATTAAAAAAAGTTTTTATAGATAAAGTCGGAGAAGAAAAAAATCAATGGAATGAAAGTAATACATTTGATAGCACAGAAGAATTATTTTTAATAGCACAATATAAAAATCCATATTTACAATCTGCAGAAAAATATAATCAATTAAAACAACAACTTATGAAAAAAGGCAATGATAAGTTCTACTTTGAAGATTTATATTCATTTACTCCAGAAAAAAAATATGATATTGTATATTTGAGCAATATTGGAGATTATTCTAAAAGTGAAGAAGAATTTAAAAATTTTGTAATGCAATTAAAAGAACGTGTGTTAAATGAAAATGGTATTATTATAATAGTATCTATTACTAACCATATAATGATGGATTATGATACTTGTGAAAGAACTAAAATGAATTGGGACGAAATGGAACAATTTAATAAAAATAATGAAGGAATTGCCTATTTACCTATTTCAAATTTAGGTATTCAAAATGTTTATACAACATATCCACATCAAACTAAAAAGCATGGATTATAAAAAAATTTAAAAATATTTATTCCTTATAAATAAAGGGCTAGAAGAAGAATTTTTGCATATTTTTCAAAAACGTGCCGTTGCGTGTCCTAAAAAAATGTGTTAAAATGATAATATAGGGTAATTGTAAGAAGGACCAATTTTGAGAGATTTTATCTCTCTTTTTTTGTGTCCTTTTTTAATTACTCTATTAGAAAGGAGCGTGATTAATATGATAATAATTTATCTAAACCGTCGGAGACTATAATGGGTCTTAGGGATTTATCCCTAACAAGAAAAGGGTGTGATAACACCATGCTTGATAGATTGAATTTATATTATATGTCATAAGAATCGAGGTGAAAATCTGAAAGGAAAATGGATGTATAAAATAGATGTTCAAAGAAAATTAGGAGTATCAGAAAAACAATTAAATCGTGCTATAAAGGTAATGAAAAAAATTCATTACTTTGAAAATTGGATTTATTATAAACTAGGTCCAAGTAGCGATTTAATTGTTTTTTTTAATTTAGAATTTGTAGATTGGTTAAAAGAAGTTTATTTTAACAAGCAAGGATTTTATTTAGATAGAGAAATAAACTTTTTAGAAGAACAAATATCAGATATGGAAAACGAACTAAATATTCCACATTTTGAAAAAGTATATCCTTATCTAAATGTTAAAGAACTTCAACAATATTTTAATAAAAGTAATAGTTCTATTCTAAAAGCAATTGAAAGAATGAATAAAGAAGTAAGTTGTAAATGCTATATGGATGGAAGACTTTATATTAAAACTACTGGAGTAAAATGGTTAGATCAAAAATATTATAGAAAATCTTATATTAAAGAATTATTAGATTATAAACAAAAATTAAACAAAAAGGAGAATAAAAATGACTAAAGTAGATAGAAGAAAGAAAATAAATATCATGTTAAATGATGAAGAAAGAAGAATTATTACAGAGAAAGCAATTGAATATGGATTTGGTCCACATTTAGCTGCTTATGTTAGAAGTGCTTGCATTTATGAAACTGTATATAAAGAAAACATTGAAGGTAGAACTGAGATTCTAGCAAAGATAAGTGAGGTTATTAGTACAGTTAATAGAATAAAATATGAACAAGGAAAACTAACAAAAAAACTAATGATTTCTAAAGGCAATATAAAAATGATTGAAGATAACAATAATCTTCTTCATAATGAAATTAAAGATTTAATTAAGACAGTGGAAAACACTTTAAAAATTACTCATATAAAAGAAGTTAAACAGAAACTAGATACTAAGTAGTTTCTGTTTTTTCTTAAAGTATTATTTTGTATTATTTCTCATAGTTTTAAATAAGGGAGAGTGATTATGAATAACAATTATCTTATGGGAAGTAAAGCTGTAAAAAATAAGAATAAAGAAATACTTTTAGAAGTGGCTCTCACTTTAAATAAAGAGTTATTTAATGAAAATAAAATTTCGTATAAAATGTTTAAATATACTGAGGAGAATATTTTAAAAAAATTGAAAAGTCGTAATTTAAGTGGTGCTCATTAAATTTATGAAAAATTATGCTATAATGTTTTTAGAAAGGAGAAGAAGAATTGGATTTATATACTGTTCGAAAGCAGTTAAATATGGGAATGCCACTTACAAGTATAAAACTTAGAGTAACAGATTATGCAAGAGTATCAACAGATCATTTAGAGCAAAAGAAATCTCTTCAAAATCAAGTGGAACATTTTGAACAATATATAAAAGAAAATCCAAATTGGACTTATGTCAAAGGTTATGTAGATGATGGAATAACTGGTACAAGTGATGTTAAAAGAGATAACTTTATGAAAATGATTGAAGATGCTAGAAGTGGTATATTTGATTTAATAATTACCAAAGAAATATCTAGATTTTCAAGAAATACTCTTGATAGTATTAAATATACTAGAGAATTATTATCTTATGGAGTGGCTGTATTATTTGTAAATGATAATATTAATACTGCTATGCCTGATTCAGAACTTAGGTTAACCATAATGGCATCTATGGCACAAGATGAAATTAGACGTTTATCAGAACGTGTTAAATTCGGTATGAATCGTGCGATAGAACGTGGTGAAATACTAGGTAATGATTTACTTTATGGTTATAAAAAAGATAAGGATACTGGAGTATTAAATATCATTGAAGAAGAAGCAAAAGTTGTTAGAAGAATTTATGAACTATATGCAGTTGAAGAATTAACACTTTCTAAAATTGTTAAAACCTTAAATAGCGAAGGTTTAAAAACTTGTCAAGGCAAGAAATGGGGTATATCTACAATTTCACGAATGATAGAAAATCCTAAATATAAAGGATATTATTGTGCAAGAAAATCTGAAATAGTAGATTACATGACTAAAAAGATAAAATACTTTGAAAAAGATGATTGGGTTATTTACGAAGATAAAACAAGAATACCACCAATAATTGATGAGGATTTATGGAATAGAGCTAATAATCGTTTAATATCAAGAAAGAAAGCATTTAGTGAACGAAAAGAAGATAAAAGTATTTATAAAAATAGATACTTATATAGTGCTAAAATATTTTGTGGACAACACAATACTGTTTTCCATAGAAGAGAGTTTAGAAAAAATAAAAAAGACATTACTTGGGTTTGTTCCGAATATTTAAAGAATGGTAAATCAACTTGTGATTCACCTAATATTAGAGAATCTGAACTTGATGAAATTTTTAAAGACTTGATTTCTAAACTTCAAATTGATTCTAACGAAGTAATTGATACTCTTATGAACTATTATAAACATCTAGAAATAGATACTGGTATAGATGAAGAAATAAATATAAGAGAGAAAGAAATAAATAATCTTTATGCTAAAAAAGATAAATTATTAGAACTTAGCTTACAAGGTAGTTTATCAAACACAGAATTTTATGAAAGAAATAATTTATTTAATGAAAAAATTAAAGTTCTTGATAATGAACTTAATAAGTTAAAAAGTCAAAAAGAGGAATTAAAAGGAACGACAGATAAAACTCAAGAACTTGCTGAAATTTTAAAACAAAAAGTTAATTCTAAATCTACAATAGATAAAATAATTAGTTCTTTATTAGAGCGTATTGTTGTATCTAAAATATGTAATGATAAAAATAATATGGAATTAAATATATTTTTAGCTTACAAGGAGAATGATGAAACAAAAAAACTACAACCTATTTCAAGGAGTAGTTATGAATTTAAAAGAGGATACGACACACAAGGAACTAAAAGATATAAGGTTAATTACCAAGTGAATTGTTATTTTTGTCTTTAAAAGGCATATAATTTTTCACTTGGTGACTTCATTCTCTTACACTAAGTTCAAATAGAGTAACAAAATCACCTGTACCACCAATAAAAGCACCACTCATAGCAGCAAAAGCAATGCTTGTATCAATTGTTAAATCATTTTTAGGATCGATGCCATTTTCACTTAATGCCCACTCAAATGTCATTTCTGGCATACCACCTTTTCGGCGTTAAAACTTATGATTTTATTTATTACATTCTATTTATATTTTTAATAAAGAAGTCATCATCATCTGAAAAGTGCATATCTATATCAATTTTTTTCTGTTGTATAAAACCTTTATTTTTATAAAAGATATGTGCTTCTGTTAAAACATTACCACATGCTAAATAAATTTTATTTATTTGCGTCATTTCTTTAACATAATTATAAAGTAGTTCATATAATTTTGAACCAACACCATTATTTTGATACTCTTCATTTACATAGAAACGTTTTAAAATACCATATTTGTTATCTCTATTTTCAATTGCAATTGTTCCAATTATTTCTTTTGTTTTACAATCAATAGCTAACCAAAAATTACCTTTATTTTTTATATAATATTCATTTATATTTGAAACATCTATTCTTTCCTTATAAGGTCTACCTATAAATTTATGCATGCATTCGTTTATAAAAAGACATACATTTTGCTTATATTTTTCATTGTAAGGAATAATTTTAAAAATTTTATTTTGATTTAAAAAATTATATATTTGTTTCCAATTATCAAAATTTCTAATTCCATTAACAAATGTTGTATTATTTCCAATAGTAATTGTTTGAATGCCAACTTTAGACACATTTAAGCAATTATTGATATTAGCATCAATTAATAAATCAATTTTTTCCTTTAAGCATACTTTCTTTTTATCTTTTACATTCACAATTAATTTATCAAAATATATATTATTATTTTCTAACCATATTTTACTTCGTAAATATGAATTTTTGTAAAATTGGTTATCTTTTGAAGCTATTATATATATTTTATGTCCATCATTATGTAACTGTTTAATGGTATCCATACAAAAAGGTCTAGGGAGTGCATTATCCATAAGTTTATTTTGTATAGAACCTAAAAAATATTTCAATTCTTCATCATTAAAATTAAATAATTTTTGGTAAATACTAATATCATTATTATCATTAATTATTACTCCTTCTTTGCATTGTTTGTTCTTTTCTTTAGCGTATTTATATGCAGCATCAGTTAATTTATTTTTTATATCGTTTAGTGTATTATCTATGTCTATTCCTATTTTCATTAAAATCACCCTACCAAAATTATACATTAAAATTATTCTTACAGCAAATCTATTCTGTTTAATTGTTATTATTTAATTTAGTAATTATAAATTTTAATGAAACATAAATTTAACTAGGTGATTTCTAATGAAAATAGTAAATATTTTTAATCCAAATGGTAAAATCCTCCAGCAAATAATGGAAGAATATTTCATAGCTTATTATTTAGATAATACTTTTTTAACAAATAATATTAAAGGTGTTTAAATATGAAATGCAAGATATTTAATGTTGCCCTTTATATTCGATTATCCCGTGAAGATGGGGATAATATGGAAAGCGAAAGTATCAAAAATCAAAGAGAATTATTACAAATGTTTTTAGAGAAAACTAAGGAAAAATTAATATATATTGATGAATATGTTGATGATGGTATAAGTGGTTCTACTTTTGATAGACCTTCTTGGAAAAGATTAATTAAAGATATAGATAATGGTAAGATTAATACTATTATAACTAAGGATTTATCACGTATGGGTAGGGATTATATTTCTATGGGTGAATATATTGAAAGAATATTTCCTGAACGTGACATAAGGTATATTGCTATAAATGATGATATTGATACACTTTATGAAACACCTGGCTTAGAGTTTTTACAATTTAAGTTAATGTTTAATGATTATTATTTAAAAGATACATCTAAGAAAATCAGAAAAATTGTAAAAGCAAAAAAAGAGAAAGGACAATTTTTAGGTTGGAAAGCCGTATATGGCTATAAAAAAGATCCAAATGATAAGCATAAAATAATTGTTGATGAACCTGTTAGACCAATAATTGAAAAAATGTTTTCTTTAGCACTATCTGGTAAAAGTCCGAAACAAATTGCCAATATATTTTCTGATGAACATATTCCAACACCAAGTGTATATGCAAATATAAGGAGAGAGAAAAAAACATTATCTTATGAATTATGGTGTGATAGAACAATTGAGGAAATGCTTACAAATCAAACTTATATTGGCAACTTAACTCAAGGAAGAAGAAAAAAACTAAACTATAAATCTAAAAAGGAAATAAGAACACCAAAAGAAGAATGGATAATTGTCCCAAATACTCATGAAGCAATAGTTGATAAGAAGGTATTTAATACAGTACAAGAGCTACTTAAAAAGAATAAAAATAAAGCTAATAAAAATATTGAGTTATTTTCTGGTTTTATGTTTTGCAAAGAATGCGGACACGCTATAGGTATTAATAAAAGTAGTGATGGTAAAAGAAAATATTGTTGTTGTACCTTTTATACATCACATTCCAAATATGGTTTATGTACTCCTCATACTTGTAATTATAATAAATTGGAAAAGGCTATTTTAGATGAAATAAGGAATATATGTAAACAATACATTGATAATAATGTATTTGAAAATAAAGTTGAAGATGCAAATAAAAAGAATAATATTAAAATAAAAATTCAAAAAGATATTAGTATATTAAATAGAAAAATAAATTGTAATTTATCATATATAGATAAAATTTATGAAGATAAATTAAATGATAGTATTGATATGGAAATGTTTAATAGAGTAACTATTAAATATAAGGAAGAAATAGATATTTGGAATAATAAGAAAAATGAATTGGAAGGGTATCTGGTTAAAGGATCAGATGCCCTTTTTATTTCTGGCTGAAGAAGCTTTTTTAATGACTTAATAAGGTTTATCTAACGAATTTTGTTTGTTTATGATAGAATGAGATTGAAATCATTTAAAGAGGAAACTAAAAGGAGTCTATGATGAAAAACTTACAGTATTTATGGATAGCAGCCCTATGTCTTACGTTGATTGGCTGTGGCAGGGAAACAGTGAATTCAGATGTTAATTCAACAGTAGAAACAGCAAAGGATACATACATAGTGGATGAGACAAAGAAAGGAAATGATCTGACAGCAGAATCAGATGCAGAGAATCCTGCGCCAGAAGAGGAAGAAGCTTCTGGGAACGAAAAAGCACTTCCCAATGAAGAAGATGAAGAAGATGTGAAAGAGAATACATCCAAAGAAGAGATTGCGTTCGAACCAAAATATATCACAATCGATTTGTCCGGAGTAAAGGAAACACACATAGAGGGAGAAGCAGTTGAGCCGTTAAAGCTGCAGATCATATCGGAGGAGTACAATAACATCGACTGGGCGAATGACTGGTATGAGAGAGAAAATTTGTCACTGCCCATGATTGGGAATGAGTGGAACCATTTTTATGATGATACTTATGAATATCTTTGGGCAGACGATGAGCTTTACATTTTCGACAGGCAGATCTCAAATTCTGATACACATTGCTTATATGTCTTACAGTATCCGACAGACAAATGGTATATCAATGGAAACAATGCCTGGCTGAAGGACGGAATCTTTTATGGGGCTAGTGTGACAAACGGATATGCCGGGCCGGATAGCTGCTTTATGTTTGCCTATGATCTGGAGCAGGACAAGCTGCTGTGGAGAAGTGCTGACCAGTCCTATAATTCCATGAATTTTGTGGTAAAAGGAGATGTGATCCTGTGTGGTTATGGTTTTACTGCTGAG
>ERZ825896.2072-NODE-2072-length-20183-cov-6.903319_pt1 | contig 20183 bp, 16 predicted proteins | sample MGYA00519858_ERZ825896 | MGnify/ENA primary metagenome ERZ825896 (study PRJEB31778, sample SAMEA3449214) | human gut metagenome | biome: human gut; feature: human-associated habitat; material: faeces | place: United Kingdom | collected 2010/2012 ...
TCCCTCCTTTTGATGTATGCATTTGATCGTTCTTGATCGATATCCAGAACTTACATTTTATGCATTTTCATCTTACATCTTCCATCATATTCTGTCAATCCCTGCATATTGATTTTGCACGACGTCAGGATTTTTTTATCTATACAGGAAATATCGCTGCGCGATATTTCCTGCATAATAAACAAAAAAGCGCGCATAGAAATCTTTGATTTCGTTATGCACGCTTTTGTCCTGTTTATTTGAAATACTTGACTGCTGATGTGAACATCTGCATGTCGAAGCGTCCCGGCACGTTCTGATAGAGCCCGCTGCCGATACGTTCGGAATGCCCCATCTTGCCGAGAACTCTGCCGTCCGGGGAGATGATACCCTCGACCGCCCAATCGGAGCCGTTCGGGTTATATTGAATCTCCATGGTCGCGTTGCCGTCGAAGTCCGCGTACTGCGTGATGATTTGTCCATTCGCCGCCAGCTCTGTCAAAAGCTCCTGCGATGCCATGAAGCGCCCTTCACCATGGGAGATTGGAACCGTATAGACTTCGCCCGGCTGTACGCCTGTCAGCCAAGGAGAACGATTGGAAACAATGCGCGTCTGCACCAGCTTGGATTGGTGACGTCCGATGCGGTTATAGGTCAGTGTCGGACAGGTTTCATCCGTATCGATGATCTTGCCGTAAGGCACTAAACCCAGCTTGATCAGCGCCTGGAAGCCGTTGCAGATACCGGCCATCAAGCCATCACGTTCGCCCAATAACGCAGTGACAGCCTCTTTGATCTCCGCATTGCGGAAGAATGCCGTAATCAGCTTGCCGGAGCCGTCCGGTTCGTCACCACCGGAGAAACCGCCCGGAATGAAGATCATCTGACTTTCGCGCACCTTGGCGGCGAAATCCGATACTGACCGCGCGACCGCATCCGCACTCAGATTATTGAGCACGAAAATCTCCGGCTCCGCACCGGCTGCCGCAAAGGCTTTGGCCGTATCATATTCGCAGTTGGTCCCCGGGAATACCGGAATCAGCACGCGCGGCTTCGCACATGGGATGCTCGCCCGGAAAATCTCTTCGGCCGGGCTGTCGGTCAGTGTCGGCGCGTTTCCTTCCGTTTTGAGATTGCAAGGATAGACCGGTTCTAATTTACGCTCGTAAAGCTGCTCCGTTTCCTCCATATCCACTGCTTCCTCACCAAACTGCAGCAGGTAGTCCTCTGTGGTTTCGCCGAGCAAGACTGCGTGCTCGAGTTCGTTCAGCAATGTCTGCAAGTTTTGATCGCAGGCAGCTTCGTCCGCATCCGCGGCAGATGCCTGAAGCTCTGTCAGCGCGACAGCGTCCAGTTCCAGCAGGAACGCCCCGTAGCAAGGCGCGAATAAATCAAAATCCGCTGGAAGCGTGTCCGCGAAGGTAAAACCAATGCGGTTACCCAGCGCCATCTTCAAAACGCTTTCGGCGATGCCGCCCATGCCCGGCGTCCGGCAGGCTTTGACAAGACCCGCGCGCATCAGCGCTGTAACCCTATCATAAAGCTTGCGCAGGGAATCGCCGTCCGGAAGTCCCGCCGCGTTCAGCTCCGGCTGCAAAAGATAAACCGGATTGCCGCCCGCCTTGAATTCCGAGGAAATGATATGATCCACCTGATCTGTTGTCACTGCAAAGGATACTAAGGTTGGCGGCACTGACAAGTCTTCAAAGGTGCCGCTCATGGAGTCCTTACCACCGATGGCGGCGACTCCTAAGGCAAGCTGCGCGTCCAGCGCGCCCAAAAGTGCGGCAAATGGGTTACCCCATTTGACAGAATCTTTGCCCAGCTTTTCAAAATATTCCTGGAAGGACAGATATACCTCGCGGAATGCCGCGCCGGTCGCAACCAGCTTGGAAACGGATTCCACCACCGCGAGGTATGCTCCATGATATGGGCTCTGTTCGGTGATGAACGGGTTATAGCCCCAGGACATCAAGCTGCAGGTCTTTGTATCGCCATGCTCTCTGGAAATCTTATTGACCATACACTGCGCCGGCGTTCTCTGATATTTACCGCCGAACGGCATCAACACTGAACCTGCGCCGATGGTCGAATCAAAGCGTTCGGAAAGTCCGCGTCTGGAGCAGATGTTCAGATCCCCTGCCAGCGCGCGCATCCGGCCTGCGAAATCATCGGCTGCGTAAGCCGCGATCTGCGGTGCCTGTGGCTCTGCCGCAGGCGCAGGGCTGTCCGCACCGCAGGCTGCGCCCGCTTCACGCGAAGCCGCCATCCAATCCGCGCGCGGTGCCTGCACTGTGATATGCTTTTCCGCGCCGTTCGAGTCCAAAAAGGCGCGGGAGATGTCCACAATCTTCTTCCCGTTCCAGTTCATCACAAGGCGCGGCTCTTCCGTAACCGTCGCGACTACCGTCGCTTCCAGATTCTCGGCGTGGGCGAGCCGGGTGAAGAGATCTACATCCTCCGCGCGCACCACAACCGCCATTCTTTCCTGCGATTCGCTGATCGCCAGTTCGGTACCGTCCAGACCCTCATATTTTTTTGGAACCTTGTTCAGATCGATCAAAAGGCCGTCTGCTAACTCTCCGATCGCGACCGACACGCCGCCTGCGCCGAAGTCGTTGCAGCGTTTAATCAATTTGGACGCCTGCGGGTTACGGAACAAGCGCTGCAGCTTGCGTTCTTCCGGCGCGTTGCCCTTCTGCACCTCCGCGCCGCAGCTTTCCAGCGAAGCCGTCGTATGGGATTTGGAAGATCCGGTCGCGCCGCCGCAGCCGTCTCTGCCGGTCTTGCCGCCGAGCAGGATGACCTTGTCTCCTGCTGCCGGTACCTCCCGCACCACGTTCTCCGCCGGAGCCGCCGCGATGACCGCGCCGATTTCCATACGCTTGGCAACATAGCCCGGATGATAGATTTCGTCCACCTGTCCGGTCGCCAGGCCGATTTGATTGCCATAAGAGCTGTATCCTGCCGCCGCTGTCGTCACCAGCTTCCGCTGCGGCAGCTTACCCGGCAGCGTGTCCGCGATCGGTGCCAGCGGATTTCCGGCTCCGGTCACACGCATCGCGCCGTAAACATAGCTTCTGCCTGAGAGCGGATCGCGGATCGCGCCGCCCACACAGGTTGCCGCGCCGCCGAACGGTTCGATTTCCGTCGGGTGATTGTGTGTTTCATTCTTAAACAGCAGCAGCCAATCCTCTTCCCTGCCCTCGGTCTCGACCTTGATCTTGACCGTACAGGCATTGATCTCCTCGGACTCATCCAGCCCGTCCAGCTTCCCCTGTTTTTTGAGGACCTTCGCCGCGATGGTGCCGATATCCATCAACGTGACCGGTTTCTTCCGCTCGACGAACGTTCTTGCGTCCAAATAGCGCTGATAAGCTGCCTGCAGCGTCTCATCGGCAAACTGCACCGCATCAAGAATTGTATTGAAGGTCGTATGTCTGCAGTGATCGGACCAATAGGTATCGATCATCTTGATTTCGGTAATCGTCGGGTCACGCTGTTCCTCCGCGAAATACGCGCGGCAGCATTGGCTGTCCGCAAGATCCATCGCCAGACCTCTCTCCGCGATGAAATCCGCAAGCTGCGCGTCACTGTAATGCGTAAAGCCCTCCACGGTTTCCACAGACTGCGGCACCTCATACGCCATTGCCAGAGTTTCCGGCAGCGAAAGCGCCGCTTCACGCGCTTCCACCGGATTGATGACGTATTTTTTGATTTTTTCGATTTCTTCTTCGCTGAAGCTGCCATCAAGCGCATAGATTTTCGCGGTACGAATCGCCGGTCTTTCCCCGCGGGAAATGATCTGGATACATTCCGCCGCCGATGCCGCGCGCTGGTCAAACTGACCCGGCAGATACTCCACCGCGAACAAGAGATCCGCCTCCGGCAGGCTTTCTCCGGTCACGTCCAGCTGCGGCTCCGAAAACACCGTATGAACCGCGTAATCAAAGAGCTTCCGATCGATGCCCTCCGCGTCGTAGCGGTTCAGCACGCGCACGTTTTGCACGCCGCCGATGCCGAGCAGCTGCAAAAGATCGCTTTTCAAATTCTGTGCCTCATGGTCAAGGCCGCTTTTTTTCTCTACATAAATTCTGTAAACCATTCGCCCTAGTTCCTTCCTGCCGCCAAAGCGCGCGCGCCGATATCTTTTCTGTAATAAGCATTTTCAAAGTGCACCGCCGCCACCGTCTGATAAGCCTTTTCGACGGCTTCTGCCAGCGTCGGCGCGGTTTCTGTCACACCAAGTACACGACCGCCGGAGGTCAAAAGCTTCCCGTCCGTCAGCTTTGCACCGGCCACATAGATATTTTTGTCCTGCGGCATGGTAATTTCAAAACCCGTTTCATATTTTTTTGGATAGCCCTCAGATGCCATGACTACGCAGCAAGCGCTTGACTCTGCAAATCTCACGTCCGCCTCGGACAGCTTCTCGTCATAAATCTTGAGCATGATGTCCAAAAGATCGCTTTCCAAAAGCGGCAGGACAACCTGCGTTTCCGGATCGCCGAAGCGGCAGTTGTATTCGATGACCTTCGGGCCTTTTTCGGTCAGCATCAGACCGAAGTACAGGCAGCCGCTGAACGTCCTGCCCTCGCGGTTCATCGCCTCCATCGTCGGGAGGAAAATCTCCTGCATGCAGCGTGCCGCGATCTCCGGCGTATAATACGGATTCGGCGCGACCGTACCCATGCCGCCGGTATTCAGGCCGCGGTCGCCGTCCAGCGCCCGCTTGTGGTCCATCGAGGATACCATCGGCACCATCGTTTTGCCGTCGGTAAACGCCAGAACCGAAACCTCCGGTCCGGTCAGAAATTCTTCGATGACGACGCGGCTGCCGCTTTCGCCAAAAACCTTATCCTCCATCATGGAGCGTACCGCGTCCCTGGCTTCTTCGATTGTTTCCGCGATCACAACGCCTTTACCGAGTGCCAGTCCGTCCGCCTTAATGACGATCGGCGCTTCGGCAGTTTCCAAATAGGCGATTGCTGCCGCCGGATCACTGAAGGTCTCGTAAGATGCGGTCGGAATCTTGTATTTTTTCATCAGATCTTTGGAAAACGCCTTGCTGCCTTCGATGATCGCCGCTTTTTTATCCGGTCCGAAGGTTTTGATGCCGCGCGCCCGCAGCAGATCCACCGCACCCATGACCAGCGGATCGTCCGGTGCGACAACTGCCAGATCGATTTGCTTCTGCACCGCGAATTCCGCGATTTTTTCAATTTCCTTGGCGCCGATATCCACACATACTGCGTCGGCAGCGATGCCGCCGTTGCCGGGCAATGCGTAAATGGTTTCGATGCTCTGATTTTCTTTGAGTTTTTTGATGATGGCGTGCTCTCTGCCTCCGCCGCCGACTACCATAACATTCATGTATCTCTTCTCCTGCATAGCTTCTAAGCGTTTTTCGTTTTATTCTGCTTGAAATTTCTCTCTTTGATTGATGCGCCGCAATTTGCGTCCTGCGCACAAACAGGCAGAAGCTGTGCCCCTGCCGTCTGTTTTTTTGCTGTATCAGTGATGGAACAGGCGCATGCCGGTCATCGCCATCACCATCTTATGTTTGTCACACGCTTCGATGACCAGATCGTCCCGGATCGAGCCGCCCGGCTGCGCGATATAGGTCACGCCGCTTCTGGCCGCGCGTTCAATATTGTCACCGAACGGGAAGAACGCGTCTGAGCCAAGGCATACCCCCGACAGCGACGCCAGATACGCGCGCTGCTCACTGCGCGCGAAAGCCTCCGGCTTTTCGGTAAAGAGCTGCTGCCAGTTCCCCTCGCCGATCACATCCTCATAGTCTTCTGAAAGATAGACATCGATGGCATTGTCGCGCTCTGCGCGCTTGACCTCAGCCTTGAACGGCAGAGAAAGTACGCGCGCATGCTGGCGCAGATGCCATTTGTCCGCCTTTTCACCTGCCAGTCTGGTGCAGTGAATGCGGGATTGCTGCCCGGCTCCCACACCGATGGTCTGCCCGTTTTCGGCATAGCATACCGAATTGGACTGGGTATATTTAAGCGTGATCAAGGCAATGATCAGATCACGTTTGGCTTCCTCCGTCATATTTTTGTTCTTCGTCACGATGTCCTTGAGCAGCTCCGCGTCAATCGTAAAATCGTTTCTGCGCTGCTCGAAGGTGATGCCAAAGACCTGTTTGCGTTCAGTCAGTTCCGGTTTGTAGTTTACATCCATGCGGATGATATTGTAGCTGCCCTTGCGCTTTGCTTTTAAGATTTCCAGCGCTTCCGCGTCGTAGTCCGGCGCGATGATGCCGTCAGATACCTCCCGCGCGATCAGGCGCGCACAGGTCACATCACATTTGTCCGAAAGCGCGATCCAGTCTCCAAAGGAGCTCATGCGGTCGGTGCCTCTGGCACGCGCGTAAGCCGTCGCGATTTCCGAATCGTCCAGTCCCTCGATGTCATCTACAAAGAAGGCCTTTTTTTGGTTTTCGCTCATCGGAAGACCGATGGCCGCTGAGGTTGGGCTGACGTGCTTGAACGAAGTCGCCGCGCACACGCCGAGCGCCTCGCGGATCTCTCTGACCAGCTGCCAGCTGTTCATCGCGTCCAGCAGATTGATATAGCCGGGTCTGCCGTTTAAGATCTCCATCGGCAGGTCCGCGCCGTTTTCCATGAAGACGCGCGCCGGCTTCTGATTCGGATTGCATCCGTATTTGAGTTCATATTCTTTCATTGCCTCTTCCTTTCGAGTCTTATCCTTGTTCGGGTCTTCGCAGAATTCCGCCTCTGCTTCCTCCCGGGCTTCTGATTTTGCGCCAATTATTTCTGGTTCTTGTTGATGATACGAACTTCCGGATCGCTGCCGTCCGGATTGGTCTGGATGACAAACAGGGAAACCTTGTTTTCTTCGTCCAAAGCCTGCCAAAGCTCTTCCGTCAGTGTGCCGAGTCCCTCCGGAATCGCGATTTTACGCGGTTCTCCGGTAAAGGTCGGCAGCGGCTGTCCGTCCCCTTCATAGGTATGGATCAAATGTCCGACACCGCAGGCAGACGGGTAGGAGAAGAAAAACCTCTCGCATCCGCTTCCTTTCTCGTCACTGCTCTTGAGAATGCTCAGTTCATAAGTAAAATCACTGCCGGTATAGGTTGCTACGCCGCTGATACGCGGCGTATAGTTCGGTTCGTCCGGCTCGAAACAGCGGGTCTGCAGCGCCTCTCTGGCTGTCCGTCCCTCGGAAAACGCCTGATAGATGGTATCGGTCTGGTCTCCGTTGGTGATGATCAAACGCTGCGGGAATCTGGCCGCCGCGCGATACAGGATCAGCGATGGGTCCTCGACCTTCTCCGGATCGAAAGCCTGCGTATAGAGGCTACCCGGCTCCTTCACGCTGAAAATACGATTGCGGCTGTTGGCACTCCGGCCCATGATAAAATAGGCAGCCGCGAGTCTGCCGCTCGGTGTTCTGCCAAAAATAATGCCTCTGCCCGGATAGCGGTTCTTTTTGAGATAGTCCCCTGCGGACAAAATCTTCTGTGATTCCTGCGCTCCCTTGTGTTGATTGTTCATACTTCTTTCTCCCTCCTGTCATCGTATCATCTCTTCGCGCTGCCTGCAAGATGTCGCTGCAGCTTGCAGGTTCTATGCTTCCGCGAGAAGCCGCGCGGCAATCTCCTCTGTTGCCTCCGGCAGAATGATCCACTCCGCCTCTTCCATCACGCGCTTCTGTAAACTCTCCGGTGTATCACCCGGCAGCACCGGCACCGCCTTTTGACGGATGATCTGTCCGCCGTCCGGAATCTCATTGACAAAGTGTACCGTCGCGCCGCTGACCTTCACGCCGTAGCGCAGCGCCGCCTCATGCACATGGATTCCATAAAACCCCTTGCCGCAAAATGACGGGATCAGCGATGGATGAATGTTGATCATCCGCTGCGGGAAACGATCCGTAAACGCTTTGCTGAGAATGCTCATAAAGCCCGCCAGCACGATCAGATCAATCTTGTTCTCCCGCATCAGAGACGTCAGCGCGTCCTCATAGGTCGCCTGATCCTCAAAATCCTTTCTCCGCACGACCTCCGACGGAATGCCGCGATCCGCGGCGCGTGTCAAAGCGTAAGCGTCGCTGCGGCTTGCGACCACCAGCGCGATCTCGCCGCTCGGCAGCTTGCCCGCCTGCTGCGCGTCAAGCAGCGCCTGCAAATTCGTCCCGCCGCCGGAAACAAATACCGCGATCCTTATTTTTCGCATAAGCTTACCTTCTCACCGCTTTCCGCGGCCGTAACGATCTCACCGAGCACATACGGCGTCTCACCCGCGTCCGCAAGCACCGCGCAGGCACGCTCTGCGTCCTCCTTCGCGACGATGACCGTCATGCCGATGCCCATGTTAAACGTATTGAACATATCATGCTCCGAAATCTCCCCGCGCGCCGCGATCAGTTTGAAGATCGGCAGCACCGGCACCGCATCTTTTTGGATCTTCGCGCAGAGACCGTCCGGAATGCTGCGCGGAATATTTTCGTAGAAGCCGCCGCCCGTAATGTGCGAAATACCTCTGACACTGCTGATCGCGTCAAAGAGCGCCAGCATCGGCTTCACATAGATTTTGGTCGGTGTCAGAAGCGTCTCGCCAAGCGAAGCGCCGCCGAGCGCGTCAACCGGCGCCGTCAGATCAGCGTTTTCTACATCCAGCACCTTTCTCACCAGCGAAAATCCGTTGGAATGTACACCGCTGGACGCCAGGCCGATCACAACATCTCCCGCGCGCATCGTCTTTTTGTCAAGCACCTTCGCCTTATCGACAGCGCCCACCGAAAATCCTGCCAGGTCGTACTCGTCCACGCTGTAAAAGCCCGGCATTTCCGCGGTTTCGCCGCCGACGAGCTGACAGCACGCCTGCACGCAGCCTTCCGCGATACCGGAAACGATCGAGGCGATTTTTTCCGGAAAATTCTTGCCGCAGGCGATATAATCCAGGAAAAACAGCGGTTTCGCGCCGCAGCAGATGATATCGTTGACGCACATCGCCACACAGTCGATGCCGACCGTATCGTGCTTGTCCATCAAAAACGCGAGCTTCAGCTTCGTGCCGACGCCGTCGGTGCCGCTGACCAGTACCGGATGCGGCATATCGGTAATATCCAGTTCAAACAAGCCGCCGAAGCCGCCGATGTCCTCGCTGCCGCCCTGCAAAACGGTTCTCGCGATATGGGTTTTCATCAGTTCCACAGCCTTGTAGCCCGCTGTGATATCCACGCCGGCAGCCGCGTAGCTGTCGGATCTTGATTTTTCGTTCATGTCTGTCGTCCTTTCTATTCCTTTCCATTCCAGCAGTAGGTGCAAAGCTTGCACGCCGGAAGTCCGATGGCCTCGATCAGATTATCAAGGCTTTGATATTCCAGAGAATCGAAATGCAGTTCCTCGCAGATGCACTTGCGCATCGCTTTGCCGCGTTCGGTTCTTCCGTCAAGATATTCCTCTATATGCTGTGTGCCTTCTTCGCCCTCCAGCTTCAGGATCGCGCGTCTGGCGATCAGATCCATCTCCGAGGTACTCCGGGAAAAGTTCAGATATTTGCAGCCGTACATGATCGGCGGGCAGGCAGAGCGCATATGTACTTCCTTCGCGCCGTTCTCATACAAAAAGCGAACCGTTTCCCCGAGCTGCGTGCCGCGAACGATACTGTCATCCACGAACAAGAGCCGTTTCCCCTCGATCAGATCATGCACCGGCACCATTTTCATCTTCGCGACATGATTGCGCTCCTTCTGACTGTTCGGCATGAAGCTGCGCGGCCAGGTCGGTGTATATTTGATAAAAGGTCTCGCGAACGGAATGCCGCTCGTATTTGCATAACCGATGGCGTGCGGCGTACCCGAATCCGGCACCCCGCTGACATAATCCAGTTCCATGGAATGTCCCACCTCACTGTCGCGTTTCGCGAGCAGCGCACCGTTGCGATTGCGCATGACCTCCACGTTGATTCCCTCGTAATAGGAGTTCGGATAGCCGTAGTAGGTCCACAGAAACGCGCAGATCCGCATTTCCTCCTGTCCCTCGGCAAGCACCGTCACGCACTCAGGCGTAATCTCGACAATCTCCGCCGGTTTCAGTTCTTGATAAGCGATGTATTCCAGCTTGCGGAACGCGAAAGACTCAAAGGATACGCAGTATCCATCCTCATCCTTTCCGATCAGCACAGGCAGTCGTCCAAGCCGGTCGCGCGCGGCGATCAGATGTCCGTCCTCCTTCAAGATCAAGATGCACATGGAACCTTCGATTTTTTCCTGCGCGAAGCGAATTCCATCCGCGAAGGTTTCCTTTTGGTCGATCAGCGCCGCCGTCAGCTCGGTCGCGTTGATCTTGCCTCCGGTATGTGCCTCAAAATGCCCCCGTCCGGAAGCCAGGAACTCCTCAATCAATTCTTGCGCATTATTGATGCAGCCCACGACGGTAATCGCGTAGGTGCCCAAATGCGAACGGATCAAAATCGGCTGCGGATCGCTGTCGCTGATACAGCCGATACAGGCGTTTCCGCGCATTTCCTCGGTAATCCCCTCAAACTTGGTCCGGAACGGCGAATTTTCGATTTTGTGGATCTCGCGCTGAAATCCAATTTCCGCGTCTACAGCGGCCATACCTGCCCGGCGCGTGCCCAGATGAGAATGATAGTCCACGCCGAAAAAAACGTCTAATACAATGTCGCGCTTTGATGTCGCGCCAAAAAAACCACCCAAAACTTTACCTCCGTATTGCTCGTGATCGCGGCTGCGCTTCCTTTGCGTACCGCTTTCGTCTGCCTCTTTTCTCTCGCCTCTTTTCCGATCGTTCTAAGCGAAGAAAAGCTCGGAAAGTGTCATCGGGTCAATATAGACGCCGTCCTTGTAAACGCGCATGTTGCCGGATGCGATTTCATCGATCAGCATGACATTGCCGTCCGCGTCATAGCCGAATTCAAATTTAATATCATAAAGGTCCAATCCTTTTTCTTTCAGATCATCCGCGACAATCTTCGTGATTTTCTGCGTTTCTTCCTTGATCGCGTCGTACTGCGCCTCGCTCATCACGCCGAGCACAACCAGACCGTCTTTGGTTACCAGCGGGTCACCCAGCGCGTCATTTTTGAACGTCATTTCCACATAAGCGGGCAGATCCGCGCCCTCCTCCACATACTCGTTGTAGCGGCGGTAAAAGCTTCCGACCGCCTTGTAGCGGCAGATGACCTCCAGCCCCTTGCCGAAGACCTTTGCAGGCAGCACTTCCATCGTGGTTTTCGCAAGATCCGCGCTCACAAAATGCGTGCGAATGCCCGCGGCGTTGATTTTTTCAAAGAAATAAACGGACATACGCAGGTTGACATCGCCGACACCCTCGATGGTAAGCCCTACCGCGTTTTCACCCGGATCGAACACGCCATCCTTGCCGGTACAGTCGTCCTTAAATTTCAACAGATAATTTCCGTTTTCCAGCGCGAATACGTCTTTTGTTTTCCCTGTGTAGACCAATTTGTTTTCCATTTTTCTTCTCCATTTCTTTTTCTGTATTGTGAAATAAACGTTGTCATCATTTCTTGCCGCGTGACACGACTGCCTCTACAGCGGCGGATACTGCTCCTCAATGGCGCGATTCTTCGCCAAAACCTTTTGTTTTCCCGCCTCGCGCTTTGCCGCGAGCTTCTCCGCGACGGCATCGTCGCTCACCGCGAGGATCTCCGCTGCCAAAAGCGCCGCGTTGACCGCGCCGTCGATGGCAACCGTCGCGACCGGAATACCCGGCGGCATCTGTACGGTCGAAAGCAGCGCGTCCATGCCGTCCAGCGCGGAGGATTTCATCGGAATCCCGATGACCGGCAGTGTCGTGCCTGCCGCTAGCACACCCGCCAAATGCGCGGCTTTACCCGCAGCCGCGATGATCACGCCGAAACCGTTTTGACGCGCGGCGCTTACAAACGCCTGCACCGCCTCCGGCGTACGGTGCGCCGAATAGACATGCACCTCAAACGGAATCTCCATTTCCTGCAGGGTATCTGCAGCAGCCTTGACGACCGGAAAATCGCTGTCACTCCCCATAATAATCGCTATTTTTTTCATTTTGCTGCACTCCTTTTTTCTTTTTGTTTCTATCTTCTTTTATCTTCGATATGCGCTCATTTTGATCTTTGCGCTTCTGCTGTCATGCTGGTGTTGTGCCCGCTCTGCGCGCCCGCCGGTTTCGACCAAAAAAGAAACAGCGGTTCTGATATATTTATCATAATCCCGCTGTCCGAAATGTCAACTCATCGTTCGTTTTTTATTTTGTTTTTTTCGTGAAAATTTCGTTTCGACAACGGAATTCGTATTTTTTACGAACTTTTTATGGTTTGTGCCCATACTTTGTTCGTCTATATCAAAATTGTCCGGCATATGCACCTTTGCATAGACCGAAAGCGTCCCACGCAGCCTGCCGCTCTCCTATTTGTTGATGAGCTGTGCCAACCGACCCGTCAGATAGTCGCTGCGGATCATCGACAGATTATTGACAAAAATCAAATCGTCCGCCTGCTTCTTTTTCACAAAACTGATGAGATCCTGATTCCAATAACGATAATCTATCACATGCACAGTCTGATAATGGTCCACCAAAAACGGCACAAACGCATTGCCGAAGGATTCCTTTACGACAACGCAGGAGGAACCGTCCGTCAGATCTTCGTTGGTAATTTTCGCATACGCATGATCCCCCGCCAAAAAGGCGTTGTATTTGAGCGATGCCGGATGCTTCGCTACATCATAGATGACCGGATAAGACGGCTTGCTGCCGTTCGCTTCCTCGCACTCCATGGAAATGTTCTTGCTGATCGGTTCGTAAGCCGTCACCGTATCCGGATGCTTTTGGAGCTTTTTGCTCTTTGTATCGTTATAGAAGCTGCCCAAAAATCCATCAAATTCACGCTTCTCATGTCTGCCTCTGCTGATCGGCAGCAGATTTTTTGACTCACAGTACGCCTCGTAGGCATAATACGCGCCGTCCGCCGTCCAGTGGTGATCCGTCCCGAAATAGATATATTCATCTCTATGCTGCATCAGCTTTTCGTAAGGATCGATAACCTTGACGTCCTCGCGCAATTTTGCTTCAATCGCGTCCATCGCCTTTTTCTGGTCGCTGGACGTAATCTTGCCGTAATCCGCATCCGGCAATGTAATGCCGGAGCTTAAGGGAATCAAAAGGTCATATACCGCCGTTTTTCCCTCCAGCGCCTTGGCTGCTTTGTTGACCGCCTTGGCATAGGTTTCCGCCGGTTTATCCAGATAAGTATAGAGTTCATAGGCTTTATCGCCGATGACAGCAATATTGCCAAGTTGATTGACCTTCGCCTTAGAATTGATTACAGGATATACGCCGTCCGCGTTTCCTCCTGCCTGTCCGACGGCTGCCGCGCCGTTCGTTTCACTTTGCTCTTCCTCGTTTTTTGGTTTGTCGGCGTCATCGGTATTCGGCGCCTCCTCTGTTTCGACAAACGCGCCCTCGATGGTTTCACGCATGGTCTCCGCGTCCGGACTGACGCAGAACACCACATAGCGACCCTTTTGCAGCACGACCGCATTCGCGATTTTATCCGCCTCCGCAGGCAGATAATCCTGGTATGAATCCTGTAAATCCGTCAAATACGTCTGCACCGTTTCCAAGGCGCTCTTGGCGGCATCCGCGTCCGCCAGCGTAAAGATACCGAAGGAATCCGCGTAGGTGCCGTTGCCCATGCAGAGGATTTCCTTCTCTGGTGCGTCGATTGAGATAAAATCACTGATACGCTCCGCTTTGACTTGATAAAGCTCACAGTCAAAGCTGCCGTTTTCCAAAAGTTCCACCGCCAGCGCCGTCTCGTTCAGCTCATAAGAAGGCTCACTGCCGCAGCCGCTCAAAAGCAGCATCATACAGAAGCACAGCAGGAGCAGCAGAGAAAACCGCTGTCCTCTTGCGTCATCTGTTGTTTGTCTATTCATTTTCACGTTGTCTGTTCTCATCTTATCCATTCCCCTTGTTTCTTTTATGACTGCGTGCGCGTGCGCAAAAGCGCTTCGCGCAAATCTAGTATACATCATCTCCGCACGAAAATCCACAGGCAAGTTTTCCAAAATGACCTTAAATAAATTTAATATGCGCATGGCCGACCGCGTCAGTATCGGCTGCTGCGAGATCAGCAAAAGCAGGCAGCAGATTGTACGCGCAAACAGCCGGCAAATAATTGATGACAAAGCGGCGCGCCGGTGCTAAAATAGAAGAATCACCGCGAAAGCATTTTCCCCGCGCCTACCCGCAAAGCGAAATCGTCAACATGGTTTCCCGGTGAAAAGATTCAGGACAAAAGTACGCATAACGAAATCAGAGATTTCTATGCGCACATGGCGCTCACCCATGAGCGCCGCTTCGCAAGGTGCTTTTGTCGTGATTCCGGAAATATCACATAGCGATATTTCCTATATTATATAATAAGAAACGCGAAACAAAAAACAAAAAATAAAAGGAGACTCACTATGCATTCACCCGGTTCTGTAGCATTCCGAATCTTTGGGCTGGACGTCATGTGGTACGGACTTCTGATCGGCGGCGGCTTCCTGCTGGCAACGATCATCAGCTACCTGCGCGCGCCCAAGCACCAAATCAAGTCGGATTTTATTTTAGATCTTGTCATTTGGATGATCCCGGCCGCCATCGTCGGCGCCCGCGCCTATTACGTCATCTTCAGCTGGAGTGACTACGCGGGAGACTGGAAAAAAATTTTAGATATCCGCAGCGGCGGTCTGGCTATCCATGGCGGCCTGATTCTCTGCTTCCTGGTCGGCTATTTTGTCTGCAAGCATTACAAACAAGGCTTCGTGCGCACTGCTGATCTGGTCGCGGTATCGATTCCGCTCGCGCAGGCCATCGGCCGCTGGGGGAATTTTTTCAATGAAGAAGCGCACGGCATGCAGACCGACCTGCCATGGGCGCAGATCATCGACGGCATCGGCTACCACCCGACCTTCCTGTACGAATCGATCTGGTGCTTCTGCCTGTTCTGGTTCCTGCTCTGGTTCGACGACCACAAGCGCAGCTTTGACGGGCAGATGATTTCCCTATACATGATGCTCTACTCCGTTGAGCGCTTCTTTGTCGAGGGACTGCGCACCGACAGCCTGATGGTCGGTCCGCTCAGACAAGCTCAGCTTATCAGCCTCGGTCTGATCGCCGCAGGCATCGCGCTCTACGTTTTCTTCAAAAAAAGAACAGGGAGGTATCTGCCATGAATCTCAAGATTTTTGAAACCCCGCGTCTGCGCATCCGTCCCTCCGTCTGGGACGATGTCGAAACCTTTTTTCAATGGGAGCAGCAGCCCGCGGTGACTGAATTTTTCAGCATCCGCGACGGTCAGACCATGGAGGAAACCGCGCGCAAGTTTCTCAAAGACCAAGAAAATCCAAACGCCGAGCAGTTTACGATTTTGCTGAAGACGCCGGACTTGCAAGGCTTGCCAGCCACGCGATCCGCACAAGATGCGGTGAACGTACCGCAATCTTCGGACGCGCAGGACACGCGAGCTTCATTGCAAAAAATCGGCCGCATCGTACTGGCCGACATCGAGCGCGGCTGGAAGGGTGAGCTTTGGCGGATTTATATCGCCGATTCTGCCCTGCGCGGACAAGGCTTGGGACGAGAAGCCATGCGCGCGATGATGGAACACTGTTTCCGCGATTTGGCGCTGGAACGGCTGTATCTCGATCACTACACCGGAAACCCCGCCGCCTATCTCTACCAAAGCCTCGGATTTCAGTATGAGGGCGTGCTGCGCCGAAATTGCCGTAAAAACGGCGTCCTTTATGATGTCCACCTGATGTCCATGCTGCGCGAAGAATACGAAGAAAAATATGGTCAAGCGGAAGCTGGCTTCCGGTCCGCGGATGCGCCCCTTACCGCATGGTGATTATCTCCGACATTTCGCTTCTGTTTATTTTTTGAGACAAGTTTGCGGATGCTCTCCTTGCCGCACGCCGATCGGCAGCCGCGGTATCTCCGATTCCCCGAGCTGCCGCAAAACGTCGAAACCTTAGTCCGATTATGTGCGTGCCTGCCTGCCGTAAGAATCGCACCCTGAGGTTGCGCAATTGACAACCAGGTTTGCTTGTGCTTTCCCTGCAGTTTCCTGTATAATGAAAGCAACTTCGGTAACTATCTGCAATATGAGCAAGAAAGGTCAGGACAAAAAAATGAGTCTAGGCGAACGAATTTATCAATACCGCAAAGCAAAAGGCATGTCACAGGACGCGTTGGCGGAGCTGCTTGACGTTTCCAGACAGTCCGTTTCCAAATGGGAAAACGATACGGCGCAGCCGGAACTCAGCAAACTCACCATCATGTGTGATCTGTTCGGTGTGTCTTTGGATGAGCTGGCGCGCGGGAAGCAGCCGCAGCCTGCAGCCCAGCCGGAATCACAGGAGTCACAGGGATCGCAGGAATCACAAGCATCGCCGGAAAGCGAAACATCGCTTCACGCGGCAAAGCGTACGAAATCGCTGCAAAGAACCCTCGGTATCGGACTTCTGCTGCTCTCCGCTTTTCAAATGACCCTGCTGCTGGTCCTGCGCTTTCAAGCGGATGAAATTCTCATTCTGCTTTTGCCGCTGCTGCTATGCGGCATCATCTGTCTGGTGTGCAAAAAACACACCTTCCTGTGGATCGGCTGGGTCATCAGCTTGTTTCTCGCGCTTTCACCGTATTACTTTTTCTGGGTTCATGTCAATTACTTTTCATGGATCGCTGTCTTCATCTGGGCCTTCGTCACTGTCGGCTACATCATTTGGCAGGGCACTGCCGAGAAACGCCGCAGAGAGCGATATTAAGCAAGCGCTATGCAAAACGAAAGATTAACACATTTTTCCGATGATTTCAATTCAGTTTTTACACATTTTTCGGACTTTTTTATATGTTTTTCTCACATTTTTCTGCTTTTATGATAGCATCAATCACAATCACAGGGCGCATACTTCCGGCAGTGATGGTCCGGAGGCGGAAGTGCGCATAACGAAACCTGTGATTCCTTTGCGCACATGGCGCTCACTCATGAGCGTTGCTTCGCAAGGTGCTTTTGTCGATATTTCCTACATGATAACAAGAACCCTTGATTCTCGAGCATTTGCCGTTCATCAAGGGTTTTGTTTTCTCAATATTTTTTTGCAGGGGTTCTATGCGTTTCCTATACATTGAAGAGGAAGTTGACCACATCGCCGTCTTTCATGACGTATTCCTTGCCCTCGGAGCGCAGGAAGCCTTTTTCTTTGGCTGCGGCGAGAGAACCGCCGACTTCCATGAGTTTGTCGTAAGCGATGGTCTCCGCGCGGATAAAGCCTTTCTCAAAGTCTGTGTGAATCTTGCCCGCTGCCTGCGGCGCTTTGGTGCCGCGGCGTATTGTCCACGCGTGGCATTCGTCTTCTCCGGCAGTCAGGAAAGAAATCAGATTGAGCAGGGCGTAGGAGGCTTTGACCAGCTTGTCCAGACCGGATTCCTCGATGCCGAGCTCCGCAAGGAACATCGCGCGTTCGTCCTCTTCCAGCTCCGCCATCTCCGCTTCGATTTCCGCGCAGATGACAACAACCTCCGCACCCTCCGCAGCAGCAATTTCGCGGACGGTCTCGACATAAGGATTCTTGCCAGCCTCCGCATCGGCAACCCCGTCATCCGAAACGTTCGCGACATAAATGATCGGTTTATAGGATAAGAGCCCGATCGTCTTGACATATTCGGCTTCCTCGTCCTCCAACTCCATAGAGCGGGCGTTTTTACCCTCGGAAAGATGCGCGTAGACACGTTTCAGAAGGTCAAGCTCTTCTCTGGCGGATTTGTCGAACTTGGCGTTCTTTTCGGTCTTTTGGATGCGGCGCTCCATAATTTCCATATCGCTGAGCAAAAGCTCGGTGTTGATGGTGTCGATATCGCCCGCCGGATCAATGTGTCCGTTCACGTGTACAATATTGTCGTTTTCAAAACAGCGGACAACGTGCACGATGGCCTCAACCTCTCGGATGTGTCCGAGGAACTTGTTGCCGAGTCCCTCGCCCTGCGACGCGCCTTTGACCAGACCCGCGATGTCGCAAAATTCGATCGTGGCATAGATTGTCTTTTTGGAATTATAAATTTCATGCAGCTTGGTGATGCGTGCGTCCGGTACGGTGACGATGCCGACGTTCGGCTCGATCGTGCAGAACGGATAATTGGCTGCCTCCGCACCCGCCTTGGTGATCGCGTTGAACAAGGTACTCTTGCCGACATTCGGCAGACCGACGATACCTAATTTCATTTTATGTGTTACCTGTCCGAAAGCCCTTGATTTATCTGGGCTTTCGCCTTTCTTTAGATTTCTTGTACGCCCTTTTTACGCCCTTTTTTTGTGACTGGTGGCGTAGCCTGTTGAAATTGGCGTATGGCATTTACCAGTGACTCGTCCGTAACATGGACGTATCTGTCCATAGTTGTTTTAATGCTTGCATGTCCTAATAGCTGTTGCAGCACTTTAGGCTGTACGCCACGCTCAATCGCGCGTGTAGCATAAGTATGTCGTAAGGCGTGCATACAAAAGCGTTTGATACCCGCTTCATCACACAATTTGTATAAGTGTGTGTCATAAGAACTGTTTTTTGCAGGTTCACCAGTACGCCAGTTGACAAACACTAAATCGTGCATAATAAGACATTTCTTTTCGCCTGTCCTGCTGTCGATATACTCTAAAATCTGCGATAGCGTTTCAGACTTTTTCCGGCTGTCCTTTTCATCATAACAGCTTTTAAGAATAGAATATGCTTTGTCAGTAAGCGGAATGGTGCGATAACTTTTCTGTGTCTTAGGTGGTCCTGCTCGCCAATACCCTTGACTGTGCCGATACTCTAAACTCTTGCTGACAGTCAACGTGCGCTTTTTCCAATCAATAGAGTCCCATGTTAAACCAATCAATTCTGCCGTTCTCAATCCTGTTTCCAAGAGCAACGCATATTGTCGGTAATTATGTGACCGCGCCGCTGCTTCAAGAAATTTCTCTTGTTCATCAACAGTCAAGTATTTAATATCGTCTACCGCCCGAACAGGTTTCGTATAGCGCACACCGTTCATAGGGTGTTTGGCGATAATGTCATTCATAACTGCTGATTTTAACATGGTTCCCATTGTGATATAAGCCTGCCGAATGGTTGAGCCTGCATAGGTGGTTTCCATTCGGTTAAGAACAGCTTTACAGTGCATGGGCTTTACATCAGCTATACACATAGTCCCGATTACTGGCTGAATATTCCATTTGTAGCGTTCTTGATAATTCCGTTTTGTGTTCGGTGCAAGGTCGCAAACAATATTTTCAATCCAGTATTCAAACCACTTATCTACTGTCATATCGGGAGAAGTGACAATAAGATTATGCCGTTCTTCATATCTTGCGTCAGCAAGCCAGTTTTTCGCTTCCGGCAATGTTTCAAAGTATTTCTCTTTGCGTTTGCCGTTTTTTGCGTAGTATCTTGCGGAGTATAAACCGTCCTTTCTTTGGTAAATGCCTTTGCCGCACTCTTTACCTTTTAGATTTTTGCCCATTTATCGGACTCCTTTCTTATCTCAAAAAAAGAGTCCAACGCAACTATATATTATAGCATAAGGACTCTGCTTTTTCAATCTCAACAGGAATTTTTTGTAGCGGTTGTTGGTAGAAGTTCTATATAATTAACTCTCGTCGGATATATTCTTCAAATTCACGTCGCTTTACTAACTTCCGTGTTCCTACAAAAAGTACAAACGGGCAATTAGGTTGCTTTAACAGGGTGTCTATTTTATTTATACCGATATTGCTGTACTCCGCAGCTTCTTTTATTGTTAATGTCAGTTTAAGGTGGATAGGTACACGCACCTTGTTTTCCATACATAACGGCAACTCATTTTCTTCGCTGCCATTGATTGACACTCCTTTATATTGCAAATTGCAAGGGGTGTTTCGTTCTTTATCATTCATATGATTTTTCCCCTTTCAAATTTTTATAAAAAAGAGCTTTAATCAGACGATTGTTAGCTGCAATCTCACGGGAGTTTCACCCCTGCGCGGTTCTCGCGCAGCCCTACCCATTGCCTGCGACGCTTTGAACGCTCGGACTATGGCTATAAGGGAGTATCATTATGTATCTTGCGTGTCGTCGCCCATAAGCTGCTATCACAGAGAGCTTGTTGCCTGAAAAAGCTATTCGGTTGTCAAGGAACACCG
>ERZ825896.2073-NODE-2073-length-20179-cov-2.611707_pt1 | contig 20179 bp, 20 predicted proteins | sample MGYA00519858_ERZ825896 | MGnify/ENA primary metagenome ERZ825896 (study PRJEB31778, sample SAMEA3449214) | human gut metagenome | biome: human gut; feature: human-associated habitat; material: faeces | place: United Kingdom | collected 2010/2012 ...
CTGGTGTAGCTCAATTGGCAGAGCAGCTGATTTGTAATCAGCAGGTTGCGGGTTCGAGTCCCATCACCAGCTCCATTCTGTGGAAGGGTTCCCGAGTGGCCAAAGGGATCAGACTGTAAATCTGACGTCGACGACTTCGGTGGTTCGAATCCACCCCCTTCCACCATTTTTGCGGATATGGCGGAATTGGCAGACGCGCACGGTTCAGGTCCGTGTGAAGGAGACTTCATGCAGGTTCAACTCCTGTTATCCGCACCAGCAATCGCTCCGTTTGGCGGAGCGTTTTTTTGTATAAAATCAGAAAATATTAAATAAAATAAAGATATTAAAGACAGAATTTGATTTGAAACGAAAACGCAGCATCTGAGTAAAAACGATGCTGCGTTTTTTTATGCGGTTTTATTTGTCAAACAATTCGAGCGTTTTTTTTGCCATGCGCTTGCCGTAAAGCTCGAATGTGCTTCTGCTCTCGTCGAGATGTCCGCTTATGGCGACGGGGCCGAGGTGGATGACGGGTTTTCCGCTCGCTCCTCCGCCGGAATATGTAAGCATACCAAGAACCATTAGATGATCCAGAATAGTGCGTATGCCGAGTTCGCCGCCGCCGTGGACATAGTCGGCCGTAGCGAAAGCGCCGCCGATTTTACCGGCGAGACCGAGTTTCATACAAGAAGTCTCGAGCCACGATTTCATTTTGCCGCTGAGACTGGCCAGATAGATGGGAGTGCCGATTACGACGCATTTGCTCTTTTTGACCCAGTCTTCGTCTATATTGTCAATGGAAAAGGATTTTGCATCTCCGCCTGCGGCTTGCATTCCCTCAGCGATGACTTCGGCCATTTCTTTTGTATGACCTGATGCCGAATGATAAATTACTGCCATCTTCATAAGTTATAGCCTCCAAATACAAAGTGTTGCAATGTTAATTATTACAACAATATGGTATCATGCCTTTGCGGTCTTGTCAACAAGAAGAATAAAACTTTGCAGTTTACACAATGATTACATTATTTTTACTCATTTATGATAGAGATGAAAAGTTTAAATTGATAATATATGTGCAGAAGAAATAAGAGGTGAAGGTATTGACGAAAAAAAGAATATCCATCGTTGTCGTTGCGGCGGCGGTAGTTATATGCGGCGTTTTAGCGGCGGTTTTAGGCTTGGGTCAAAATACGGCTGCGAATGAAGACGTCTCAAACACGGGCGTAGTTCTGGACAAAAACGCAGAAGACTTTTCTACGGGAATTACGGCGGAGACAACCTCGCAGGCTATAAAATTTCCCGGATACAATGACATTGAAATAGATTCGGGCGCGACATACATACCGATTGTGCTGCTCAACCCCGAGGGGAATCCCTGCTTATTTAAGTTTGAAGTCGCGCTGGACGATTCCACTCAGCCTGTGTTTACAAGCGACTGGGTAGAACCGGGGAAGGCTATAACGGGCGTTGAATTGGGAGAAGGGCTCACTTCCGGTGAACATAAGCTCAATATAAATATCAGCACTCTTTCTTTAGACGGACAGGAACCGATGAACGGCGGAAGTGTAACGGTTAATATAGATGCAAAATAGTAGGGAAAACAACGTCCTGTTTTGGGAGTATAAATAAATTTAATTCTAATGCAAAGCATTTTTTAAGGAGGAATAAAATGAAAGCATTCAGAACTCTTATAGCCTGCGGGATGCTCGCGGCGATAATGGCGGCTCCTATGTCTGCTTTTGCAGAAACCATCAGTGAGAACAGCCCCGAAGCAAGCGTACAGCAGAAGGTCACTTTGGAAAAGACTGAAGCGGTAGTTCCTACATATTCTGTAGAAGTTCCGGCGACAGTAGAGCTTGGCAAAGAAGCGAAGAGAATAGGCTTCACGCTGAAATTGGTAGACAATAAGAACTTGCCCAGCGGAAAGAAGGTTTCCGTGAAGATTAAGAGCGCGGGTTATCCTACTCAGCTAGACAAATTCGCGGTGTGGGACAGCAAAAATCTGCAGGAAGCTACTTACGATGTTTACTACACAAAAAAGACAACTCATTACAGCATCGGTGACGAGATTGTAGATTGGAAACCGGGCAATGCAGGTACTCAGTATAGATATATTGAAGTGAACAACTACGATAAAGTTGAACCGGGCAGCTACAGCGGCGTTATTAACTACGACATCAGCATGGTGGATTTCTCGTACAATTGAAAGGAAAGCATGTGCGAAATTATCGCGCTGCTAAAAAGGTTTTTGCACATATTTGTGTGAGATAAACAAATAGACATTGCTTTAGACTAAGGAGGCAGTAAAATGAAAGCATTTAAAACGCTGGCAATATGCGGTGTGCTTGCGGCTGCAATGTTCACTGCGCCGACAGCGGCTTTTGCAGAGACTATCAGCGAGAATACTCCCGATGCAAGTGTGCAGCAAAAGGTAACGCTGGAAAAAACTGAAGCTGTAGTTCCGGTATTCACGGTAGAAGTACCCGCTACGGTGGCGCTGAGCAAAGAGGCGCAGGATCTGAAATATACACTCACTCTTGAGGATGACGAGTCTTTCGTCCCCAGCGACAAAAAGATTTCCGTAACGATTAAGAGCGCGGGTTATCCCACTCAGCTAGACAAATTTGCGGTGTGGGACAGCAAAAATCTACAGGAAGCTTCCTATGAGATTTACTATTCCGACAGAATGGCAGGCGGTCGCTATAGCATCGGCGATGAAATTGTAAACTGGACATCCGGCAACTATGGTACTCAGACGAGACGAATCGCCGTTCTCGATTATGACCATGTAGAGCCCGGCACATACAGCGGCGTTATCAATTACAGCATAAGCCTGACGGATAAATAAAGTCAGCTTAAAAAGACCGACGCCGACTTTGAACGAGTTCGGCAAAAAAGACAGTAGTAATAAAAAAGAGACCTCCTATGGCGAAATTAAAAAAACGCCATAGGAGGATTTTTATGCCGAGAAGCTGTTGGCATTAAATAATATGAAAAAGAATACGAATTAGAGATAATCGAATTAAAAAAGCAAAACTGACCCCTATAGAATGTCGAAATCAGCTTGCTGCTTAAAATTTGATTTTAACTGCTATAGAGTTTTGTTCCGTCTGCTCTGTTTATAGCATTTCATTCACAGACGCCGTTTTTTATTTAGCTCTGTTCATTATAGTGATATGACATGTTTCCATAACGTCAAAGGCTTTCTCTGTCATTTCTTTGTCTGCTGCTCCGGTGCATGTCGCGTCGATGACCACGGGAGTGTCGGGTCGAGCTGTCCGCGCGATTATGGCGTTTGCGAGCACGCATATGTGAGAGACAAGACCGCAAAGCTCTATGCGGAAATACTTGTGTGCAGTAAGGTACTTAAACAGATCTATAGAACCGAATGTATTCTTTCTGAAGCTTATATCGTCGAAATCAGCGGCGAGGCTGGTCTGACCGTAAAGCTCCCAGCCGTCGGAGCCGTCGAGACAATGCGGCGTGGGAAGGAGATGCCCTTCGTATGTATCGAGATAGTCGTTCTCGTGGGTGTCCAGAGTGAAAATTACATCGTCTCCTCTGTCGTGATATTCTTTTATTTTTGCAGCTATTCGCTCGTCCAGATCTTCCGCTCCTCGGTATCCGAGAGGACCGGTCACGAAATCGTTCTGGTAGTCTACGACAATGAGACATTTTTTTAATGTAGTTGTGTTCATTATTTTCTCCTCAGCAATTAATTTTGTCAGGGCGAAAATCTCCGGATTTGTATAATAAGGGGATTCTGCCCGAATGCTTGGTAAATTGAGCCGTTGTCAAATATTTTATATCACGACTGCCCCGTTTTGTCAATCGTCGGTGTTCTTTTTTAAAATGTCGACTATACCGCAGAGAATACCGCCTATGGGGAATACGACCCAGCCCGGGTGCCAGAGATTCCCGAGCCAGCCCATGAGCAGGAACGCTATTGTCGCTGCGAGCATTATACATCTGCTGAGCTTGTCGACGAAGGTTTGCCTGCGGGGGTCGTTTTCTCTGTTGTATTCCTCTATATTGTATTTGCTTTTGAGCATAGACGAGTATACTATTGTAAATGTGCTGCAAGCTATTATGAACATAAACGGAGCGGTTATTATCATGTCGAACGATTCTTCAGTCATGCCGGCGATTGGGGTGAACTCGCTTGCGATAATTATCCACGCGACGCCTAAGAGTATGGCGGCGACGGGAATGGCGATGCAAAGAGGGAAGCGTTTGTTAAATTTGTCAATTTGCTCCTGACTGTAGAAGGGAGTTATGTCCGGGTGCTTTTTTACAAAAGCGCCATGGCGCAGACCGCCTACTATGAACAGCACGACTGCCGCTGCGATGAAGCATAAAAACAACATTGCGCAAAAGCTCTCGTGTATGCCGAACGCTTGCAATAGCAGCAGAACGGTGATCCCGAGCAGAACCAGAGCCACTCCGGAAGAAATCTGAAGAGCGAAGGTGTTCATATGCCTGTCGTAGCCGACGGAATCGGTTTTGGCGAAGTCCGAGGCGTTTCCGCGTATGAGAGTATCCAGATCGCAGCGGAAAAGGTCGCATAGCTGCGTTAATCTTTCCATCTCGGGGATGCTCCCCGCTTCCCATTTGGAGACTGTCTGGCGCGAGACGTTCATTTTTTCCGCCAGCTCCTCCTGGGTCATTCCAAATTGCTTGCGCAGAAATTGTATGTTTTCTCCGAAATTCATTGTTGGTTGATTCCTCCTTATATATTGCTCAAGAGCTGCCTTTACAATACGATATTAACGGCGCAACTTCTACCAATTTGGGGTTGCGTTTGAGTTGTTTTAGTGTAAACTCAAGGTTGCATAGATACGAAAGTATAATTTATCGAGAATACATTGCGCTTATGTTGCTTTAGACAGCCTTTTCAGCAGTCGGAGCAATCGCGGTCTGTTGTATCGCTGGATAAGAACGAAAGGGAGCTGACAAAGCGCGATAAAGACTGCTATGCACAAATAAAGAGGAAAATACTCCATGTCGTTTAATGTAACAGGGAAAAGGAGGGATAGAAATCCCAAAACAGCTATAGATAGATGCACTATCTCTGCTTTGCACGTTTCGCGGATAAAGGCTTGGATATGCTCGGCTGAGATATTGCCTATTGTGCTTTTATCAAACAGCATATTAAATTGAGGAAGGGCGTCCTTCCAGCGCGAAACTTTTAAAACTGAGAGTATTTGTTTTTCCTTATCTGAGACTTTGTAGTATGAGCGAGTGTAATCGTACAATTTTAATTGAATTTTTTTCGGCAAATAACTGAAAAAGAGACCTGTACCAAAATGCAGAACAAGCCAAAAGGCTGTGTTTAGCAGTGATATCAGGATGGTATACATATATAATTCCTCCGCTGTTACATAGGGATTATACCACTTTTTACAAGAGGTGCGCAATTAAAATAAAAAACCTGCGAAGAGCAGGCTTTTGTCAGTTTGTTTTAGTCTTGTCGGTATAAGTGTCTAAGTCATGACCGCAATACGGACATTTCCGGAACTTAGAAAAAATAGAGGAGCGCGGCAGGTATTTTCTGCATTTAGGACACCGCCAGAATGCCGCCTGACCTGCGATAAGACAGAAAAGACCGGCAAATGCTATTGCTATAAGAATAATACCTGCGGCGGAGGAATCGTCTATAATTTCAAATGCTATTATGTCTGCGATAATCACGCCCATGAGAATATATGAAATTTTTAACCATGTGTGTGGCAGTATGCGTCGCATGACTAAGCTCCTTTACGCGAAGTAGTCGAAATTCGAACAGAGATAAATTTCTCATACTAAACAGTATATCACGCAGGAGCAGGTTTGTCATCTCATGGATTTATCGCAAATTATTTTTGTTATTATCACTATTGACGCGAATGCTATGTGAACGAATGAGACTGCGAGGCTGTTGTTTTTATGCGGGGGCATACGGCGAACTTCTCTTTTCATTACTAAACTCCTTAAAAGCTTTGATATGCGTTTAGGCTTATTGTGTCTATAGGATTGACTTTGCATTCAGTATAGCATATACGCCGGAGAAGTGCAGTCATGATTGCATTAAGAGTGCGTAAAAAGACCTGCTAAAAAAGCAGGTCTTTCAGCGCTTGCCGATATTGTTGAAAAACGCTTGTCAGCAATGCGTATAAAGCTGTTTGTAAGGGTTTTTCGTGTCGGGAACGAGCATGAAGAAATTGGAAGAGAGCAGTTCGTCTGCGTTCAGCCCGAATTCGGCTGCGTATTCTTCGATATAAGGACGGATATACTGCTTATCTTCGTTGGAGGCGACGGTGCAGATTACCTGCTTGGGCAGATCCGCCGGAGGAGTGTCGCAGCGAAGGAACATTCTTCCGCCGTGCATTCCTGTTCCGCAGAAGTATCCTACAGGCGGTTCGCCGTTGCAGCCTCTGCCCAAGACGATAATAAGACCGCCGGCCTGATATTCTCCCAGGAAGCTGCCCGCTTTTCCGCCGATGATGAGAACGGGGAGCTTCTCTTTATAAGCTTTCATGTGAATGCCTGCGCGATAGCCTGCGCCGCCCTCGACGTAGATTTTTCCGCCGCGCATGCCGTAGCCGACAGCGTCGCCGCAGTTGCCGTGTATGATTATAGCTCCGTCGTTGAGCGTGTCGCCGGTGGCGTCCTGAGCGTTGCCGTTTACGATTATTTTGGAACCGTCCAGGTACGCGCCGAGTGCGTTGCCGGGTGTGCCGTTTATAGTTACGGTGTTGCCGCTGGCTCCGGCTGCAATATAACGCTGACCGACACAGTTATCTATTGTAATGTCTTCGCCGGATACCCATGCTTTGCGTACCACGTCGTTCAGGTCTTTAAAGTGCATTCCTGTTGCGTCTATCTGATTCATTTGCGACCTCCCAGCTTCCGCGAGCGTTCCTTCTTGGAGAAGGCCATAAGCTGCGGCTTTTCCTTTATTAATTCAAAATCTATCTCGGAGAGGGGCGTTTTTTCACGTATGAGTGAAGTGTATATGCCGGCTCTCTCGATGTTGCCCACCATTATAAATCCTTTGAGCGTGTTGTCTGCGTATACCAGCTTTTTGTATGTGCTGTCTGTTTTTTCGACATAAGCTTCACCGTCGTAGCTGCCCGCCGTTACGAGATGCAGACCGAAGAAACCGATGGCGTTCATGGGCATTGCTTTATCATAGGATGCTGTTCCGCCTGCCATGTTGATACCTGCCGTTTCGCCCTGCATATATGCGTTAGGCAGAAGCGCGATGACTTTATCGGTATCTGTAGTGATGTCGTGGCTCTCGCTGCAATCGCCCGCCGCGTATATGTCGCAGAGCGTTGTTTCACATCGTTCGTTGGTGCGGATTCCCTTGACGACTGCGCCGCCTGCCGCCTTGACCAACTCGACATTGGGCTGTACGCCGAGAGCTGTGACAAGTATATCGAATTCGATTACTTCTCCGCTCTTGAATTTCGCCTTGTTGGAAGTCAGGCTTTCCACATTGTCGGAAAGATGGAATTTGATGCCCTTGCTCTCGATGTGAGCTTTAATCATATCGCTTGCATCTTCGTCGATTATACTTCTGAGGATTCTGTTTGTGCGTCCGACTACTGTAACCTCTGCTGCCTTGCGATGTATGCCCTCTGCGCATTTCAGACCTATGAGACCTGCGCCGAGCATCAGAACTCGGGATTTCGGAGTTATAGCTGCGTCCAGAGCTTTTGCATCGTCAAGGCTCATAAACGTGAATTTGTTTTTGACGCTTTTCAAACCCGGAAGCTCCGGAACGAGCGGGCGCGAGCCCGTGCCGATGAGAAGCTTTTCGTATTTAATCTCTTCGCCGCTGCTAAGGGTGACGATGTGATCGTGAGCTTCGATTTTGGAAGCCGTCTGACCGAAGAGACATTCTACGCTGTTGTTTTTGTAGAAGTCGTCAGGTCTGTACTTCATGCGGTCGGAATCTGTTTTTCCGAGGAGAAGATAGGAGATGAGAGGGCGGGAATATGTGTGATACGGCTCGGAGGATACGAGAAGAATGCTGCCTTCCGTATCGACTTGACGAATGCCTTCTATTGTACCTACCGCTGCTGCGGAGTTGCCTATGATGAGATATTTAGTTTGCTTCATGACTCATCTCTCCTCGAAAACTATTGCATTATTCGGACAGCCTTTTACGCATGCGGGCTCTCCGAAAGAATTGTCTGTGCAAAGCTCGCATTTCTGTATGGCTCCTGTGTTTGAAGGCATTATCGCGCCGTAAGGGCAGGAGACTATGCAGGTGTAGCAGCTTACGCACTTATCCTGGTCTATTTCTATTACGCTGTTTTTTATCGTCAGAGCGCCCGTGAGGCAGCTTTTCACGCAGAGAGGCTCTTCGCAATGTCTGCATGATACAGCGAAGCTGATGTTGTCTTTTTCTTCTATTCGTATTCTCGGGTTTATCTGGACGCCCTTGAGCGCCTTTACCATGTTATCTATTCCGGAGTTGGCGTATGCGCAGTAATATTCGCACAGATGGCACGCCAAACACCACTTTTCATTGACGTATACTCGTTTCATATCTTACTCTCCTGCGTGCTTGACGCCCAAAATCTCCAGTTCCTTCTCGTTCAAACCTACGCCTCTCAGCATGAGCCTGTTGCCGCGCAGGGCTTCGATGGAGTTTATGCCCATGCCGCCCATCATCTCTTTAATCTCGTGATCCCATGCCGTGACCAGATTTACGAGACGCTGAGCGCCGATGTCGGGATTGAGGCGGCGGACGAGCTCGGGACGCTGCGTCGCAATACCCCAGTTGCATTTGCCTGCGTGGCATGTGCGGCAGAGGTGGCAGCCGAGAGCGAGAAGCGCGCTTGTGCCGATGTAGCATGCGTCTGCGCCGAGAGCAATAGCCTTTACGATGTCTGCGCTGCTTCGGATAGCGCCGCTGACTACGACGGATACGTTGTTGCGGATGCCTTCGTCGCGGAGACGCTGATCTACGCTGGCGAGCGCAAGCTCAATCGGAATACCTACGTTGTCGCGTATTCTGGTGGGCGCTGCGCCTGTGCCGCCGCGGAAGCCGTCGATGGCGATTATATCCGCGCCGCTGCGAGCGATACCGCTGGCGATAGCCGCGACGTTGTGAACTGCGGCGATTTTTACGATTATAGGCTTTTTGTAGCCTGTGGCCTCTTTGAGGGAGAATACAAGCTGACGCAGATCCTCGATAGAGTAAATGTCGTGGTGAGGCGCCGGCGAGATGGCGTCGCTGCCCTCGGGGATCATTCTGGTCGCGGATATGTCGCCGACGATTTTAATGCCGGGGAGATGACCGCCGATGCCGGGCTTGGCGCCTTGTCCCATCTTAATCTCAATGGCTGCGCCTGCCTCCAGGTAATCCTTGTAAACGCCGAATCTGCCCGACGCAACCTGCACGATTGTATTGGAGCCGTATTGATAGAAGTCTTTATGCAGACCGCCCTCGCCTGTGTTGTAGTAAATTCCCAGCTCTGTCGCCGCGCGTGCGAGAGCCGCGTGTGCGTTGTAGCTTATGGAGCCGTAGCTCATGGCGGAGAACATGACGGGAGTTTCGAGCTTCAAAAAAGGCGTCAGGTTGTTTTTGAGTTTGCCGTTTTCGTCGCGTTCGATTTCGGTCGGCTTGCCGCCGAGGAAGACTCTCGTTTCCATCGGCTCTCTGAGAGGGTCGATGGAAGGGTTTGTGACCTGGGAGGCGTTTATCAGCAGGCGATCCCAATATACGGGAAGGTCTGTCGGGTTGCCCATTGAGGAGAGCAGCACGCCGCCTGTGCCTGCTTGTCTGTATATATTTTGAATAGAATCGGACGACCAGCTAGAATTTTCTTTAAATGTATGGTCTGTTTTTACTATTTTAAGCGCGCGCGTCGGACACAGAGCTACGCAGCGGTGACAGTTGACGCATTTGGTTTCGTCCACCATCATCATATCTAAATCTTCATCATAATAATGTACTTCGTTAGCACATTGGCGTTCGCATGCGCGGCATGTTATGCAGCGGTCGTAGTTGCGAACTACTTCATATTCGGGGTACAGAAAATCTATAGCCATTATACACTCACTCCTTCGTTAAGACGGACTATAACCGCTTCGCCGCCGCCGGGCGACCAGATCTTGTCCAGCTCGGGCTGAATAACTCTTATGGCGCATTCTTCGCTCGCCATGTAAACCATTTCGTCCTTTTCTCCGACGACCATGCTGCGCAGCTTGAGTCTGTCGTTGAGCGCGAGCATACCGCCGTTGAAACCGACGAGTATGGAGAAAGGTCCTGTTATCAGCATACTGGAGAAGGCGTTTCTTATATAAGTGAATCTCTCTTTCTCCTCCGGAGGCATTTTTTCTATTGTACTCCAGAAGGGCGCCGCGATTACGTCGCACATCTCTTCCATAGTCATGCCGACCTTGCGGATGAGAAAGTCTACCATATAAGCTATAACTTCTGTATCTGTCATAAGAGAGCATGTATAGCCGAACATCTCTATGAAACGTCTGTTAGCGTCATAGGAGGATATTTCGCCGTTGTGTACGACGGAAAAATCCAGCGTAGCGAAAGGATGCGCGCCGCCCCACCAGCCGGGGGTGTTGGTCGGGTAACGACCGTGAGCAGTCCAGCAATAGCCTTCGTATTCGTCGAGGCGGTAGTATTCGCCTACATCTTCGGGGAATCCTACAGCTTTAAAAACGCCCATGTTTTTGCCGCTGGAGAATACATAGGCTCCTTCGATAGCAGTATTAATGTAGAAAGTACAGCGTGACACAAATTCGTCCTCGCCGAGGTGGAAGGAGAGCATCTTCGTGTGATGCGGACGGACAAAGTAGCGCCAGATAAGCGGTTCGTCCGTGATCTTCGGAGATTTGCGCACGGGTATTTTAGAAAGGTTGACTATGTCGAAATGGTCGTCCAGATAAGCTTCGCATTTGTTTCTGGATTCCAGTGAATCGTAAAATACGTGCAGTGCGTACAGATCTTTGTACTGAGGGTATATGCCATAGCCGGCGAAACCGCCGCCAAGTCCGTTGGAGCGGTCGTGCATAGTGGATATGGAAGTGATAATATCCCTGCCCGAGATCAGCTTGCCGTCCTTTGCGAAAATGCCTGAGATAGCACAGCCGGAGGGTATTCTCACTTGACCTTCCTTCATTGTGTTCATAACTCATTCCTCCTACCGTCATAACATATTTTGCGACGGTTCAGTGACAATTATATAGAAATATACGCGCTATGTCAAGAAAAATGACAGAGATTTTCCTGCAAATTGCAAAATAATTTAAGACAGGAATATTTTCCTGCATTTGAGAAGAGTAATGCTGCAAAACACTCGGGGTTTTACAGTAAAACGCAGGATATATCTCTAAAAAATGAAAGAATAAAATAAAAATGCAATGAGCTTTTCAAAAAATTGCAAAAAGATATTGACAAGTATGAAAACTGGGTGTATACTTAGGCACATGAACAGCAAAGGCGCTGACGACACCGAAGAGACCGGTGCGCAGCGCCTTTTTATATTGTAGTCAAGAGAAAGAGATTGAAGGCAAAATTATGGAGGTAAACATGAAGGGAATACCGCAATTATTCGCAAGCAACGTATTTGACGACGAAGTTATGAAAGAGCGTCTGCCGAAAGAGACGTACAAGGCTCTGAAAAAGACGACGCAAGACGGCAAGCCGCTGGATATTACAGTTGCTAATGTCGTTGCGAATGCTATGAAGGACTGGGCGATTGAGAAGGGTGTGACTCATTTCACGCATTGGTTCCAGCCCATGACAGGCGTTACGGCGGAGAAGCACGACAGCTTCATCTCTCCTACAAGCGACGGCAAGATAATAATGGAATTCAAAGGCAAAGAGCTGATAAAGGGCGAACCTGACGCGAGCAGCTTCCCGTCGGGCGGTCTCCGCGCTACCTTTGAGGCGCGCGGCTACACCGCATGGGACCCCACGTCTTATGCGTTTATAAAAGACGGAATACTTTGCATCCCGACGGCGTTTTGTTCTTACACCGGCGAATGCCTGGACAAAAAAACTCCGCTTCTGCGCTCTATGGAGGCGATAAATAAGCAGGCTCTCAGAATACTGAAGCTTTTCGGAAGAGATGAAGTCGAGAGCGTAAAAACTACGGTCGGACCCGAACAGGAATACTTCCTTATTACAGAAGAAGATTACAGAGCAAGACCGGATATCATCTTCACAGGACGCACGCTTTTCGGCTCTATGCCCCCCAAAGGACAGGAAATGGATGACCACTATTTCGGCGCTGTCAAGCCTCGCGTAGTGGAGTACATGAAAGAGCTGGACGAAGAGCTGTGGAAGCTCGGGGTGCTTGCCAAGACAAAGCACAATGAGGTTGCGCCCTCTCAGCATGAGCTCGCTCCTATTTTCGCTACTACTAACGTAGCGGTAGACCATAACCAGATTACAATGGAAATCGCAAAAAAAGTAGCGAGAAAGCACGGCCTGCGCTGCCTGCTGCATGAGAAACCTTTCGATGGCGTGAACGGCAGCGGTAAGCACAACAACTGGTCTATTTCTACAAACACAGGCATGAACCTGCTCGAGCCGGGCAGCTCTCCCGAGGATAATGCGCAGTTCCTGTTGTTCCTCACGGCTGTGATTAAGGCAGTAGATGAGTATCAGGATATGCTCAGACTGTCCATCGCGACAGCAGGCAACGATCATCGTCTCGGCGCGAATGAGGCTCCGCCTGCGATTGTATCGGTATTCCTCGGCGATGTACTTTCCGCTATATTGCAGAGTATCTCCGAAGGAACGCCCTACGAGGGAACAAAGGCTCTGGATATGGAAATCGGCGTAGACGTCTTGCCTCATTTCCCGAAAGATGCGACAGACAGAAACAGAACGTCCCCCTTCGCTTTCACAGGCAACAGATTTGAGTTCAGAATGCTGGGTTCTTCCGCCTCTGTAGCGACTCCCAACATAGTGCTGAACACGGCGGTAGCTCAGGTTCTGAAGGAATTTGCAGATGTGCTTGAAAAAGAAGAAGACTTTACAGAAGGTCTCAATAAACTGCTCAAGACGACATTAAAAGATCACGGCCGCATAGTCTTCAATGGAAACAATTATTCTGACGAATGGGTTGAGGAAGCTGCTAGGCGCGGTCTGTCCAATCACAAAACTACGGTTGACGTTCTCCCGACGTTCCTCGAGGACAAGAACATCAATATGTTCGAGAGCAATGGCGTGTTTACAAGAGCGGAGATAGAATCCCGCTATGAAATTCTTATGGAGACGTACTGCAAGACGGTTCACATTGAAGCTCTTACAATGATAGAGATGGTCAAGAGGGATATTGTCCCCGCTGTGCTGAAGTATGTCGGTGCTCTCTCTGAGGGTGTGAGCCTGAAGAAGGCGGCCGTTCCGGGCGCTACATCCAGCGTAGAAGAATTGCTCGTAGAAAAGCTGTCCAGATTGTGCAGCGAAGCATACGAAAAAACAGAAGCTCTCGATGCTGCTGTGAAATATGCAGAGGGCATGGAGGATGCTACGAAAATGGGATGCTACTATCGCGATACGATACTCACTCTCATGGCGGAGCTTCGCGCGGCTGTAGATTTAATGGAGCAGGATATGGGCACAAAGGATTGGCCTTATCCGTCCTATGGCAAAATACTTTTCAGTGTTTAATACTTAGAAAATACAAAGACACTTTTCAGTGCTTCCTTTACTAAAATGTTTGTTCTTCGGCGGGCGTTTGAAGCCCGTCGGAGGACGGCAATTCAGTGGACTATTCGCTGAGAAAACTGACATTATTTTATTTTAATACTTTACTCAGCGTTTATAATTCAATACTTTCCAGGAGGAAATTATGGAAATGTTTTCATCTGTAAATACCATTTGGGTATTGCTGGGCGCAGCGATGGTATTCTTTATGCAGGCGGGTTTCGCCATGGTGGAGACCGGTTTCACAAGAGCAAAGAACGCCGGAAACATCATAATGAAAAACCTTATGGACTTTGCTATAGGAACGCCTGTTTATTGGCTGCTGGGCTTTGGTCTTATGTTTGGCGGGGCGAGCGCTGTAATAGGCTGGTTAGATCCTACGATCAGCTTTGGAGATTACAGCAGTATACTGCCTGAAGGGGTTCCGCTGTGGGCTTTTGTAATTTTCCAGACGGTGTTCTGTGCCACATCGGCCACTATTGTATCTGGCTCTATGGCAGAGCGCACGAAGTTTTCCGCATACTGCGTTTATTCTCTGTGCATAAGCGCGATTGTTTATCCCATATCCGGTCATTGGATTTGGGGAGGCGGATGGCTTGCGGAATTGGGATTCCATGATTTTGCAGGTTCCACAGCTGTTCATATGGTAGGCGGCGTAGCGGCGCTTATAGGCGCGAAGATGCTGGGACCGCGTATCGGAAAATATGATAAGGACGGCAATGCTAAGGCTATTCCCGGTCATTCTCTGACGCTCGGCGCGCTCGGCGTGTTTATTCTCTGGTTCTGCTGGTTTGGTTTCAACGGCTGCTCCACGGTGTCCATGACGGGCGACGAGAGCATAACCAGCGCGGGTATGATATTCGTAAATACAAACCTCGCAGCGGCAGTCGCTACGGTAGCTACAATGATATTCACATGGCTTCGTTATGGAAAGCCGGACGTATCTATGACGCTGAACGGCTCTCTGGCAGGCTTGGTCGCTATTACAGCGGGCTGCGACGTGGTATCTCCCGTCGGCGCGGCGATTATCGGCCTTTGCGCAGGCATTCTCGTCGTTATAGTAATCGAGTTTATAGATAAGAAGCTCAAGATCGACGATCCGGTCGGCGCGATCGGCGTACACGGCGCGTGCGGCGCGTTCGGTACGATAATGACAGGTCTCTTCGCTGTCGATGGCGGCGTATTCTACGGCGGCGGATTCGAGTTCTTCGGAATCGAAGTGCTTGGCGTAGCGGTAGTAATAGCTTGGGTAGTGGTTACGATGCTTATCATATTCACTATCATAAATAAGACGATAGGTCTGCGTGTAAGTGCGGAAGAGGAAATTATGGGTCTGGATGCTACAGAGCACAACCTTCCCAGCGCATATGCAGACTTCGCTCCTACAGGTATGATGCCAAATGTCGCAGCTTACGTATCTCCTAACGAAGGAGCTCCGGAGAGCGACATAGACAAGGCGGTTCCTGTGACGAATGTAAACGTACCCGGCGCTCAGGCTCCGTCCAAAAAGGCGAAGATGAGCAAGGTGGTTATTATAACAAATCAGAACAAGTTTGAAAACCTGAAGGTCGCTATGGATGAGCTGGGTGTAACCGGTATGACAGTGACCAACGTGCTCGGATGCGGTCAGCAGAAAGGCCGTCCGGAGTATTACCGCGGCGTTGCAGTGAATATGAACCTGCTGCCGAAGGTGAAGGTAGAGCTTGTAGTATGCAAGATACCCGTGGAGACTATTGTACACTCCGCTAAGAAAGCGCTGTACACAGGTCATATCGGCGATGGCAAGATATTCGTATACGACGTTGAGAATGTCATAAAGATCCGCACAGGCGAGCAGGGCTACGACGCTCTGCAGGATGAAGAATAAAGCCTGTAAATAAATTTGCTAGTTCCAACTATATAACTCAATCTCTTCGGGGCGGAGCCGGTTTGCTGAGCAAACCGGCTCTGCTTCTGTATATCTATAAAAAATAATGCAAAAGAAATATGGAGATTGTAACATTTTGCAACAAATCTATTGACAGCTTAGTTGATTAGTGCTTAAATTATATTAACTCAGGAAAGGAAGAAGCTGTAAGCAAAATATGAATACAGAAAAAATAATAAGCATGATAGATCATACGCTGCTAAAGCCGGACGCGCCTTTCGAAGCCGTCTGTAAAGTTTTAGACGAGACGGCAACATGCGGAGCTGCGAGCGCGTGCATATCTCCATGGTATGTAAAAGCAGCGCGGGATTATATAGGCGATAGAGCGTGCATATGTACAGTTGTGGGATTTCCGTCGGGACAGAGCACACCGCGTATAAAGGCGGAGGAAGCGGCGGAAGCGGCTGCGAACGGAGCGGACGAGATAGACATGGTGCTGAATTATGCGGCTTTGAAGCAGGGAATGAGCGAATATGTTCTCAGGGAGATTGAGAGCGTGAAGCGTGCGATAGAAGGCCGCGTGCTCAAAGTCATAATAGAGACTTGCGCTTTGACTGATGAGGAAAAAGCTGCCGCGGCTCAGCTCGTATGCGACGCGGGAGCTGATTATGTAAAGACTTCGACGGGCTTCGCTTCGGGCGGCGCGCTTATCAAAGACGTCAGGCTGATAGCGCAAAATGTGCATAGCGGCGTAAAGATAAAGGCGGCAGGCGGAATAGCGACATTGGAACAGGCTGAGGAATTTATAAAGGCGGGCTGTTCCAGAATAGGGTCGAGCAGGATTATTCCGGCATTTTTGCAGCAAAATAAACAGATATAATTTTAAATTTAAGAAAGGAATTTTATCATGGATAGAGTTTTTTTGATAGTTCTGGACAGCTTCGGAATAGGGGCAGAGCCTGATTGCGAGATGTTCGGCGATGCAGAAACGGTTAACACTTTAAAAAGCGTTTCCGGAAGCGATGCTCTCGACGTGCCGAATATGACGGCGCTCGGGCTTTACAATATAGATGAAACGGGAGAGAGAAAGGCGGCGGAAAACCCGAAAGGCAGCTTCGCGAGAATGCGAGAGGCGTCCATGGCGAAAGATACGACCGTCGGGCATTGGGAAATAGCGGGCTTGATATCTCACAAGCCTATGCCGACATATCCGGACGGATTCCCCGACGAAGTCATAGAGGAGTTTTCCAGACTTACGGGCCGCGAAGTTATATGTAACAAACCATATTCCGGAACGCAGGTGATAAAAGATTACGGTCAGGAGCAGATAAGGACAGGCGCGCTTATAGTTTACACGTCTGCGGACAGTGTATTCCAAGTGGCGGCTCATGAAAAATATATAGGTCTGGATGAATTGTATCGCTGCTGTGAAATAGCGAGAAATCTGCTTCAGGGAGAGCACGGCGTGGGCAGAGTAATAGCGCGCCCTTATGCGGGAGAATATCCGGATTTTATCCGCACGGCAAACAGGCACGATTATTCTTTGACGCCGCCGGGAAATACGGCTCTCAGAGCCTTGGCGTCGGCAGGCATGGACTGCATAGGAATCGGGAAAATATCAGATATCTTTGCCGGAGACGGGATAACGCACAGCTATAAAACCTATGGCAACATTGACGGCATGAAGCGTCTGCTGGATGTGGTACAGATGGATTTTAAGGGGATTTGCTTTGCCAATCTGGTAGACTTTGATATGTTGTATGGTCATAGGCGAAACGTTCAGGGATACGCGGCTGCGCTCAGCGAGTTTGATGCATGGCTGCCCTGCTTTATAGAACAGATGCGCGAGAACGATGCACTTATAATCACGGCGGATCATGGGTGCGACCCTTGCGCGGCGGGGACGGATCATACGAGAGAATATGTGCCGATGCTTATATATTCTCAGTCTCTGCTGGGAGGAGTCAATTTGCATACGAGAGAGAGCTTCGCAGACATAGGCGCGACGGTGCTCGAGCTGCTCGGAGTGAAATCTGAGATAGACGGAAGAAGCTTTGCGCCGCTGCTGTATAAGGATGGACAGAAATGACAGAGAATACGGCGCGGATGCTCATTGCTGAGGCGAAGAGAGCGAGAGAGAATGCGTATACGCCATATTCACATTTTGCCGTCGGGGCGGCCCTGCTGGGAGAGAGCGGCAAGGTCTACCTCGGATGCAATGTAGAAAACGGAGCGTTTTCGCCGACTATATGCGCAGAGCGCGGAGCGTTCGCTCGGGCGATATGCGATGGAGAAAGAAGCTTCAGGGCGATAGCTGTCGTAGGAGGCGCGGCTGACGGGGAGATACGGGGCGGAGTGTCGCCTTGCGGAGTATGCAGACAGGTAATGTCTGAGTTTTGCGGCGAGGACTTTGAGATTGTATTTGCCGATGGCTCTGTGCGCACTCTCGCAGAGCTGCTCCCGGCGGCGTTTGGGCTTTGAAATAATGCTACCGCAATCCCACTGGCTTTAGACGGTGGGTTAAGGTAGCCAAAAGTAGCGATTTGTGCTATACTTACGTTGCGGTAACATGGAAATCGAAAAACAGGCACAAATATTTGTTACAGTACCATATTATCTTCGTATGCAAATATAGAAAGAAACTGCTGATATCAAAACAGATAGCAGACGATATAAAACAGCTTGCTTACGAGATATGTCAAAAACACAAAGTCATTATCAGATATATGGAGACGGATAAAGACCATATCCATTACATGATAGAAACGAAATCAACGATGTCTGTTAGCAAAATCGTAAATCTGATGAAAAGCTATACGACATATCATATTTGTGAGAGATATCCAAACTATCTCAAGAAGCATTTCTGGAAGGAGCACACTTTCTGGGCAGATGGGTATTTTGCCTGTAGCGTAGGAAATGTTTCGGAAGAAATGCCGCGTAAATACATAGAAAACCAGGGCTAAAAAAGGTGGTGACAGCAAATGTTAAAAGCATATAAATACAGGATTTATCCGAATAATGAGCAGAAAACACAGATTGCGAAAACATTCGGCTGTTGTCGCTTTGTTTATAATCAAGCTCTGGCATATCGGAAAGAAGCTTATGAGCAGGAGAAAAAATCTGTCAGTAAAACCGACTGTAACAATTACTGCAACAGGGAATTAAAGAAAACATATGAATGGCTGAGGGAAGTGGATAAATTTGCCCTGACAAAAGCAATTTACAACATGGATTCTGCCTATCAGAAGTTTTTCAGGGAGCACGCCGGGTATCCGAAATTTAAGAGTAAGCATGATAACCATAAATCATATACAACCAACTTCACGAATGGAAATATAGCTGTAGATTTTGAGAATGGGAAAATAAAGCTGCCAAAATTAAAAGGAGTAAAAGCAAAACTACACAGAGAGTTTCGTGGTCAAATAAAATCAGCTACAATAAGTCAGGTTCTAAGTGGAAAATACTACGTATCGATGCTGATAGAAACAGAACATGAAGAATTACCGCACAGAAATCAAAATATAGGTCTGGATTTAGGGATTAAGGATTTATGCATTACATCGGATGGGAGAAAGTACGAAAATCCAAAGACAATAAAGAAGTACGAGAAAAAACTGTCAAGACTGCAAAGGCAACTGGCACACAAGGAAAAAGGCGGCAGCAATTACCGGAAGAAGAAAAAAGAAATAGCATTATGCCATGAGAAGATAACAAATACCAGAAAAGATTATCTGCATAAGATTTCACACGAAATTGTTAGCGAAAACCAAGTAATAGTTTCGGAAAATTTGCAGATAAAAAACATGGTAAAAAATCATCATTTGGCAAAGTCCATAAGTGATGTATCATGGCATGAGCTGACAAGACAGTTAGAATATAAGGCCAAGTGGAATGGCAGAAAATATGTCAAAATAGATACATTCTATGCCAGTAGTCAATTGTGTTCAGTCTGTGGATACCAAAATACAGAGACGAAAAATCTGTCAGTAAGGGAATGGATATGTCCTGTCTGTGGAACAAATCATGACAGGGATATCAATGCAGCAAAGAATATACTGGAAGAAGGATTAAGACAAATAGCATAAAAATAACAATATAGGGCAGGGACTGCCCGAATTAACGCCTGTGGAGATAGTAGGGAGCAAAACATCCGGTGGATGTTTGTTCTGCTCCGACCGGAGTGGAACGTAGACATACCTTGGGGCAGGATTGCGGGGTGCTAAGCGCCAGCGGCGCTTGTTAAGCACCGACCGGAGCGGCAGCGTAGACTGCCGCAGGCACAAAGCAATCCTGACTTTCATCCGTGGTGGAGCCGCGCGCAGCGCGGCATGAAAGTTTACTATGAAAGCTCGGCAAGCAGACGCACAGACGGGCAAGCTCGCTTGGCCGGATGCGCGGACATTTGCCGACAAGACGGTATGAGTGCGAGTTGCGCCGTAGGCGAAACGTAAAGCACGGCGCTGCGTGCCTGCGTTGCTAAGCGCCAGTGTTGCTGCGTGCCAGTGGCACGCGTCCAGCAACGACCGAAGTGGAACGTAGACCGCTTGTCCAGCAACGACCGGAACGGAGTGTAGACCACGCGTCCAGCAATGACCGAAGTGGAACGTAGACCGCTTGTCAAGCACCGACCGGAGCGGCAGCGGAGACTC
>ERZ825896.2076-NODE-2076-length-20172-cov-10.478600_pt1 | contig 20172 bp, 22 predicted proteins | sample MGYA00519858_ERZ825896 | MGnify/ENA primary metagenome ERZ825896 (study PRJEB31778, sample SAMEA3449214) | human gut metagenome | biome: human gut; feature: human-associated habitat; material: faeces | place: United Kingdom | collected 2010/2012 ...
TTAAACAAATTATTAATCAGAATTCTGTTGCATTTGCAAGTTGAATTCAGCACTTCAAATGGAGAAATCAGGATGGTGATTCAAATGGATTTATCCCGTCCCCCGGCTCGGAACTTATTAATGAAGTATCAGATAGAACGCAAAAGGAAACTCTGAGTGATGCTCTGATGACCTTTTTCTTCAACAAAGATGTTCTTGCAAAAGATTCATTAGAGGTGCTTCAAAGGAAATTAGCCCTATATCTGTCTAATAGAGATACATATATGAAGTTGTTCTATATGAAAAAAGCACAAATAGACGAGAAAAATATTTTTAAACTATATTGGAATAATTATATAAGCAAAGGGGGAACTTACGATTCGTTTGATGAGGATTTTTGGAGCTATGCAGGCCTACTTAATTTTCAAGAAAAATTAGATATTAGAGATATTTTACAGACGCACATAAAAGACAATATCTATGATTTTATGGAACATTATCCGGTTTCCCAAATAGCGAAAAATTCATGGTTTCAATCTGTCTTTTATAAATATAATAAGATATCTGACGATGGTATATCTTTCAATGGAAATAAATCTGATTGGATGCCGAATTTTATAACACTTATAGAATCAATAGAAGATAAATCATCAAAATTAGAAGAATACATAGATGAATGTAAGCAAATAGCATAATTATAGTGCTAAATCCTCAACTGTGCTAAAATAATATCTGCCATCCATAGCGGGTGGCAGATATTTTTGTGATAGATTATCTTTTTATTTTAAAATAGCTTTATCTGCAAATTTATAGAGCTTGCGAATAGTCATGATTGATGTTCCTGTAATAGCATGAATCTGCCTTAACGATAGCCCTTTTCGCAACAGGGAGATTTCTTTTGCATACTGCGCTTTCATCTGTTCATCTGTTTTCTTATAAGATGATGGGCGCCCCATCTTAATGCCCTCTTTTCTGCACTTGGCAATATACTGCTCCCTGCCGCTCTCCATCCGTTCCCGAATAGTCAGACGCTCCATTTGAGCAATTTCAAGCAGAATTGTGCAAATCAACGAAGCAATGGGGTTGATTTTCCCGTTGACAATAGTTTCAAGGTTGTAATTTTTTACGAAGAGGCATATCCCATGCTCATTGAGAAGTTGAATAACTTTCAGAGCTTCGAGTGTATTACGCCCCAAACGGGAAATCTCAAGGACACATACTCGGTCAATCGCGTGTGTCTTGACGTATTCCACCATCTCCATGATTTCGGCGCGTTCCTCATTTTTCTTGGCTCCCGAAACCTTGTTGGCAAAAATGTACTCAATTGACCATCCCTGTTGCCGGCAGCATGCCGTCAACTCATTGACCTGCCTGCTATAATCTTGCGCATTTGTAGAAACACGACAAAGTAGTACGACCTTCATGTTATTGGATGTTATAAAGTCTCTTTACTCGTTTTTCATAATCAGAGGTGTATTCTACGGCATGGTCAATCACATTAACCAATTGGTCAAAGTATACATCCTCAATAACTCGAATTATGGTCATGGCATTGTCGCGCAGCTCTACGTCAAACAGGTCCTTCCCTTCATTGTACTTGACGAACACCCATCCCCGATGCTTGAATCCGTCCACCTTAAATGCCAACCCTCCATCGTCAGGCAGTGCCGTGGGGCGGTGGAAGCCCCACGAGAACACCACCATCAGTTCCAAGCGCAAAATCGAAAGAATATACTCTGCCATAATTGCCCACTTTAGAAGACCTTGACAATGGATTCCCAACGCAGTGAACGCCACGCGCCTTTCTCAATGTCAAAATAAGCTGTCGTCTTGAATGCCTCTCGGCTGCATCCTCTGCCATTGACATACTTCTCAACCAAGCTCTTTGAAGTCGTTCCCCAAGCCTCACGAACCTCTCCGTTTTTCTTGATGAAAATGAAGTGAGCGATTCCGTTACGAAGCTTCTCCTTCAAAGATTCAATCATCATTGCTTTTGCTCCCGCAATCAGGAGGTTTTCAGTGCGTTCTGCAATCACATTCATTCGAATGGCTGTCGTGTCAGTAATTACCAAAGCATTCATAGTAGTTGTAAGATTTTTTATTACACATTCAATAATTTCTGCGATACTTCGTCGGGTCCCAATTCCACCCCATCAGTTTGTACAGGCACTCCACTGCGTGAAAATGCGAGCAGCATCCCATGACCTTCTTGCCGTCGATGTCCCAAATCCCCCAACCGCTGCCTGAGCGACTGATGTGATATTTTCTTGCCTGTGCCATAATTGACTTTTGATGTATTGTTTAACCCTTTTCTTGTACTACAAAGATACAATATAAATCAATTACATGCAAATATTTCAACCTTAAAATTGACGTAAAGCGCAATTATTTTATCAAAAAAGCACATTTAATGCACATTTTGCGGCTTTTTTATTAACTTTGTATTTGATGTATATGTCAACTAATTGAAGAGATGGAAACCAAGGTCACAATCACGGATGAATTGCGTGTGAAGGAGCTGCTCAAGGAGCGAGGAATGATGATGAAGGACTTTGCCGAGCAAATCGGCATCAGCCGCGAGACGCTGACCCGCGCCTTGCAGGGCAATCCGCAATATTCAACCCTGAAGACGATAGCCGACGGGCTTGGGCTGTCGGTTCGGGACCTGTTCAAACCGCGTGAGGAGGAGCAGACCCTTCAAGGTGTGATAACCTACAAAGGCGAAGCGTATGTCATCCGCAATCGGCAGGATTTCGACGCCTTGGCCGACCTCATCCGCAACCAAACACAACAGGAATAATGGCAAAGAAAGCATCTTTCTCCTACATACAGGCTGCCGAGGCACTCAGACAGCTCGTCGGACGCCAACTCCGCGATACGCTCGGTTTTGAACTGCTGCGCATCTTCTGCGGCTACGGCAATGCAAGCATCCAACGCATCGTCGACGGCAAAGGCAACGACGCCAAGGACGGCCGCACACTGCTCGTCAAGAAAAAACTTGCCTACCGTCCTGTCGAGTCGGGCGACCTGACCGAAGCACTCCACGCCCTGACCTCCGACCCCGCTGTCGCCAAGAAGGAGCCGCGGCTCTACGTGGTCTGCGACGGCACGAACGTCTTAGCCTGCGACCCCAAGGAGGACGACATATACAGCAACACCGTCGACCTGCTGTGGCGCGACTTCGAGTTCTTCAAACCGTTGGCAGGCATCGAAAAGGTCCGATATGCCGAGGAGGCGGAGGCCGACGTCAAATCTGCCGAGATGATGGCGCGTATCTACGACGATATCCGCCGCTACAACGACGTGCACGACGTGCAGCAAATCCACGCGCTCAACCTCTTCATGTCGCGCCTGCTGTTCTGCTATTTTGCCGAGGATACAGGACTGTTCCCCGACGTGAACCTCTTCACCAACGCGCTGAAAACCTGCACCAAGAGTGACGGCACCGACCTCGCCCCCTTCATCGGTCAGCTGTTCGAAGCCATGGCCACCCCCGACAATGCGGCACAGCGCAGCAGCATGCCCGAGGCCGTGCGCCGATTCCCCTATGTCAACGGAGGCCTGTTCCGCGAGCAGACCCCCATCCCCGTGCTGAGCTACAGAACCCGCCTTCTGATGCTCAAGTGCGGCGACTACGATTGGAAACGCATCAACCCCGACATCTTCGGCTCGATGATTCAGGCGGTCGTCACCCCCGACATGCGTGCGGGTTTGGGCATTCATTATACGTCGGTCACCAACATTCAGAAGGTCATCCGCCCGCTCTTCCTCGACGCCCTCGTCGACGAGTACACCAACAGCAAGGACAACCCCAAACGGCTGAATCAGCTGCTCGTGCGGCTGTCGAAAATCAAGTTCTTCGACCCCGCCTGCGGTTCGGGTAATTTCCTCATCATCGCCTACAAATCCATCCGAGCCCTCGAGATTCGGATATGGGACCGCCTGCGGGAGCTCTCGGGCGGTCAGGGCATCATGCCCTTCTCGAACATCAGGCTGACGCAGTTCTACGGCATCGAAATCGACGAATATGCCTGCGATACGGCACGGCTGTCGCTGTGGTTGGCGGAGCATCAGATGAACAATGCGTTTTACGAGGCGTTCGGCTCACGCCCCAATCCGCTGCCGCTTCATCAGAATGGCAATGTGGTGTGCGGCAATGCCTGCCGCATGGATTGGGCTGAGGTCTGCCCCCACACGGCAGAGGAGGAGGTCTATGTGATGGGCAATCCGCCGTACGCAGGAAGCCGCACTCAAGATGAAGCCCAAAAGAAAGATATGAATTATGTATGGGGCAAAGTAGGAAAAAGCCTTGATTATATTACTGCATGGTTTCTGTTGGGTGCCCGCTACATTCAAGGGCACAATGCTCGATGTGCTTTTGTTTCCACCAATTCAATATGTCAAGGAGAGCAAGTTGCTTTATTGTGGTCTCCTATTTTTGATTTAGGACTTGAAATAGGATTTGCTCACACCTCGTTCAAATGGAAGAACAATGCTAAAAATAATGCGGCTGTAATGTGTATCATTGTGGGTGTATTGAATAAAATATCCTCTAATAAGTACATCTTCTATGAAAATCAATACGAAATCACCAATCATATCAGCCCCTATTTAACCAAAGGAGACGCTCCTTTTATCTTTCGACACAGTGCCCCAATTACATCGGCATTTCCCGAAATGAGATTTGGTAATATGCCGAACGACAACGGAAATCTCATTCTATCGGCAGAAGAAAAGGAGACCTTGCAAAGTTTGTATCCCGTCTTAACCCCATATATCAAGCGCTATATTGGAGCAGAGGAATTCATAAACGATGCCGTTCGATATTGCCTGTTTATTCCCGATGAGGCTCTACCTCTTGTGCGGAATATACCTGATGTTCAGCATAGATTTGCTAAGATAGTGGAACATAGACGGAAAAGTACGGAAAAAAGTACACGGCTGATGGCTGCCTATCCCAACCGTTTTTACTTCTGTTGCCATAGAGATACCGATGCTATTATTGTCCCGTCTGTTTCTTCAGAACGTAGAGAATATATTCCTATTGGCTTTGTAAACGAGGATACCGTTATCTCAAACCTCGCCTATGCCGTTTACGATGCGGAATTATGGCTTTTTGGGGTGCTGACCTCCAAGATGCACAATATATGGGTGCGGGCTGTCGGGGGCGCTTTGGAGACCCGAATACGCTATTCGGCAACCCTGTGTTACAACACCTTCCCGTTCCCCAAAATATCGGCCGAGCAGAAGAATGAGTTGAACGCCCTTGCACGGGAGGTATTGGGCGCACGCGCCGAACATACGGAGATGACATTGGGCGAGATGTACAATCCCGAGACGATGCCCGTAGACCTGCGTTTGGCGCATCAGGCGTTGGATGTCGCCGTCGAGCGCTGCTACCGCCCCGAGCCCTTCCTTTCGGACGAAGAGCGGCTCGAATACCTCTTCAAACTCTATGAACGAATGACCAAAAAGAAGTAAGTAAAGATGCTCAAACAATGGTTTGCCGAACGTAACGGCTATAAAAAGGTTGACGACGTGCTTGTCAGAGAACGACTTACAGAGCAGTTCATAAATGGCGTAATCAATATGTATCTGCAATTGGCGCAATATATGACTGACAATCGCGCATTTGGTGAATATTTCACAAAATTAGATAGATATATTCATACCGAGTTCTTGAAAAAGGATTTGTTTTCATATGATGAGAATACGGCTATTCTTAATTTATTGAGACATAGACAACTACCATGGTATGAGTTGTTCAGCCTTTTAGAATGCACATGGTACTTTTTATGCTACAATCAAGCTTTTGAATATGCACATTATCTATGCGGTGAAGCAAACCGAATCTTCGAAAGAGAAAATTATGCATATCGGATGAATCATGATACAGGTGATATAATTGAGGTTACATCTGAGGTGGAGATTGATTCTATCAATGAAGCGCTGCGTAATCCTGTAGACAGTGTAAGAACCCATATTGAAACAGCCATTAAACATCTGTCGGTATCTCAAAAGGCTCCGGATTATAGAAATTCTATCAAAGAATCTATCAGCGCTGTAGAGGCTTGCTGCAGAAATATAACAGATGAAACAACTCTTGATAAAGCAATAGCCAAGTTAGAGAGTAAAGGAGTTGTTATCAATTCAGAGATGAAAAAAGGGTTCTCAAAATTGTATTATTACACAAATGATGAAGCAACAGGAATCCGTCATGCTCTGATGAATGATGCCAATGCTCCGACAAGCGATGAAGCTATCTATATGTTGGTTGTTTGTAGCGCTTTTGTCAACTACTTAACCAAGAAGAATATTCAGTAATAATGGCAGAACTGTATCATTATACGACGGGAGCGGGATTGCTCGGCATGCTCAAAGATTACGACGCAAAAACAAATCCCAACCTGACCATGTGGGCTACGCATTGCCATTTTCTGAATGACAGGTCGGAGTTCCTGCAGGGGGAAGAACTTTGCCGCAAAGCTATATGTGAATACGAGGAAGAGCAGGGAATTCCCATTGCAGAAAGGGTGGAAAATATCATAGAGAATCCTTCGATACGGAAATTTGACAGAATGCATTATGAAGGAGGCGCTACATATCCCTCTCTTATCCATGAGGGTTATCCTTATTTATTCTCTCTTTCTCGGGCAAAAGATTCGCTACCCATGTGGGGATTATATGCAAAAAATGGCAATGGAATAGCTATTGTTTTTGACGAGGAAGCACTCCAACGGGAGTTTAGAGGACAGGACTGTTTTTATTGTCAAAAAGACAATACTTTACCATTAAAAGCAACAATAGCAAAGTTGTATGTTGATGATATTCAGTTAAGCAGGGAGGCTAATCGCCTTACTACTATATTAGTATTAAATTTGATATATAGGAAAGTAGGCTCTTACATCAAACACAAATCATTTGAGTTTGAGCAGGAGTTTAGGGTCGTCGCTACCGAATCTACCCATATATTATTTAGAGAAAAAGCAGGTCTAATTGTTCCGTATGTTGAGCAAAAAATACCTGTAAAGTATATCAAGGGTATTATTGTAGGTCCTACGGCTGACTTTGACAGGATGAAAGAGGCTCTCTCAATCCTCTTAATAAATAAAAACGTAAATGTCCGTAAAATAGATATCATTCAATCGGAAGTACCTTATATGGGATAATGTTATGGAAAACCTTGTCAATATATCCTACAACCAAACGGGGGCTTCAACCAATGTCGATGCCATGGGTATGCGCGAAATGCAGCGCATGGTCTATGAACAGCGTAACCGAAAGTATCTGCTCGTGAAGGCTCCGCCCGCTTCGGGCAAAAGCCGCGCTTTGATGTTTGTCGCGTTGGACAAGTTGGCCAACCAAGGCATACGGAAGGTGATTGTCGCCGTCCCCGAAAAATCCATCGGGCGCTCGTTCAGAAGCACGGAGCTCAAACGGTACGGGTTCTTCGACGATTGGCAGGTGTCGGACTACTTCAACCTGTGCAGCGGCAGCGACGACAGCCGCAAATCCGCCCGCTTCAAGGAGTTTCTCCGCAGCAGCCCCAACCGAATACTTGTCTGCACCCATGCCACGCTGCGCAATGCCCTGAAAGAGGTCAGGGATGAGGAGTTGAACGACTGTTTCTTCGGCATCGACGAGTTCCACCACGGTTCGGCGGATGCCTACAACGATTTGGGCGAACTGATACGTCGGTTAATCACCTCCACCTCGGCGCATATCATGGCGATGACGGGCTCCTACTTCCGCGGGGACCAAATGCCGATTCTGCGTCCTGAGGACGAGCAGCTCTTCACGCCGTCGGTAAACTACGACTATTACCGACAGCTGAACGGGTACAGGTATCTCAAGAGTTTGGGGTTGGGGTATCAGTTCTATACGGGGAAGTTCATCACGGCAATTCCCGAGGCATTGGATACGACCAAAAAGACGTTGATTCACATTCCGCCCGTACAGGGCAGGGAGTCCTACGCCAAGAAGTACGACATCGTTGCCGACATCATAGCCGAGATTGGCGAGGTGGTCGATGAGGATGCGGAGCACTTCATCAAGATAGTGCGCACGCCCGACGGCAGACTCCTCAAGGTGGGCGATTTGGTCGAGGATAACGTGGCTCAGCGGGCTGCGCTGCAAAGTTACCTGCAGCGGATGGACCGCAAGGATGCGCTTGATATCCTGATAGCGTTGGGTACGGCCAAGGAGGGGTTCGATTGGCAGTGGTGCGAGGTCTGCCTGACGATTGGAATGCGCGCCTCCATGACCGAGGTCGTGCAGATTATCGGTCGCTGCACCCGTGACTGCGAGGGTAAAACGCATGCGCAGTTCATCAACCTCGTGCCGTGTCCCGATGCGGCGCAGGAGGAGGTCAGCGTAGCGGTGAACAACATGCTGAAGGCGATAGCCGTTTCGCTGCTGATGGAGCAGGTGATGGCTCCCAAGTGGGATTTCCGCACCAAGCGCGATGACGACGAGGAGGTGGTGGACCGCAAGAACCGCGTACTTCACGTAAAGGGGTTGGCGGAGCCCACGGAGCGGGCCAAAGCCATCATCGAGAACGACATTACGGAGTTGAAGGCAACGGTGCTTTCGAGCGATATCCTGAAGCAGGCGATGGCAAACGATGCGATTGCCGAGGTGATTACGCAGAGCCTGATACCCAAGGTCATTCAGGAGAAATATCCCACGCTTACGGAACAGGAGGTGGAATGCGTGCGTCAGCAGTTGGTGCTCTCGATTGCAACGCAGGGAGCCGAAGTTACGGTCGATGAACACGGGCGCGAGTTTATCAACATAGCCAACAAATTCTGTGATAAGGGCGTTGAATTGAGCAAACTGTCCATCAATCTGATTGACAGCATCAACCCCTTCCAACGGGCATACGAAATCATGGCAAAGTCGCTGACTCCCGAGGTCCTGCGCGCCATTCAGTTCAGCATCGAGGAGCAGCGTTCGGACATGAGCATCGAGGAGGCAGTGCTTCTTCTGAAAAATTATCTGCCCAAGTATAAGGAGGAGCATCACGGTGCAATCCCCACGTTGAGTGATACGGAACCTTTGGCCAAGAGGATTGCCTTGGCGATTGATTTTGTGGCGAAAAAGAAGCGCGAATACTTACAGACGGGCAAGCTATGAATTGGAATGAGGAACTGCTGAAACTCTTCGATACGGAGGAGTTCGCCGATGTCAAGGCCCCTGTGCAGAAGAAGACCTCGAGCGACCGTCTTGTCAACTCGTTCTTGGAGGTGGTCTCTTTTGTCGAGGCAAACAATCGTGAGCCGCAGGAAGAGGGCACTATCAATGAAATGACCTTGGCAAGGACTCTGAGCTCCATCCGCAAGGACGAGAAGAAACGCGCCAAATGTCTGCCTTATGATTCTTTGGGACTGTTGCAGGAGAAGGAGAAGTCCATCGATGAGCAGTTGATGGATTTGTTCAAAGACCCGATGTTTGATACGCCATCGGAGGTGCAAAGTATCTTTGAGGTTCCCGAGTACATGAAGAAGGCGTCCATTGAACGCCCCGATTACATTGCTCAACGGGTCGTATGCAAGGATTTCGAAGAGAAGTATGCTGCGGGGTTCAGGGAGGTTCATGCCAAGCTGAAAGACGGGCGTTACAAGTTGGTCAAGTTCAAGGATGAGCATCTCCGAGCGGGTGCCTATTTCGTTGTGGACAATATTCTTGTCCTCTTGGCCAAGATTGAAGGCGTAACGAGAAAGAAAGACTACAAGTTGGATGGCAGGACGTTGTGCATCTATGAAAACGGCTTGCAGTCCGATGTCTTGCTTCAAAGTTTGGCAAAGGCAATCTACACGGACGGATATTCCGTGCGGGACATGACGCTGTCGGATGATGACCTCCTGAAAAAGCGATTCACCGTTACCGAAAACGACATACCGAGCGGGCATATCTATGTGTTGCGTTCAAAATCGACAGACCCCGAGATTGCATCCATCAAAGACCTGTACAAGATTGGATTCACAACTCAAACAGTCGAGGAGCGAATAGCCAACGCCAAGAATGATGCGACTTACTTGTTTGCCGATGTGGAGGTCGTCGCGTCGTGGCAAGTGTTCAATGTCAAGGCGGTGGCATTTGAGAATCTGATTCACAAATTGTTCAGCCATGTGCAACTGAAATTGTCAGCAGGGGATTCAAATCCGAAGGAGTGGTTCATTGTCCCGCTACCGATTATCAAGCAGGCAGTGAATTATATCATCAATGGTCAGCCGATTGCCTACGATGCGCAGTTGAAGCAGATTGTGTTGTTATAAAATAAAAAGATAATCTATCACAAAAATATCTGCCATCAGCAACGGTGGCAGATATTATTTTAGTACAAACATAAATTTAATACAGTTTATTTAATTTCATATTCAAAGAAATACAGCGGGTAATCCAAATGATAATCAATGTATCCTTGGTCTCGGATAACAGTCAGGATTTTTCCCAAAGCATTCTCTCCTGACAGCGTATAATGACAATGTTCCAATAGCGCCTGCTCATATACATCCTGCACCTTTTCCACTATTGCTTCCCACTTTTTCAGTTTCTGTTCCTGCCGCTTTTGAGCTGATTCTGTCCGAGGCTTTTTTAACGCAGCCTCCTTCTTCTTTCCTTTATTCAGGTTTTCTGTAATAAATTGCTGAACGCTCTTTCTTGTTTGCTTGATTAAATCACGTTTTTGCAGGTCCTGACATCCCCATCTCAAGGCGGAATCTGAAGTGTTCTGCATCGTCGTATCTTCAACAATGATTTTCCCCTTTGTCTTATTGAGTAGGGTCCTGAATCCTTCGTTTTGTTGATACTTAAGATTGATAATATATTTCATTACCTCAATATCAAAATAGTTATCTCGCCATTGGGGGTACCGGTATGGTTCATATTCCTTAGAGTTAATGAATATCTTTTTGCACCACATTGCGTTTTCATATTCTAAAATCTCTTTTTGTAAATCAGGATGCCCCGAAAAACGCAAGGCAATGAACAAATGCTCTGACGTGTAACAATGGTGCCCAAACAAATCAACAGGGTAAGCAGTACTCATATTTGAGAAGGTTCCATACTTACCCGACAGCTTCGAGAAGGGTATTATATCCGCAGCCTTGTAATGCTCCGTGCGCCCAAAGACTATGCGATAAGGATTATAATCAGAGACTATCTCATCGGGAGTTGTGTACAAATCCCGAATGGGCATATTCAACACCCTTGACATATTCTCCAACTGCTTTTTACTGACATTCTCTCCCCTTAAAACATGATAACAATGTTCACGGGTAATGCCAAGCATCTCTGCAAACTGTCTTACAGATATATTTCTCTGATTTATAATTTGTTTAACTCTTAATTCATTCATATAATTTTATTTTTCATAAATGTAATAATTTTTATTACAATATATATCTTTTAATTAATAAAATTACATGAATAAAATTGCATGACTATTCTTGTAATTATTTTTCTGATTTATAGAAAAATAAGCCAAAAATAGATGCAATGGCAGGGGTGGTTGTTATATAGTCCTGCCATTACATAATATATCTTGCCAATTAAGCTTTTGGCGTCCGCGCGAAAACCGTATGACTGAAGCAAGATGATAGTAAAACATATCTGTTAAAAAGTCCTGATTGAAAATTAAATCCGAACATTGTATAATGCGGCGAGCATTACAGTAGTCTCGTATTTCGTTGGAATTCTGATGGACTTCAAGCCTATGCAGGGCTTTAGGATGATTGTAATAATCCAAGATATAATCCTTGTTGCTCGTATCTTTAATTTCAGCCATCTTATTATAGCTGCAGATACAAAGACCCTTTGTTTTATCATGTAATGATTTCCGTTGTTTTGCGTAAAATGTTGGATTTTTCAATCGGTCTAAACTCACTTCAAATGATATGTGGAATTCAGGGATAGATTGCTTCCTGTCGTGGATTGCTTTTCCATTGACAATAGTCGTTAAGTTCTTATCTTTATAATAGCGCCTGATGAGATTGGTGATATTCCTTTTGAAATCTTTTGCCAAATCCAATGCTGTAATATTGTTGAATACCAACCCAAAAGATTGAGGAATTGACAAGGTATATTTTAGGGCTACTATATCATACAGTACCCAATTTTCAGGGCGATACCATACATAATTACTATTGACATCTCCTATACGGTCAAAGTTCAGCGTTGCAAATTGCTTTTGTCCTTCTTTATCATGGCATAAGTGAAATGTAAAATGGAAATAACGACTACTAACACGGATAATATAGAAATCAGTGAAATCAACACGCTCTGCAATCTTGCAACAACGTAATTGGTCAAGCAATGAAGGCTCCGCCACATAGCAGAGCCTCAGCTCATCAATAATGGTTTCACCTAATTTACTACATGATGCCATCCGCTTTATCAGATTCTACACTCTTATTTTTGGATGGCACATTCTGCCAATAGGCTTTCAGACCTTGAGAAATGTGTTCTGTGTGGCTGTAGCTTTTGCTTCTGCCTCGAAGTGCCTGACTAATTTTTTGTTTGGTAACATCGTCCAACTCACGAAATTTTCGCTTGTAATTTTTATTATCCATACTTATTTATTTTTATAAATTATTTAATCTTTCTATATAAATAAATAGTATGAATGCTTAAAAAGTCAAGAGTGAAAGGCAAGAAAAGTTGATTTTATTTTTTATAAAAATATATCTGTGCGATATATATGCAACGGTACCTTCATTTAGTATACCTATCTCTGATAGATTTAGTTAAGGGAGCTTATGCGCGTTAACGTGTTATATATCAACATGTATATTAGATTGTGGTGAGGGTTGTTTTGTAATCCAATCTATATTGGATACGTGTCTAATTATTAAAAAAAATATATAAACAATTTGTTTTTTAATTTTAAAAAACATATAATTACACAACCTCGATGGGTACTCTGACCTGCTGAAAAAGAGGGCATGCGTTGCTTGAGCGAATAGAAATAAGAAGAAATATCCAATTAAAGAATGTTTTCAATTAATTTTGACAAAGATGAATTTGAAAAATTAATCAGAAAGGTTGTGCAGGAGGAGTTGGGTACTGCACAAAATTGTATGAACAAGGCTTCGCAGAAACCTTGCTATACCAACAATGAGATGTTAGAGCTATTGCATGTAAACTCTAAAACCCTGAAAAAATACCGCGATAATGGATGGCTTGGTTACAGCCAAGCGGGTGATAAATTCTTTTATTCAGCCGATGACCTGAAGCTCTTTCTATCCAAAACCCATCAAGAAGCTTTTGCTTGGAATTATGTCTCAAAATGATGGCATATATCCAAATGAAAGTTTGTTTTTTACCTCTTCCGTAATTGTATCGGGCAGGAACTCGGCATAAACCTTTTCTGTTGTAATAATCGAAGAGTGGCCCAACAATCGACTTATCATGTGAATCGTGACACCACGATTTAAAGCCATGACGGCAAAGGTGTGGCGGGCAACGTGCATGGTCAAATGAAAGGAAAGCCCCATTTTATTGCCAACCTCATTCAGTGAGGTCTGCAAGATACGATTCTTTGATTTGATTTTCTTGTCAAGAAGCGCGGCGTCACTTGTATCGAAGGTGGAATCGAGCAAGTTGAATACAAAACGTCTGTTCAGGCTCTTTTCTTGCCACCGTTTCAGAATCTCCATAGCTGCATCAGTCAGAGGAATCGTATGCGGGACTTTACCCTTCACAAGATTCTTTGACAGTTCTCGGCACTCCCAATCGATATGGGACCATTCCAACGTTACTATATCCGATACGCGCAGACCGCAGGCGTGAAAAGAGAAGAGAAACATGTCCATGATTTCACGAGTCCTGTTGAACTTGACTTTGGAATACAAATCCACAAATTGCTGCATCTGTTCCTCTGTCAGATAGCGAACTTCACTATCTTCAACTTCAGACCGATATTGCCGCTCTTTCAAGTCAAAATAGGACTGTTTGATTTGTGCCGATATCTTTGCAGATAACAAGTCATTATCCGAGGCATACATGGCGGCTTTGATAAGAGGAGTCAGCATCTTGTTGATTCCCTCTTTTGTATTGCCCCGCTTGATGCAGTATGTCTTATATTTTTCTATCAGGTCAATTGTCAGGTCGGTTATATAAATAACGCCTTCACCCGTTTGCTCTGATATGAAGCGCTGAAATTTCTTGATATAGAGGTCTCCATTATAGTAGGTTGAATAGGAGAGCTTCTGCAAATCATACCGCTGCTGATTGTAGTCCGTGGCATAATGAATAAAATCAATCTTGTTGGGGTCATTTTGTTGGGTGAACTCTCCCCTGAGCATCTCTCGGACAATATCTGTCGTCAAGGGCCCCTCATAAGCCATGATTTGCTCATCCACCTTTTCCCGTTGCAGCTTCAACTGATTGTTCAGTCGGGCGGCAGCGGGATTTTTGCTTTTTACAGTTTGCGTCTTATTATCCCAATCAGCATCCTTGATAAAAATTCCTGTTGTAATAAAAACAGGGGTGGTATTCACAATGTACTGAAGATACAGTGCTCTTTCTCCTTTGGCATTGGGTTTTGAAGACTTGAATACAAAGTTGCCCTTGGGGTATTTGGATTTGACGCGTCCCATGTTTCTATGTCCTCTTTTATGGATGAACCTTACAAATATATGCATTTATTTGTAAGTTTATATATCCACAGTATCGCATAAGACGCAAAAAGAGCGACTCGAAAGTCGCTCTTGTAAGTTTTCAACAGCCGTATTCTGAGGCATTTGCCTCCAAAACAGGCCTAATATTCCTCCTCGTTGAAGAAGAAGTCATCCTTCGAGGGGTAGTCGGGCCAGATGTCCTCTATCGATTCGTAGATGTCGCCCTCGTCCTCTATCTCCTGCAGATTCTCGAGAACCTCCAGCGGAGCCCCCGAACGGACCGCATAATCAATCAACTCGTCTTTCGTTGCGGGCCACGGAGCATCTTCGAGCTTCGAGGCCAATTCAAGCGTCCAATACATAGGTCATTAACTTTTAAGTCCCTAATTAAAAGCTCGTTCCGGTTTCCGTGCGAAAATCCGGACACGGTTGTAGTCGTGCAAAAGTATAAAAAAAACGAGAAATACAAACAAATTCGTATAAAACATCGCGTAAATACGAACTTTATTCTGGAAATCAACGATTAAGGAATCCACAGCTGCTCCTCGACCCCGAAGTGCTCCGTCAGCACGCGTCCCAGCAGGTAGAAGTAGTCCGACAGGCGGTTGAGGTAGACCAGCGCCGTGGAGTCGGCACCGTACTTCTGAGCGGCACGCAGCGACGCACGCTCCGCCCGGCGGCAGACCGTCCGGCAGACGTGGCACATCGACACGACGGCATTGCCGCCCGGGATGGTGAACTTCGTGATGGGCGGCACGAGGGCCTGCATGGCGTCGATGCGGTGCTCGAGCCACTCGACCGACGACGCAGCGAGCGGAGCCACCTTGCCCTCGCCCCCCTGGCCCACGGCCAGCAGCGCCGAGACGGTCATCAGCCGCGAGGTGATTTGCGCAATGTCGTCGACGTAGGCGGACAGCCCCTCCTCGTCGCGCATGTGGTCACCCAGCAGCGCCGTGAAGGCCATCAGTTCATCGACCGAGCCGTAGGCCTCGACCCGTTCGTCACTCTTGAAGACCCGTTCACCGCCGATGAGCGACGTGGTTCCCTGGTCTCCCGTTTTGGTATAGACTTTCATATCCGGAAGTGTTGTTTAGGCAGATAATTGTTAAAGATGAGCAGATAGGCCCGGTTGTCGACCGACGTGCAGCCGTGCGCGGCGACAATGCGGCGGCAGAGCCGGCAGCGCTCCTCGTCGGCATAGGGCTCCAGCAGCACAAGAGTCGTGCCGCAGCGCCGTGCCTGGTCGACAAGCGCGAGCACCTCCTCTTCGGGCAGGCTCCGGCCGACGACGCAGAGGTCGACCCCCGTGCGGTTCATGGCAAAGGTGTGGTAGCCGCAGTGGATGAAGAGGTTCTGCAACTGTACGGCGCGCCGGTGCCCGACGCCCGCGGCGCAGAGCGCCCCGTAGAGCTCCCGGTCGCCCGGCAGCAGGTCGTGCCGCATGAAGACCTGGCGGACAATCGCGTAGACGAAGGGCGAATGGACCCCGTGGCCGCGGAAATAGCGCGCCCGGACCAGGCGGTTCTTCAATCCGGCGACCCGTCCGTAGATGCTCCGGCCGATTCTGCGGCCGATTCTTCGTCCTCCCAGATGCATTCCGCAGCGCATTTTTCAGATTTCCGGCGGCTCCTACCGCTTCAGCATGCCGGCCAGACGTCCGGTCGAGAAAGCGATTTGGAGGTTGTAGCCGCCCGTATTGGCGTCGAGGTCGAGCACCTCGCCCACAAAGTAGAGCCCGGGGACCTTGAGCGACTCCATCGTATGGGGGTTCACCTCGTCGCAGCGCACCCCGCCGGCCGTCACGACGGCATATTCGAACGGGGCGTAGTCGACGATGGGGAAGGTAAGCCCCTTGAGCGTCTTGACCAGGCGCCGCTTCTCGGCGTCGGTGAGCTTGCTCACGTAGTTCTTCGAGTGGATGTCGAGCTCCTCGGCAAGCGGCATGACCAGCGGCCGCGGCACCAGCTTGCGCAGCAGCTCGGCGAAGAACTCCGTGGGGGCCATCTCGGCCAGCTCGCGGTCGATGCGGTTGAGGAGCATCTCCTCGGTCAGCGCCGGCTTGAGGTCGAGCACCAGCTTGACGCGGCGCCCGTCGATGAGCGCATCGACCGCATCGCGGCTCACGCGCAGCGCCACGGCCCCCTCGATGCCCCGCTCCGAGAAGCCCACCTCGCCGAACTCCTCGCGCACGGGTTCGTTGTCGACCCAGAGCGTCGCCCGCACGTTGCGCAGCAGCAGGCCGCGGAGGTACTTCATCTGGTTGTGCGACGAGACGAGCGGCGTGAGCGACGGACGCACCGCCTCGATTGTATGCCCCAGGTCGGCGGCAAAGCGGTAGCCGTCACCCGTCGAGCCGGTGGCCGGATAGGAGAGGCCGCCCGTGGCGACAATCACCTGCGGTGCCTCGACCTTGCGCTCGAAGCCCCGCTTGTTGCGGTAGCGCACCCCGAAGACATGGCCCGCAAGGGTCAGGACTCCAGTCACCTGCGTATTGTAGAGGATTTTCACGCCGTTCTCGACGCAGTAGTCCAGCAGCGCGTTGGCGATGTCCCACGCCTTGCCGCTGTGGGGGAAGACGCGCTCGCCCCGCTCGATGTCGAGCTTGACGCCCCGCCGCTCGAAGAAGCGGATGGTCGCCCGGTTGTTGAATTCGGCAAAGGCCGGTGCGAAGAAGTCGGCGTTGGTGCGCACCTGCGAGGCGAACTCCTCGGGCGGACGGGCGTTGGTGACGTTGCAGCGCCCCTTGCCCGTGATGCGGACCTTGCGTCCCGACTTCTCCATCTTCTCGAGCAGCAGCACGCGCTTGCCGTTGCGTGCGGCCGTCGCGGCCGCCATCATGCCGGCGGCCCCCGCCCCCACGACGATTACGTCGCAGGAGTTCTCGGCGTATTCATCCCTGAGTTGTTCCATACGTGCGGCAAAGATACGAACATTTCGGCAGAGGCGGCAAGCGGCGGCCGATTTTTTCACCCCTCCGGACGCCGAAGGCGCCCGCACGCGGCAAAAAAGGGCTCCGCATCGCTCGGTTGCCCCATCGAAAGAGGCGTTTTATTTTCAAATCTTGATTTTTAGTTGTACTTTTGCGCCCGTCAAAAGTCGCAAGAGTTACAATTATGTTGAGCAGAAGATTACTTCGCATCAAGGTCATCAAGGCGCTGTTCGCCCATCTGAAATCGGGCGCCGACAACATGATGGCCTCGGAAAAGAACCTGATGGCGTCGGTGGACAAGGCCTACGACCTCTACAACCTGATGCTGACCCTGCCGGTCGAGATTGCCCGCTATGCCGAGCACCGTCAGGAGCTGGCCCGGCAGAAGAAGCTGCCGACCTACGAGGACCTCAACCCCAACACCAAGTTCGTCGACAACTCGGTCATCCGCATCATCGCCAACACCGACGCGGTGAACGACTACACGGCCGCCCGCAAGCTCAACTGGAGCCTCTACCCCGAGCTCATCCGCACGCTCTACACACAGCTCACCGAAAGCGACTACTACAAGAGCTACATGCAGCGCAGCGAGCGCTCGTTTGCCGACGACCGCCAGCTGGTCGAGGATTTCTTCAAGAGCCTGCAGGAGTGCGAGGCGCTCGACACGGTGCTCGAGGAGATGTCGATACTCTGGGACGACGACCTGGGCTACATCCTCATGATGATTCTGCGCACGCTCTCCAACCTCCGCCCCACCCACACCGAGCTGAAGGTGGCCCCGAAGTTCAAGAGCGAGGAGGACCCGCAGTTCGTCAAGACGCTCTTCGAGAAGACGCTGGTCAACTTCGGCGAGTACCAGCGCTACATCGAGAAGTTCACCGCCAACTGGGACATCGAGCGCATCGTCTTCATGGACAACCTCATCATCGGCACGGCGATGGCCGAGCTGCTCAACTTCCCCTCGATTCCCGTCAAGGTGACGCTCGACGAGTACATCGAAATCTCGAAGTACTACTCGACGCCGGGCAGCAGCGTCTTCATCAACGGCGTGCTGGACAAGATTGTCGAGTCGCTGACGGCCGAGGGCCGCATCAAGAAGGCGGGCCGCGGACTTATCTGACAACCGGGCGCCGCTCCGGCGGTGCCGCATCACCCCCCCCCACTCCACCACCTTGAAGAGACTCCGCATCCTGCCCCGATTTGCGACTGCGGCGGCGCTGACGGCGCTGCTGACGCTCGCCGCGGGGTGTGGTCAGTCGTCGCTCAAAAAGGCCGCAGGTGCCGCCCCGCGGGGGAAAATCATCGAAATATCGGACAGCACGCTCCTGCATGGAGCCACCGACACGATTCGTTTCGGACGGCTGCACTCGGGCGAGATTGCCGTGCTGCGCTTCCACCTGCACAACGCATCGTCGCGCCCGACGGCCGTCGTCTCGACCGAGCGCAGCTGCGGATGCACGACGCTCGAGGCCGAGGCGCGCCCCATCGCCCCCGGGCAGGAGCTCGCCTGCTCGCTCACCTTCGATTCGCGGGGCGAATACGGCTGGCAGCTCAAGCTTATCGACGTAAGTCTGGCGGGCGGACGGCCGCTGCGGCTCTTCATCGAAGCCGATGTGGAGTAATTCTTGCAGATTCGACAATTATGCGTATATTTGCACTATTAATAACAAGCTAAAACCGAAAGACAATGATTAATTTCCTGAATGCAGCCCCTGCACAGCCCGAACCGGGTTTCATGCAGCAGTACAGCTTCCTCATCATGATTGCACTGATGGTGCTCGTGCTCTGGCTCTTCATGTGGCGTCCCGAAGCCAAGCGCCGCAAGCAGATGCAGGAGTTCCGCAACGGCCTGAAGAAGGGCGACAAGATTATCACCGCCGGCGGCATCTACGGCACCGTGAAGGAGGTGAAGGAGACGTCGCTGCTCATCGAGGTCGACAGCAACGTCACGCTGCGCATCGACAAGAACATGGTCGTAGCCGACAACTCCGACCTGCAGCAGCAGCGTTAACGGCACCCGTGTCGAAGCATATCCCCTTCCGAACGCGCTTCGGAGGGGGATTCTTTATCTGCCTTACCGGCTCACCAGTCCGGACCCGCCCGGTCCGTCATTTCCAGATTTCAACGATTCAACCGCACGACAGCGCCACACCGGAGGCCGCAGGATTGCCGCGGGATTGCCGCGCTCCAAGGGACCTCGCCCCGAAGCCATGCCGCGCGGAACATTCACACACAACGACATGCTCAAACACCTCTCCTACCCCACCGTGGGCACCTGCTCGCGACAAATCGACATCGAAACCGACGGAGACATCATCCGCAGCGTGACCTTCACGGGCGGGTGCCACGGCAATACACAGGGCATCGCCTCGCTGGTGCGGGGCATGAAGGTCGAGGAGGCCATCGCCCGGCTCGAGGGCATCGACTGCCACGACAAGGGAACCTCGTGCCCCGACCAGCTGGCCCGCGCGCTGCGGCGCATGCTCTGACGGGGCAGCCGCATGCCGGAGCCAACCCGGCAAAAGTCGCTCCGGCGCGCTGCAAAATCGGGTCACGGTCCGCTCCGATTGGATATTTTTTACTATCTTTAATCTTGAGTTCAACTTATAAATGCAACTTTTTGGGTGCGGATAATAAGCAATA
>ERZ825896.2078-NODE-2078-length-20160-cov-3.732305_pt1 | contig 20160 bp, 13 predicted proteins | sample MGYA00519858_ERZ825896 | MGnify/ENA primary metagenome ERZ825896 (study PRJEB31778, sample SAMEA3449214) | human gut metagenome | biome: human gut; feature: human-associated habitat; material: faeces | place: United Kingdom | collected 2010/2012 ...
TCGCTAAGGCTATGCTCCGCAAGGTCGGCCTTCAGCCCTTGGCAGGCCCTTAACGCCGCTTCCCCCGTTATGAGCGTTTGGCGGGAGCCCGATGTTGTGCCGGAATCGGGCGAGTCGCTGTTTGATCCGCCGTATACCACGGCCTCGCGCGGAATGTTCAATTCATCCGTAACGTATTGCACAAGCACCGTGCCCAAGCCCTGGCCTATGCAGCTTGCTCCGGTTTCAATATGCACTTTGCCGCGGCGTATTTTAAGCCTTACCCTGCCCGTATCCGGCAGCCCTACGCCCACGCCCGCGTTTTTCATGGCGCAGGCAATGCCCGCATATTTTGCGCCCTCGTATGCATCCTTCACGGCTTCAAGCGTTTCAACAAGGCCGGTGGAGGCATCCGCAATTTGGCCGTTTGGCAGCACCTGCCCCGGGCGTATGGCGTTTATGTAGCGTATCCGCCACGGGCTTATGCCTATTTTGTGCGCCATGCGGTTGAGCATGGATTCCATTGCAAAGCAGGTCTGCGTAACGCCGAAGCCGCGGAAAGCCCCCGCGGGGGGATTGTTTGTATAGTACGCATAGCCGTCTATTTCAAAATTCTGATAGTTGTACGGCCCCGCCGCATGGGTGCAGGCGCGCTCCAGCACCGGCCCGCCAAGGCTGGCATACGCGCCCGTGTCCGCTATAACGGTTGCCTTAACGCCCTGAATAACGCCGTTTTCGTCGCAGCCCAGCGTGAACTCCATGTCCATCGGGTGGCGCTTTGGGTGAACGAGTATGCTTTCCGCGCGGGTCAGCTTGACCTTTACGGGGCGGTTTGTAAGGTACGCGGCAAGCGCGGCATGGTGCTGAACGCTAACGTCCTCCTTACCGCCGAAGCCGCCGCCCACAAGCTTGTTTTCAACATATATCTTTTCCATAGGCAGGCCAAGCATGGGGGCTGTCTCGTGCTGAGTATCATACACGCTTTGGTCGGAAGAATATATCTTAACGCCCCCGTTAAAGGGTATAGCCACGGCGCATTCGGGCTCAAGAAATGCGTGCTCCGTAAAGGGCGTTGTGTATTTGCCGTGCAGTATGTGCTTGCTCTTGGCTATCGCGCCCGCCGCGTCCCCGCGGGAAACATGCTTATGCGCAAGCAGATTGCCGCCTTCGTGCAGCTCCTCCGCGCCCTTGGCCATTGCCTCGTATGCATTGCGTATGGGCGTAAGCTCCTCGTAATCAACGCTTATAAGCGCCTTTGCGGCCTCCACAGCCTCCGCCGTTTCGCCTACCACCAATGCAACCGCATCGCCCAAATACCGCGTGCAGTCGCCCTCGGCTATCATGGTGTCCCAATCCTTTTTAAGGTGACCTACCTTGTTCTGCCCCGGTATGTCTTTTGCGGTGAAAACGGCGATTATGCCGTCGGCCGCCTTCGCTTTTGCGGTATCTATTTTCAGTATGCGCGCGCGGGGGTATTCGGCGCGCAGGGCGCTTGCGTATGCCATGCCATCGATATACATATCGTCCGTGTATTCGCCGTACCCAAGCACCTTTTCGCGCACGTCAAGGCGCGGCACCCTGCTGCCCACGGCCCACGCCTCATCCTCCGCGGGTATTGCGCCCTCCCGCATAAGCCTTGCGGCAAGCCTGACCGCGTCCACTATTTTAACATAGCCCGTGCAGCGGCATATGTTGCCCTTCAGCGCCCTGCGTATTTCGTCCTCGCTCGGGTCGCTCACCTTATCCAGCAGCGCCTTCGCCGCCATTACCATGCCCGGCGTGCAGAAGCCGCATTGCACCGCGCCCGCGTGGCCGAAGGCGTATACATACGCTTCCTTTTCAAATGCGCCCAGGCCTTCGGTGGTTATTATATGCTTGCCGCCCAGCCTGTCCGTGCGCTGCACGCAGGCCTTCATTGCGCGGCCGTCTATTATAACGGTGCATGTGCCGCACGCGCCCTCGCTGCACCCATCCTTTACGGAGGTCAGCCGCAGTTCATCCCTGAGATAGCGAAGCAGGGACATACTGCCTTCGCACTTTACAATATTTCCGTTTACATAGAAGCTGCTCATGCTCCGCTCCTTCCGCTTTCGTATTGCTTGATCACAGCATGTAGCCGTAGTCGTTTATAACGGTGAGTATTATTGCCTCAATGTCCCGTTCAAGCTGATTGGGCTTTGTCAGGCAAACCTCGCTCACCTCGCCGTTCAGCCTAAGCTTTATTGTCTTGCTCTCCCTGTCAATTAGCAGGAAGCCGTTATTTTCGCTGTCCGTAAAGCTTGCTTCGTCCGCGAATACGGTAAGCTTATCCTTATACGGGCGGCCGGAATACGGGCAGAACACCGCGCAGTTGCCGCATTCGTTGCAAAGCGCGTCAATATGCACTATCTGCCGCTGCGCCTTACCCTTTACCTTTATGGCGGCGTTTGCGCGGTTGGGGCAGGAGGATACGCAGTTTTCGCATACCGTGGAGCAGCCCAGGCAGCGCTTCGCTTCCGCCTCGCCGCACTGGCGTTCCATAAGCCTGTGCTTGCGGGCAAGGGTCTCCCTGTAATCCCGCGCGGCGGCGGGGTTGATCATGTAGCCCTTATTGAAGCCTATCACCGCATCCGCAAAGCGCCTTGCATCCGCAATGGCCTCAACCACCGTTGCCGGCCCGCGAAGCGCGTCGCCTGCGGCATATACTCCCGCGCCACAGTCAAACGGAACGCGCCCGTTTTCGTTAGGTTCGGCGCCGTATGCACGCAGCGCTTCCGCGTCCGGCTTTTCGCCCACGGCGGCTATTACGGTATCCGCGGGGATGGTCACGGTCTCATCCGTTTCCGTTACGCTGCGCCTGCCGCTTTCGTCAAGTTCACCAAGTTTCATCTTTTTGCAGACGAGCATGCCGTCCTTCTGTTCAACGGGGGCAAGGAGCTCGGCAAATTCAACCCCGTCCTCCATGGCGAGTGCAAGCTCCTCCTCATCTGCGGGCATATATTTCTTTGTACGGCGGTAAACTATGCTCACCTTTTCAACGCCTATGCGCTTTGCCGCGCGGGCTGCGTCCATTGCCGTGTTGCCGCCGCCTATAACCGCAACCGCATTGCCCAAGGCAAGCGTTTCGGGCGCGTTCTTGGCGCTGTATAGGAAGTCTATAACGTTCATAACGTTGCCCTGTATGCTGAGCGCGCCGTGCTTTTGCGCACCCATTGCAAGCAGAATATATTCGTAGCCTTCCGCCTTCAGCTCATAAAGGCTCGGCGCTTCTTTGCCGCATATGAACTCCGCGCCCATGCGCTTGGCAAAGGATACGTCCTTTGCTATGGCGTCGCTTGCTATCCTAAATTCTGGTATAACGTTTTTAACTATGCCGCCCGGCTCGTTTTCCTTTTCAAACACGGTAACGGGATAACCTTCGCGGGCAATGAAGTACGCCGCGGCTATGCCCGCGGGGCCTGCGCCTATTATGGCGGTTTTCTTTGCGTCCTGCCTTTGGGCGGGGGCAAGGCGGGCCATTACGGCGTCGTAGCCTTCTTGTGCGGCTATCAGCTTAAGATTGCGGATATACACGCTGTCCTCATAAAAATTGCGCGTGCATTTATCCATGCACCTGTGGGCGCATATTGTGCCGGTTATGAAGGGCAGCGGGTTCTTTTCAAGTATCAGCTCCAGTGCTTCGGGGTACATTTGCTTTTCGACCAGCTCTATATACTCGCTCACGTCCTGGTGTATCGGGCAGCCGCCCATGCAGGGCGCTGTGAAGCAATCCGCAATGGGCAGGGGAAGGCCGTTCTTCCTGTCCGGCAGGGGCTTTACGGGCTTTTTATAATGCGCGTCGGTTTCCGCATCCGCGCTAAGCTTAGCAACCTTTGCCGCGTTTACGCCCGCGTAGGGGCGCTTTGATACGCCGTCGAACAGCTCGCCAAGCTGCTTGAAGCGGGAATATCCGCCCGGCTTCAATATTGTGGTTGCAACGGTTATGGGCCAAATGCCGGCCTCGTACAGCGGCACAATATTGAAATAATCCGCCCCGCCGGAGAAGGAGAGCCTTAGCCTGCCTTCAAATTCGCGGCTGAAGCGCGCTGCCATCTCTATCGTAAGCGGATAAAGCGCGCGGCCGGACATATACATTTCTTCGCTTGGCAGCTCGTTCGCCTTAACGTCCACGGGGAACGTGTTTGAAAGCTTCAGCCCGAATTCAACTCCGTTGTCCTTGGCAAGCTGCATTAGCCTGCGGAACATGGGCACGGCGTCCGCATACTGAAGATCCTCGTTGAAATGATGCTCGTCAAAGGCAATGTAATCATAGCCAAGCTTATTGAGCCGCTCCCGCGCGAAATCGTAGCCCAGTATTGTTGGGTTGCACTTTACGAAGGTGTTCAGCCCCTTTTCGCGTATAAGATAGCTTGCTATGGCCTCTATCTCATCCGGCGGGCAGCCGTGCAGCGTGGATACGGTCACGCCGGTTGCTATGCGCGGCGATATGGCGGCGAAGTATTCGCCCATCTCGGGGAAGCGGCGGTTCAGCTCCGCCATGCATTCGGCCCATATGGGGGTGGAGAAAGCGTCCTTCATGCCCTCTATAAAGGCGTCTATCTTTTCGGTCTTTATGCCCGCCAGGTCGTAGCCCACGCTCATGTTGAACTGGAAGCCTTCGGGGTCGCCAAGGTCGTAAAGCTTTGCAATAAGCTTTATTGCAAGGTATGCCTTAACGTATTCCTCAAACGCCTGCGGCACGGTAAGCTCCGTGCTCCATTCGCAGTTGTAGCCTTCGTCGTTTGCCAGTATGCACGGGCGGCTGATGCAGGCGGCAAGCTCCTCGCCGTCCATCTTCTGCACGGTTTTCAGTTCAAAGAACCGCGCGCCGGCGTAGTAGCCCGCAATTATATTTTCCGCAAGCTGCGTATTGGGGCCGGCTGCGGGGCCGAAGGGGGCTTCAAGCTTTTCGCCGAAGAGCATAAGCGCGCCCGCGTCCTTCTTAACATAGGGCGAGCTTACGCCGAAAACCGCCCCGCTTGCTTCCTTTTCGCAAAGCATCCATTCTATAAGCGCCTTAAAGGGCAATGGGTTCATTCTTTCGCTCATTTTCTGTTCCTCCCGTTGTTGTGTCAGCCGTTGAGCCGCTGCCAAAGCTTGGTTGAAACCTCAAGCGTTTTGGCGTTTTCGGCATCCTCGTCGGTAATAAGCAGCTTCCTGTCTTTCATAAGCAGCCTGCCTGCGCACATGGTGGTTTCGCACTGCCTGCCAGCCATGCCGAAAAGCATATGCCCATCTATATTCTCTGCCGAGAACGGGGTGAAGGGCTTGTAGTCCATCACTATAACGTCCGCGCTTGCGCCCGCCTTTATAACGCCCAGCTCATGGGGGAAATACTTGGCGGCAATCTTAGCGTTGTTTGCGAAAAGCATCGTTGTAACTTCGTTCCAGCCGACGTTTGGCATGGCGGCGTTGTGCCGCTGTATGGTCAGGGCGGCTTTAAGGCTTTCCAGCATATCGAACGTGTATGCGTCGGTGCCGAGTCCTACCAATATGCCCTTTTCAAACAGCTTCAGCACCGGCGAGCAGCCCACGGCGTTGCCCATGTTCGATTCGGGGTTGTTCACAACCATTGTGCCGGTTTCGCGTATTATGTCCATTTCCGCGGGGCTTATATGTATGCAATGTCCAAGCAGCGTCCTTTCGCCCAAAATGCCGTTGTACAGCAGGCGGTTCACGCTGCGGCAGCCGTAGTTCTTCATTGAATCGTAAACGTCGTTCATGCCTTCGCAAACGTGAATATGGAAGCCCGTGCGCCCGCCGTTTGCCTTAACGCATTTTTCAAACGTTTTATCGCCTATCGTGAAAAGCGCATGGCCGCCGAACATTGCCTTCAGCATTGGGTCGTTTTCGCGCTCGCAATAGTCTATAAAGCTCCTGTTTTCCTCAATGGATTCGTCGCACTTCTTTTCCCCGTCGCGTTCGCTCACCTCATAGCACAGGCACGCGCGTATGCCAAGCGCCTTTGCCGCGTCGGCTATTGCGAAAAGGCTGCCCTCTATTTGGCAAAAGCTTGCATGATGATCGAATATGGTGGTGCAGCCGGTCTTTATGCAGTCTATTATGGTTGTGTATGCGCTGCGGCGCGTATCCTCAAGGGTAAGGCTGCGGTCCATTTTCCACCACATGCCGTCCAGCACCTCGTAAAAATTGGTGGGGTTATAGCCCGCTATGCTGAGACCCCGCGCAAGGGCGGAATATATGTGCGTATGCGCGTTTATGAACGCGGGCATTATAACGCCGCCCTTCGCGTCCACAAATTCCGCATCCGGGTATTTCAGGCGCATCTCTGCCGTTGTGCCTGTTTCCTTTATAAGCTCGTTTTCGGTAACTACCGCGCCGTTTTCATAGTATGGCTCGGCCGCGTTTCGGGTTATCAATCTGCCGTTTCCTATGATTATCATGCCAAAAAGCCTCCTTAAAAAGATGGTATATGGTTTTAATATTAAAAAAACGCTCGGCTGACAAGGCATAAGCCCTGTTTTCTGCCCGCGCGCAAAGCACTCCCTTACAGCATTCCGTATGTGGATTTTCTTACATTATTATAATATCATCCATGCGGCGCGATGACAAGAACAAAAGAAACAAAATTCTTTTAGATAAACTAAATTTTATTTTGATATCGCCTTTGCAACGGAGATATTGTATGATAAACTAATATATGCATACGCAGATATACTTGAACGGAGGCGATATGTAACAATGGACGATAAAACGCTTGATTTTGTAAAACGGCTGGCGAAGGCCATGGCGGCCCAGTTCGGCGGAAACTGCGAAGTGGTGGTGCACGATCTTAACACGGGCGATCCGGAGCGCACCATTGCCGCGATAGAAAACGGCCATGTGTCCCGCCGCCGCGTTGGCGACGGCAGCTCCCCGGTGGTGCTTGAAGCATTAAAGCGCAGGGGTGAGCATATGGAGGACGAGCTTGGCTACCATACCAAGACGGGCGACGGCAGAACGCTCAGATCAAGCACGATATATATAAACGGCGAAAACGGCGCGCCGGAGGGCATTTTCTCAATAAATTACGACATGACGCCGTTCATGATGGCGCGCAGCGCCGTGGATTCCTTCATTGCGGACGATAAGGACGAGCGGGAGGCCCCGCAGATACCCACAAGCGTAAACGAGCTGCTGGACGAGCTTATTGAAAAATCGGTGCGGCTGGTCGGCAAGCCGGTGGCAATGATGAACAAGGAGGATAAGGTGCGCGCAATACGCTACCTTAACGACGCCGGCGCAATGCTCATCACCAAGAGCGGGGACAGGATAAGCAGCTACTTCGGCATAAGCAAATACACGCTGTATTCATATTTGGACAGCGGCAGCAAGGAATAATACCCCCTCACGGGGGGCGCGAGAATATAAAAACGGAAAGGATGGACGAAGGAATGGATGCTTGCGCTGTAAAAAAGGCCGCGCAGGGCTACGAAAAAGAGATGACCCGCTTTTTGAGGGACCTTATAAGGATACCCGGCGAAAGCTCGGGCGAGGAAGGCGTTATCCATAGGATAGCCGAGGAGATGAAGGCCGTTGGCTTTGATAAGGTTGAAATAGACGGCCTTGGCAACGTGCTGGGCTACATGGGCGAAGGCGAAAGGCTTATCGCTTTCGATGCGCATATAGATACGGTTGGCCTGGGCGAAATGAGCAACTGGAAGTTCGACCCGTATGAAGGCTATGAAACCGATACCGAAATAGGCGGACGCGGCGCGAGCGACCAGCTTGGCGGCATAGTAAGCTCCGTTTACGGCGCAAAGATAATGAAGGAGCTTGGCCTTATACCCCAAGGCACAAGGATACTTGTTACCGGCACCGTGCAGGAGGAGGACTGCGACGGCATGTGCTGGCAGTATATACACAATATTGACGGCATAACCCCCGAATTTGTTGTTATAACCGAGCCTACGGACGGCGGCGTTTACCGCGGCCACAGGGGCAGGATGGAGATACGCGTGGACGTGCTGGGCGTAAGCTGCCACGGCAGCGCGCCGGAGCGCGGGGACAACGCCATTTATAAGATGGCGGATATATTGAAGGAGGTTGAGCAGCTCAACGAAAACGGCTGCACCGATGAATATGAAATAAAGGGCCTTGTAAAGATGCTGGAGCCGGAGTTCAACCCCGAGCATTATATGGACGCGCGCTTCCTTGGCCGCGGCACCATAACCACCAGCCAGATATTCTTCACCTCGCCCTCCCGCTGCGCGGTGGCGGACAGCTGCTCCGTATCGCTTGACCGCCGCATGACCGCGGGCGAAACATGGGACAGCTGCATACGCGAAATAGAGGCCCTGCCCGCGTGCAAAAAGCACAATGCAAAGGTCAGCATGTATATGTACAACCGCCCCAGCTGGACGGGGGAGATATACGAAACCGAATGCTATTTCCCCACATGGATAAATAAGGAAACCGCGCCGCACGTTCAGGCCGTGGCCGATGCACATAAGGCGCTCTATGGCGAAAAGCGTTGCGGCGACAAAACCGCCATGGCAAAGCGGGAAAGGCCGCTGATAGACAAATGGACGTTCTCCACCAACGGCGTGAGCATACAGGGCCGCTACGGCATACCCTGCGTGGGCTTCGGCCCGGGCGCGGAGAGCCAGGCGCATGCTCCCAACGAGATGACGTGGAAGGAGGATCTGGTACACTGCGCGGCCATATACGCGCTTGTGCCCGGCCTTTATAAGGGCAGGGGGGACGAGGACGCGACCGAGTTCCGCGCCACCCTTACGGATAATGACATAAAGTAATACTTCACCATAAAGGAGACGAAAATGAGCAACGTAAAGCAGTTTACGGACGTTATAGGCCAGCTTAAGCTTGACAAGATGTACGAAGGCGACTTTTTCCTTACGTGGGAAAAGAGCTTTGACGAGATAAAGGGCGTTTTCGCCGTTGCGGACGCGCTTAGGCACCTGAGGGAGAACAACATTTCCGCCAAGATATTCGACAGCGGCCTGGGCATAAGCCTTTTCAGGGATAATTCCACCCGCACCCGCTTCTCCTTCGCATCGGCCTGCAACCTGCTTGGCCTTGAGGTGCAGGATTTGGACGAAGGGAAGAGCCAGATTGCCCACGGCGAAACCGTGCGCGAAACCGCCAACATGATATCCTTCATGGCGGACGTTATAGGCATACGCGACGATATGTACATTGGCAAGGGCAACACATATATGCACAACGTTGTGAACGCCGTGACCGAAGGCCACCGCGACGGCGTGCTTGAGCAGAAGCCCACGCTGGTCAATCTTCAGTGCGACATTGACCATCCCACGCAGGTGATGGCGGACACGCTGCACCTTATACACGAGTTCGGCGGGATAGAGAATCTGAAGGGCAAGAAGGTTGCCATGACGTGGGCATACAGCCCCAGCTACGGCAAGCCCCTTTCCGTTCCGCAGGGCGTAATCGGCCTTATGAGTCGCTTCGGCATGGATGTTTCCCTTGCGTATCCCGAAGGATACGAGGTCATGGACGACGTTGTGGAGCTTGCAAAGAGGCAGAGCGCCGAATCCGGCGGCAGCCTGAGCGTTTCCCACGACATGAAGGAGGCCTTCCGCGATGCGGACATAGTGTATCCCAAGAGCTGGGCGCCGTTTAAGGCCATGGAGGAGCGCACGGAGCTTTACGGCAACGGCGACCTTGAGGGCATAAAGGCCCTTGAAAGGCGGCTGCTTGCCCAGAACGCCAACCATAAGGACTGGGAATGCACGGAAGAAATGATGAAGCTGACCAAGGGCGGCAAGGCGCTGTATCTGCACTGCCTGCCCGCGGACATAACCGGCGTATCCTGCGAGGCGGGCGAGGTTGCCGCCAGCGTGTTCGATCGCTACCGCGACCCGCTTTACAAGCAGGCCAGCTTCAAGCCGTACATTATAGCGGCCATGATATTCCTTGCCAAGGTCAAAGACCCCGCCGCAAAGCTGCTCGAGCTTGAGGCCAGGGGCGCGCTCAGGCACAACGGATAAGGCAAAATATTGAAAGGTATGGGGGGACGCGATGGCGTTCCCCTGGTTTTTGTATATCGTCAACCCCTCAGTCAATCCGCCTTGCAGCGTATTGCCAACCAAAGAACCCGTTAGCTATTTCCAAACGCTTTTTATCCGCATTCATACCCAAAGCTGATGAAAAAAGTGCTATAATGCTTGAACAGAGCGAAAATATGAATTTGGCGGAGAGATCTTTATGAAACCATTTGAAAATATTATCCCAAGGGATTTCCAAGGCGGAGTGCTTGTCCTTAAAAACGGTCAGGTTGTTTTTGAACATTGCCAAGGCAATGCTGACTGCGGCACAAACACTCCCTTCACATCACATACCACCATTACATTAGCTTCGCTGTCCAAGCAATTTGTCGCAGCAGCAATTTTACTTCAGATAGAGCAGGGGAAGCTTTCTTTGGATGATACAATCGACCTATACTTCCCACAATATCCCCAAGGGAAGAATATTACGATTCGCAATCTGCTACATCATTCTAGCGGTATTCCCGATTATATCGGTGATAGGATTATTCCTGACGCGATTCGTAAATATGAATCGGAGCACGGAACAGCGCCGGCTGATGTTATCGAGTTCAATAGGTGCATTGTTGCGGAATGCCGTCCCGTTAGTCTTTCGGAATGTTTTGAGCTGATTGGTGAACTGCCCTTGCACTTTGAACCCGGAACAGAGGGAAGATACAGCAATACGAATTATTTTTTGCTTGGGCATATTCTGGAGATGTTGACAGGCAAACCTTTGTCAGCAGCCATGAGCGATGTATTTATGCGCTTCAGCTTAAACCACACCCACATGAACGGGCATATAGCGGACGCTTGCGGATATGTAAAGCATAACGATGAGATTTTTTCCTGCGGCAGGCCTGCCATGGAGAGCGGCGACAGCAGCGTTGTTTCTTCGCTGACGGATTTAGGGCTTTGGTGCAGCGCTATACTGAATGCCGATATATTGTCCGCCGACAGTTGGAGGGAATGTCTGTATTTTGACCCGAAGCCCTACGGATGCGGGCTATGGCAGTTTGATAACGGTTGGTTTGGACATGATGGAGGATTGCCGGGGTTGAGACATTGGCAAAGGTTGAATTTTGAGTATAAAGCGGCAATCACTATCCTTTCTAATACCGTTATGGAGGAACCTTCCTTCCTTGCCCAAATGATGGAATATTTCATTAAAACCAAACAAACGGCGGAACGGCTTTAAGTGAGCATACAAAAAAGCACCTGCCTGCGCAGATGCTCTTTTTTTATCTTCTGTATGCCTTACTTCATAAGCGGTACGAATACCAGCGAAACTATGGTCATCAGCTTTATCAGAATGTTTATGCTGGGGCTGGAGGTATCCTTGAACGGGTCGCCCACAGTGTCGCCTACAACGGCCGCCTTGTGCGCTTCGCTGCCTTTGCCGCCGAAGTTGCCGCCTTCAATGTATTTCTTGGCGTTGTCCCATGCGCCGCCGGAGTTGCTCATGAATATTGCCATAAGCACGCCCGTTACCACGCTGCCCGCAAGCAGTCCGCCAAGGGCGGCGGGGCCGAGCAGGAAGCCGACCAGCAGGGGAGCAACGATGGCTATCGCGCCGGGGAGAATCATTTCCTTGAGCGCGGAGGTAGCCGCGATGGATACGCAGGTGCGGTAATCCGGCTTTTCGGTGCCCTTCAGTATGCCGGCGTGCTCCTTAAACTGACGCCTTACCTCGCGAATCATGCTCTCCGCGGCCTTGGATACGCTGCTCATGGTGAGCGCGCTGAACAGGAACGGCAGCATACCGCCCAGCAGCAGGCCTATTATTACGAACGGGTCAAGTATGTCTATCATCTGAAGCTCGGCAGCCTGCGCATAGGATACGAACAGGGCCATTGCCGTAAGCGCCGCGGAGCCGATGGCGAAGCCCTTGCCCATGGCGGCGGTGGTGTTGCCAACGCTGTCAAGGCGGTCGGTAATGTCGCGCACGCTGTCCTCAAGGCCGGCCATTTCGGCTATGCCGCCCGCGTTATCGGCTATCGGGCCGTATGCATCGACCGCAACGGTCATGCCCGCGGTGGAGAGCATGCCTACCGCCGCAAGCGCTATGCCGTAAAGCCCGGCGAACTTATATGCGCCCAGTATGCCAAGGCACACAAGTATTATGGAAACGCAGGTGGAAAGCATGCCGGTGCTGAGGCCGCAAATTATATTGGTCGCGCTGCCGGTGGTGGACTGCTTGGCAATGCTCTTTACGAAGCGGTATTTATCGGAAGTGTAAACCTCGGTGAAGAAGCCTATCGCAAGGCCCACTATAAGGCCGCAGATTATCGCAAGGCTGGTGTTTACGCTGCCGAAGCATACAAAGCTTAGCGCAACGCTGCCCGCCGCTACCAGTATGGCGGAGGTGTAGCTGCCCATCTTGAGCGCCTTCATCGGGTCCGCATTCTTGCCGCCGCGCACGAAGAACGTGCCCAGGACAGAAGCGATTATGCCAAGTCCGCTCAGTGCAAGGGGATATACCGCACCGGTAGCGCCGAAGCTGAATACGCCCAGCACTATTGCGCTTACTATACTGCCAACATAGCTTTCAAAAAGGTCCGCGCCCATGCCGGCCACGTCGCCCACGTTGTCGCCCACGTTGTCGGCAATAACGGCGGGGTTGCGGGGATCGTCCTCCGGAATGCCCGCTTCAACCTTACCAACAAGGTCCGCGCCTACGTCGGCAGCCTTGGTGTATATGCCGCCGCCCACGCGGGCAAACAGAGCAACGCTCGATGCGCCAAGGGAGAAGCCCGTCAGCACGTCGCTGTTCTTGGTTATAATATAAAGCACGCTTGCGCCGATAAGGCCAAGGCCCACAACGCACATGCCCATTACCGTGCCGCCGGAGAAGGCAACGCGCAGCGCCTCGTTTATGCCGCCGGTACGCGCCGCGTTGGCGGTACGCACGTTCGCGCGGGTGGCAACCTTCATGCCGAAGTAACCGGCCAGCACGCTGAACAGCGCGCCCACAAGGAACGCGCCGGCGGTGGTTATGCTGCCAAGGCCAAGCCATATTCCGGCAAAAACTATAGCAATGAATATGAGCAGCAGCTTGTATTCGCTCTTAAGGAATGCGTCCGCGCCTTCGCTTATGGCGCGGGCAATTTCGGCCATGCCGGGCTCGCCCTCGTCATGGCGGGCTATGCCGCGCGCCTTTATAAAAGCGAACAGCAACGCAACCGCCGCCGCCGCAGGCACGGCGTACAGAAGAATGTTCATAGGATCAGGTCCTCCCAAAGAAAATTTATTTCACGCAGGGGATTCTGCATAAAACACGACATAATTAAAACACAAAACGACGGAACGACATCGCGAATGGACAAAACCACTCATACAATCGTTTCAACGGCTCGGTTTACACATAATACATAAGGGGCGCTTTTAAGTCAAGGGGTTTTTGGCAAAAATAATTATGTTTGAGGGAAAATTTGTGATTGAATTGACAAGGCAAATTGGGTATAATACTATCAGGCGAGGATGTTGATTTATTTACACACCTTTTCGGCGGCTTATTTTTGTTCTGCCGCGGCGGGGAAGAATACAATATTCTGCGCCGCCTTTTTTGTATATGAAACATTGAAAGGAGCATCCTGCATGGGCGTGCAAAACGGGCGCGGACTTATAAGCCGTATAGACAAGCGCGCGGCGCTGCTTGCTGCAACCACGATAGCCATACAATGCGCAACGTATTGGCTGGCGCAGTTTATAATAGAAACGGCGGGCCTTACGCTGCATTCGCCCGAAACTTGGCTGGATGCGCATATACCGTTTCTGCCGGTGTTCCTCGTGCCGTATGTGGGCTGCTTTGCGCATTGGGTGATAACGTTTTACGTTGTGTACAAAACGAAGGATGGCTTCGCCCGATTATTCACCGCAGCCGTTATGGGCTACCTTATCGCATTTGCAATTTTCCTCATCTGGCCAACCACGATTACCCGCCCTGCGGAGCAGGCGGCGGGCATATGGGGATTCATATACGGAATAATCTGCGCAACGGATGCTCCGCTCAATCTGTTCCCCAGCGTGCATTGCTTCGTTTCGTTTCTGTGCATGATATCTACCGTGAAAAACTCTGGCATACCCCGTTGGTACGCTTGGCTCAGCGCGGTAATGTTCGCGCTTGTGTGCATGGCAACGGTGTTCGTGAAGCAGCATTTTATAATCGATGTTGCGGGCGGAACGGCGCTCGGCGCGCTTTGCTGGGCAGCGGCGGCAAAGGGAAAACCGCGCGAATGTGCCGCGCGTGTGTACGAAGCGTTAAATTTGCATAAGTAAAGGCTTAATCATGCAAAAAAAAGAGGGTTTTTGTCCCAAAGAAGTATTGACACGGAGGGGCGAAAACGAATATAATATATTCGTTAATTGAATATCGAAACGATAGAGGCGCGGAGGCTAAGGTAACCATGCGAATGATAAGGGCGGGAGGCCCGATGACGCAGGCGAATGTGACTTCCGCCGAAAGCACGGCGGCTCATCCCGGCGCCATGCTTGGGCGCAGCGGCCAGCGCGCTGCGACTGTCATCTTGCTTATTGGATGAAGAGCTATCGATGCGGCATTTGCCGTGTCGATAGTTTTTGCTTTTCTATGATATCTGAAGATGGCGCGCTATCCGCCCGTATGTGCGGCAGGGTGCGCCCCGAAAACGCATAAACGGAACGATATAAAACAGAATAACGATTTTAAGGCTTTACCATAGAAAATTACTATAACAACAGGAGGAACTAACTATGGCTATCAAATCGACTATCAGGCTCAGGATGGGTGCTGAGGATGCACATTACGGCGGAAATCTCGTAGACGGAGCGCACATGCTGCATCTGTTCGGCGACGTTGCGACAGAGCTGCTTATCCGTTACGACGGCGACGAGGGCCTGTTCTGCGCGTATGACAAGGTGGAGTTCCTTGCCCCCGTATACGCCGGCGACTATATTGAGGCCGTTGGCGAAATAGAGCGCGTAGGCAACACCAGCCGCACCATGACCTTCGAGGCCCGCAAGGTCATCCGCTCCCGTACAGACATCAGCGCTTCCGCTGCCGAGTTTCTTGAGGAGCCCATCGTTGTATGCCGCGCGCATGGCACCTGCGTTACCCCCAAGGATTGCCAGCGCATAGAGCATAAATAAGCTATAGGCTCGTTTTACAAGGCAAATAATTAAGCGATAATCAGGAAAGGAGATACTGATGGAGAAGCTTATAATCACCGCCGCCATCTGCGGCGCAGAAGTTACCAAGAAGCAGAATCCCAACGTACCTTACACCGTAGAGGAAATGGTGCGCGAGGCTAAGAGCGCCTATAATGCCGGCGCTGCCATAATCCACGTGCACGTGCGCGAGGACGACGGCACCCCCACACAGGACAGGGAACGCTTCCGCGTAGTTATGGACGCCATACGCGCCGAGCTGCCCGACGTTATAATGATCCCCTCCACCGGCGGCGCTACCGGCATGAAGCCCGAGGAGCGTCTGCAGCCCACCGAGCTGTTCCCCGAAATGGCAACGCTTGACTGCGGCACCTGCAACTTCGGCGACGAAATATTCGATAACACCATGCCTACCATGCGTGCCTTCGGCAAGCGCATGATCGAAAACGGCATAAAGCCCGAATACGAGTGCTTCGAAATGGGACATCTGGACACTATTCTGACCATGGCCAAGAAGGGCGAAGTCCCCGGCGCGCCCATGCAGTTCAACTTCGTGCTGGGCGTACCCGGCTGCACCCCCGCCACCGTGCAGAACCTTGCATGGCTGGTAAACGGCATACCCGCAGGCTCCACCTGGACCGCCACCGGCGTAGGCCGCAACGCTTTCACCCTTGCCGCGCCCGCAATAGTCATGGGCGGCAACGTGCGCGTAGGCTTTGAGGACAATCTGTACCTGAGCCGCGGCGTGCTTGCAAAGAGCAACGGCGAACTGGTGGAGAAGGTAGTCCGCCTGGCCAACGAACTGGGCCGCGGCATCGCTTCCCCCGCAGAGGCCAGGGAAATCCTTTCCCTCAAGCCCCTTAATAATTAAACAAGACCCCGTTTGGGGTCAACAATACAAACATTATATATCAGGAGGAAAAACTACAATGGCAATGAAAGGCAACAAGTACGGTATCCATCGCGTAATCGAGCCCCAGGGCGTTCTGACCCAGGCGGCTTACAAAATTGACAACGACATGACTAAGCTCTATTCCAACGAGATCATGTGCGACGTCATCTCCCTGAACATCGACTCCGCTTCCTTCACCCAGATTTCCGAAGCCTGCGGCGGCGACGAGAAGAAGATCGGCGAAATGATCCTTGGCATAGTTGCCGAGCGCGGCAAGCAGCAGAACCCCGTAACCGGTTCCGGCGGCATGTTCATCGGTAAGGTTTGCTACATCGGCGAAGATCTCAAGGACCGCGACCTGAAGGTTGGCGACAAGATCGCTTCCCTGGTCTCCCTGTCCATGACTCCGCTGCGCATAGACAAGATCAAGGCCATCCATAAGGACATCGACCGCGTTGATATCGAAGGCAAGGCCATACTGTTCGAGAGCGGCATCTATGCCAAGCTTCCCGAAGACATGAGCGAGCCTCTTGCCCTGGCAGCTCTCGACGTGGCCGGCGCTCCCGCCCAGGCCCGCAAGCTCCCCAAGGAAGGCGACAGCGTTCTCATCCTCGGCGCAAACGGCAAGTCCGGCGTGCTCTGCGGCTATGAAGCCATGAAGGCCGTTGGCCCGAAGGGCAACGTGGTCGGCGTTGTGCGCAACCCGAAGCAGGTCGATGCGCTGATGGAGCTCGGCGTTTACAACAAGGTCATCGTCGCGTCCGCGACTGAGCCTGTGGCCGTTCTCGAGGCTGCTCTTGCGGCGAACGACGGCAAGGAATATGATCTTTCCATCTGCTGCGTAAACATTGAGAACTGCGAGATGAGCGCTATCCTGCCCGTGCGCGATGACGGTATCGTTTACTTCTTCTCCATGGCGACTAGCTTCACCAAGGCGGCGCTTGGCGCAGAAGGCGTTGGCAAGGATGTCACCATGATCGTCGGCAACGGCTACACCAAGGATCATGCCGAGATCACCCTGAACGTGCTGCGCGAGAACCCCAAGCTGCGCAAGCTGTTCGACGAGAAGTATTGCTGATAACAGCATAGTTTAATGCGAAAAAGGGCCTGCGGATGTCCGTGGGCCCCTCGTAGCATCAACGAGTTAATACCTTATATTACCAAAATAAAAAGTAAAGGAGAACCCAAATGAGGAAAAGCAGGGAAAACGGCCTGTTCCTGAACGTGCCCGATGAACAGTGGAACGATTGGAAATGGCAGGTAGAGAACCGCATAGAAACTCTTGAGGATCTTAAGAAATACATCACCCTTACCGAAGAAGAAGAAGAAGGCATAAAGGCTACGCTGGGCAGGCTGCGCATGGCCATCACCCCGTATTACCTTTCCCTTATCGATCTTAACGATCCCTATGACCCCATCCGTAAGCAGGCCATACCTACCGAGCATGAACTTGAGTTCGCTCCCTATGAAGACGCCGATCCTCTGCACGAGGATATCGACTCCCCCTGCCCGGGTCTGACCCATAGGTATCCCGACCGCGTGCTGCTGCTCATCACCGACCAGTGCAGCATGTATTGCCGTCATTGCACGCGCCGCCGTTTCGCCGGCCAGCATGACTGCGAAGTGGCCAAGAACCAGATAGACACCTGCATCGACTATGTGCGCCATCATCCCGAAGTGCGCGACGTTCTGCTCAGCGGCGGCGACTGCCTGATGGTAAGCGACGAAATGCTCGATTACATCATCGGCGAACTGCGCAAGATACCTCATGTTGAGATAGTGCGCCTCGGCTCCCGTACCCCCGTTGTTATGCCGCAGAGGATCACCCCGCATCTTTGCGAGGTACTCAGCAAGTATCATCCCGTGTGGCTCAACACCCACTTCAACCATCCCAACGAGATTACCGAAGAATCCGCCAGGGCCTGCGCAATGCTGGCCAACGCCGGTATCCCTCTCGGTAACCAGAGCGTGCTGCTCGCCGGCGTGAACGACTGCGTGCATGTAATGAAGAAGCTGGTCAACGAGCTTGTTCGCATCCGCGTCCGTCCTTACTACATTTACGCCTGCGACCCGTCCCTGGGCCTGAGCCACTTCCGTACCCCCGTTTCCAAGGGTATCGAAATAATGGAAGCCCTGCGCGGCCATACCAGCGGCTACTGCATCCCCACCTTCGTGGTAGACGCACCCGGCGGCGGCGGCAAGACCCCCGTTATGCCCAACTATGTGATAAGCCAGACCCCGCGCAAGGTTATTCTGCGCAACTTTGAAGGCGTTATCACCACCTATACCGAGCCCGAGGTTTACAAGAACGAGTGCCACTGCGACGTTTGCGAAGGCAAGCGCAAGGTTGCCCCGCTGACCGGTGTTGCCGGCCTTGCACAGGGCGTTGAGCAGAAGTATCTTGAACCCACCAAGCTGCTCCGTAAGGATCGTTACGCCGACAGGCAGAAGAACGAGAACAAATAATCAAACTTGACCCATTGCTTTGCGGAAGGGGAAAGTCCCTTCCGCAGGGTTTTGACTTATCGGGAGGTAAATCAATGCAAAGCAAACTCAATTTGAATGGCGAATTGGTCGATAGGGCCCGCCAATCCGCGGCGAACATAGCCAAGGATACGCAGGATTTTATCGACCAGCACACCACGGTCACCGTGGAGCGCGCGGTTTGCCGCCTGCTGGGTATAGACGGCGTGAACGAGATGGACGTTCCCATGCCCAACGTGGTGGTGGATCATCTTATGGCCAATTCCATACTGCCCGTAGGCGCGGCGTGGTATATTGGCAACGCAATGGTAGAAACCGGACTTGACCCGCAGGGCGTTGCGGAAGCAATAGACCGCGGCGAGCTTGACATGAGCAAGCTGCCCGCCCATAGCGACGCCGATATACGCGCAGCCATAAATCCCGTTGTGGAAAAGACCATTACGCGCATAAACGAAAACGTAAGGAACCGCAACGAATACCTTAGCTGCTTCGGCGACAAGGAAGGCCCCTACCTTTATATCATAGTCGCTACCGGCAACATATATGAAGATATAACCCAGGCTAAGGCCGCCGCCAAGCAGGGCGCGGACATAATAGCCGTTATCCGTACCACCGGACAAAGCCTGCTGGACTACGTGCCCTACGGCGCGACCACCGAAGGCTTCGGCGGCACCTATGCCACTCAGGAGAATTTCCGCCTGATGCGCGCCGCGCTTGACGAAGTGGGCGAAGAACAGCACCGCTACATCCGCCTGTGCAACTACTGCTCCGGTCTGTGCATGCCTGAAATAGCCGCCATGGGCGCGCTTGAAAGGCTGGACGTTATGCTTAACGACGCGCTCTACGGCATACTGTTCCGCGATATAAACATGCAGCGCACCATAGTTGACCAGTACTTCTCCCGCGTTATAAACGGCTATGCCGGCGTTATAATCAACACGGGCGAGGATAACTACCTGACCACTGACGACGCCATCGTTGCCGCGCACACCGTGCTCGCGTCCCAGTTCATAAACGAAGCTTTCGCCAAGGAAGCCGGCATGAGGGAAGAGCAGATGGGCCTTGGCCATGCGTTTGAAATGGATCCCTCCGTGGAAGATACCTTCCTGCTTGAGCTTGCCCAGGCGCAGATGGCGCGCGAAATATTCCCCAATGCGCCGCTTAAATACATGCCGCCTACAAAGTTCATGACCGGCAACATTTTCCGCGGCCATATACAGGATGCGCTCTTCAACATGGTCACCATACTGACCGGCCAGAAGCTGCACCTTCTCGGTATGCTTACCGAGGCCATACATACCCCCTTCATGAGCGACCGCGCCCTTTCCATTGAAAACGCGCAGTATATTTTCCGCACCATGAAGGATCTGGGCGACGAGCTGACCTACAAAGAGAACGGCATCATCCGCAACCGCGCCAACGAGGTGCTGACCAAGGCCACCGATCTGCTGAAGGAGATCGAGAAGCTGGGCCTGTTCACCACCATCGAGAAGGGCATCTTCGCCGATGTCAAGCGTCCCAAGGACGGCGGCAAGGGTCTGAACGGCGTTGTGGTCAAGGACGACAAATACTTCAATCCGTTCATTGAAGTCATGAAAGGCAAGGTGGGAGCATGAGCAGCGGACTGTATAA
>ERZ825896.2079-NODE-2079-length-20140-cov-7.376301_pt1 | contig 20140 bp, 18 predicted proteins | sample MGYA00519858_ERZ825896 | MGnify/ENA primary metagenome ERZ825896 (study PRJEB31778, sample SAMEA3449214) | human gut metagenome | biome: human gut; feature: human-associated habitat; material: faeces | place: United Kingdom | collected 2010/2012 ...
CATCCCCCTCGATGCGGATACCAGGGACCAGATCGTTCATCCGGTTGAGCGTTTTCAGAAACGTGGATTTGCCGCAGCCCGACGGACCGATGAGCGCGGTGATGCTTTTTTCGGGAATGTCGATGCTGATATCGTGCAGCGCCTGATGCGCGCCGTACCAGAGGTTCAGCGATTGCGCAGATAAAATAGCTGGCATATTGCGTTCCTTTCTTCTATTATGTCAAAAATCTGCCGTCATGGCAAGAGCGGCGGAAAAGATATCGGAATTTGCGGCGCTTACTGCGCCTTTTTCTTCTGGAAGTGACGCGAGACAAGCTCGGCGGCGAGGTGGATGATGAGCGCCAGGACCATCAGAATTGCCGCGATGGCAAAGGCAACGTCAAACTCGCCCTCTTCTTTGGCGTAGACATAGAGCGCGACGGTGAGCGTTGCGCCGGGGCTGGAAAGCCCGTCGAAAATGCCGTGCAGCGCGTGGGCAAAGCCGGCGGTGAACAGCAGCGCGGCGCTCTCGCCCACAATGCGGCCTACGGCCAGGATGCAGCCGGTGACGATGCCGTCGATGCTGCAGGGCAGCACGATGGTGCGGATGATGTGCCACTTGCCCGCGCCGAGGCCCAGAGCGCCCTCCCGGTAGCCCTGCGGCACCGTTTTGAGGGACTCCTGCGTGGTACGGATGATGGTGGGCAGGTTCATGACTACCAGCGTCAGGCTGCCGGAGAGCAGGCAGATCTTAAAGCCCATTGTCTGGGCGAAGACCAGCATACCCACGAGGCCATAGATGATGCTGGGGATGCCCGCCAGCGTCTCATTCGTGAACTCGATGACCTCAATGAGCTTCCGGTTGGAGGCGTACTCCGTGAGGTAAACTGCCGCGCCCACGCCCAGCGGAAGGACGATGAGCAGGGTGAGCAGGATGACATATAACGTGTTGAGGATGGCGGGCAGGATGCCGTCAGTGCCTTTGAGGACGCTGGCGGTAGTGGAAAGGAATTCCCAGCTGATGTGGGGGATGCCCCGCACCAGTACCAGCCCGATAACGCCCACCGTGAGGGCGATGACCAGCACTGCCGCTGCCCAGACCAGCACGGTCATGATGACGTTCCATGCGCGACGGGAGGGGGAGAAGTCACTTTTCATCCTTGTTTCCTCCCTTCAGCACAGCGTTGAGCAGCACATTGATGACCATGATGAAGACGAACAGCACCAGCGCGATGCTGAACAGCGCCTGCTTCTGCAGGCCGCTGGCGTAGCTCATCTCCTTGGCGATGGCCGTGGTCAGGAAGGTGACGCTGCGGAAGAGGCTGTCCGGCATATTGGGGCTGTTGCCTGCCACCATCATGACGGCCATTGCCTCGCCGATGGCGCGGCCAATGCCCAGAACGATACCGGCTGCAATGCCGCTCCTGGCCGCCGGGATGCTGATCTTGAACCACGTTTCCGTATCGGTCGCACCCAGTGCCAGACTGCCCTGCTCATACTCGGGCGGCACGGCGTTGAGGGCCGTCACCGACACCGACACGATGCTGGGCAGTATCATGATGGACAGCACCACGATGGCCGACAGCAGGCAGGCGCCCGACGCCTTGCCAAACACCTTCGCCACCGCAGGCACCAGCACCTGCATACCCAGCAGACCGAACACCACGCTGGGGATGCCGCTCAGCAGCTCCACCGCCGTGACGACCACATTGCGCACGCCGGGAGCTGCCGCTTTCGAGAGGAACACTGCTGTCAGCAGGCCCACCGGCACGCCGATGAGGGACGCGCCCAGGGTGCCATAAATACTCGAAAGCACGAAGGGCAGGATGCCGTACTTCGGCTCGGACGCCGTGGAAGCCCACTCGGTGCCGAAGAGGAATTTCAGCGGGCCGATCTTTCCGATAGCGGGCAGGCCCGACAGGAACATATAGATGGTAATGACAGCCACGCAGCCCACAGCAAGGATGCCGCAGAGGAAGAAGATGGCGTTCATGACAGCTTCCAGCCATTGGGCCGGGGTGCGGGGCAGCTCGAATTTTTTCATAAAAACACCTGAGGGATCCCTCACAAAGTTACTCGTTCACCGGTACAGCGCCTGCGGTGCGGATGAGGTCGGCAGCGTCGGTGCTGGTAGCAAAGTCGAAGAACGCCTGAGCCTGAGCGGAGAGGGTGACGGAGTCGTTGGTGACGAACACGAAGGGACGCTGCACCTCATAGCTGCCGTCCTTGACGGTCTCCTCGCTGCACTCCACGCCGCCGACGGTCACAGCCTTGACGGTGTCGCCGACAGCAGACAGGGAAGCGTAGCCGATGGCCAGAGGATTGGCCTCCACAGCGCTGATGACGGCGCCGGTAGCCGTCAGCTCCTGCGCGTACTTGCAGGAATCCTTGACGTCCACGATGCTCTCGAAGCCATCGCGGGTGCCGGAGCCAGCCTCGCGGCCCACCAGAACGATCTCGCCGTCGTCGCCGCCGACCTCGGACCAGTTGGTGATCTCGCCGGTGAACATCTGCTTGAGCTGGTCAACGGTCAGGTCCTCGACCTTGCTGTCCTTATTGACGATGATGGCGATGCCGTCCAGAGCTACGATGGTGCCGGTGACGCCGGTCTCGTCAGCCTTCAGGGCGCGGGAAGAAAGGCCGATGTCCAGAGTCTTATCGGTAGCGCCGGTGATGCCTGCGCCGGAACCGGTGGGGTCATAGCTGATGGTGACATCCGGCTCGATCTCAGCGAAGCCCTCGGTCAGAGCGGCGATGACGTTCTTCATAGAGGTGGAACCGCCGGTGGCGACATTGCCGGACAGCGCAGCCGTAGAAGAAGCGGAAGCTGTGGTGCTGGATGCGGCGGCAGAAGAGGCAGCAGTGGAAGAAGCTGCACCGCCGCAGGCGGTCAGGGCAGCAGCAGCGGCAGCAGCGCCGCAGATGGACAGGAACGAACGACGAGTGATCTTTTTCATCATAATATCTCCTTCAACTGGGCCGGCCCTTTTGTTCTGGCCGGGCTGTTTTCCTTTTCCTCATTGTATCTCTCTTGGGACGCCTTTATTGTAGCGCACCGCCCATCCAGCTGCGACCATGGCGGCGCAAAATGCAGGTAAAGCTTTGTGCAGTGTTTTTGCGCTGCTGTCATCCTCTGGTAAAGCCGGTGTGGAAAACAGGACACTTGATTTTACATTCCCGGTCAAACTGTCAAAAATCCACACGTTCGTTTGTGCATCCCGCCCGCTGAAGGGTGCAAAAAAGGCTGCTTCACAGAACGTAAAGCAGCCTTTCAGACCCTATGATCGAATCAGAATTTTTCTTCCGTGCCGTCCGGGCGGTAGAGCTGGACATATCTGCGCCACTTATCCGCGCCCATCACCCGGCTGTAGCAGTCGGCCAGCTCTTTGTTGGCCGTCTCTGCATCCAGCGTCTCACCCTTAGCGGGCAGGACCAGCACCCGGAACCACGCGTCGAAAAGATGCTCCGTCCAGCCGGTGTCAACGGCCCCGCAGCGGGCATAAAAGCCCAGACGCCGGACGGCCATGGCCTCGTCGTCGGCCTTCTCGGGACACTCGGCCTCGATGAGGATGGCCTTTGCGCCCTCCTCGTGGGCGGGCAGAGCGGCCAGCAGCTTTGCGCCAATGCCGGTGTTGCGGTAGGCGGGCAGGACGGAGAAATAGTCCAGCTGGCTCACTTCACAGCCCATAGGCCGCACCATCAGCAGGTAGGACACCAGCGTCTCCCCCTCGAACACGCCCCAGGTGTGGGCCATGCCGACGGCTTCACTGTTGAGAATCATGCTCAGGGGTTTCAGCTCGCTGGGCGGGAAGTCGCGGCGCATCTCGTCCAGATACACCCGCGTCAGCTCGTCGGCGGTGAGTTTCTTCCACGTAAAGGTCTGGGGCTTCATATCAAAATTCCTTTCCGATAAAAATACCGCCGGGCCGGGCGCAGCGGCCCGTTCCCGGCGGTGTTCGAGAAGCTGTTTTCGTGAGAAAACGGCTTCTTAGTTACAGCTGCTTGCGCAGGGCATCGTACACGGCCTGCACATCGCCCTTGATGACCACCTGACAGGCGTTCTTGGCCGGGCGGATGACGCCCTCTGCGCCTGCGGCCTTGGCAGCGGCCTCGTCCACGGAGGCGTAGCTGTGTACCTCAAAGCGGAGGCGGGTGGCGCAGTAGTCCACCTTGACGATATTATTCTTGCCGCCGAGGGCTTTCAGGATGCCGGAGGCCAGTGCCTCGCTCTCGGCAGAGCTCATGCTGGGCGTCTCGGCCCCGCCGTTCTTATGGTTGTGATAATACTTGCGTCCAAAGTAGAAGCAGGCCATGGCTACCATGGCGAGAACGATCTTGAACGGCAGCGTGATTGGAAGGAATGTGACGATGAGCGCGATGACGATAGCAGCGATCCAGCTGTAAATATCCATTCCCAAAAACATACGATAATTCCTCCTTTGGGGAACGATGCGGCGGGCGCTTCCGGCAGGAAGCCGCCCGGACCCAGTCCGGGTACAACACCATATTAACATACTGCCGGGAAAAAAGAAAGCCTTTTCGGGTATCTTTCGGCCCGAGAGCTTGCATCCCGGGCCGGAATCGGGTACTATAAAGACAGTATATCCCCAATACACGGAAGGAGCATCCTTATGGAATGGACTGATATTCGCCTGACCGTATCCAAAGCCGACGCCGAGGCCGCTGAGGCCGTGGCCACCATGATCGCGGAGGGCGGCATTTATATCGAAGACTACAGCGACATCGAGGAACAGGTGGAGCAGATCGCCCACGTGGACCTCATCGAGCAGGAGCTGCTGGACAAGCCCCGGGACACCGTCATCATCCACATGTACCTCGAGCCGGGCGCTTCGCCGGTGGAGACGCTGGCCCTCATCGCGGCCCGGATGGAGGCCGCAGGCATCCCCTACACCTCCGAGACCGAGGGCGTGGAGCAGGAGGACTGGCAGAACGGCTGGCGCAAGTATTACCACCCGATGGACGTGGGCCAGCGCCTCGCCATCGTGCCGTCCTGGCAGGACTACGACACCGACCGCGTCAAGCTCATCCTCGACCCGGGCCTTGCTTTTGGCACCGGCGGCCATGAGACCACCAACCTCTGCCTCGAAGTGCTGGACGAGCGGGTCAAGGGCGGCGAGCGGGTGCTGGACATCGGCACCGGCAGCGGCATCCTCGCCATCGCAGCCCTCAAGCTGGGCGCAGCCGTGGCTGAGGGCGTGGACATCGACCCCGTGGCCGTCCGCACCGCCGGCGAGAACGCCGCCCTCAACGGCGTGGCCGACAAGCTGACCGTCCTCGTGGGCGATCTGTCCGACAAGGCCAGCGGCAAGTACGACATCATCACGGCCAACATCGTGGCCAACGCCATCATGTCCCTGGCCCCCGCCGTCCCCGGCCTGATGGCCGACGACGCCGTCTTCATTGCCAGCGGCATCATCGACAGCCGGAAGGATGAGGTCATCGCCGCGTTGGAAGCCGCCGGCCTCGCCGTGCTGGAAGTGAAGGAGAAGCGCGGCTGGGAGTGCATCGTCTGCAAGAAGGCGTAAATTTTTTAACAGGCTTAAAGCTGACGCTGCGTCTTTGGCTCTCCCTTTGGGAGAGCTGTCACCGAAGGTGACTGAGAGGGCAAGGACGCTCAAGGAGGAACCATGCCGCACCGTTATTTTACCACTGAAATTTCCGACGGCACCGCCGTGCTGCGGGGGGCCGACGCCCACCATCTCTCCCGCGTGATGCGGAGCAAACTGGGGGACACCGTCATCCTCTGCGACGGCAGCGCCGTCGAGTATACTGCCACCATTACCGGTTTCGGCGACGAGACGGTAGAGTTCAGCGTGGAGCCGGGCTACCCCAGCGCCGCAGAACCCACCGTGGACGTCACCCTGCTGGTGGGCTACCCCAAGCAGGACAAGCTGGAGCAGGTCATCCGCCATGGCGTCGAACTGGGCTGTGACCACTTCATCCCGTTTTTCAGCCGCTACTGCGTGGCCGCACCCAAGAAGGAAGAGCAGAAAAACGAGCGCTACAACCGCATCGCCTTTGAAGCCGCCAAGCAGTGCGGCCGGGGCATCCTGCCGGATGTGGCCCTTCCGCTGCCCAACTTCGGGGCCGTCTGCCGCAGCCTCGACCAGTATGACCTCGTGCTCTTCTGCTACGAGTGCGGCGGCGCACCCCTGCGCCAGCTGCTGGCTGAGGCCACGCCCGCCGATGGCGAAAAGCTGAAGATTGCCATCATCACCGGCGCAGAGGGCGGCTTCGCCGCCGAGGAAGCTGAGATGGCCGCAAAAGCCGGCGCAAAGACCGTCGGCCTCGGCCCCCGCATCCTCCGCTGTGAGACGGCCCCGCTGGCCGTCGTCTCTGCCGTCATGACCCTGACGGGGAATCTTGAATAAGTTCTGACATCAGAAACGGCGTCCCGCCGAGGTGGGACGCCGTTTCTCATTTATTCTGCATCTGCATCCCGCAGGGCCTTTTTGATGGTCAACAGGTTCTGTGGGCTCATGGAGAAGCTGCGCAGGCCGAGGTGGAGATACTGGGTCGCGTTGACGGCATTGCCGACGGCGAGGCCGCAGATGGTGACGGGGATGTCCGCTTTCCTGGCGGCGTCCACCACCATGGCGATGAGCTTTTTCATGGCCGGGCTGGCGGGACGGTAGTAGTGCTCGGCAATGGCCAGTTCCCGGCTCACCGCGTGGGTGTACTGGGTCAAATCGTTGGTGCCGATGACGAAGAACCGGCAGCCGTGAGCCGTGAAGTCCTCTGCCGTCAGGCAGGCGGCGGGGACGCTGAGCATGACGCCGAAGGGGACGTCAGGCTCGAACTCCACGCCCCGCTCGGTGAGCTTGCGGCGGCAGTGGTCTACCACCTGCATGGCGGAATCCCAGTCCTCGATGTCTGTCACCATGGGGAACATGACCCGCAGCGGGCCTTTTGTGGCGGCACGCATGAGGGCGCAGATCTGAACTGCCATCTGGGGCAGATTGCGCAGGCTGCTGCGGATGCCCCGCAGGCCCAGCTTGGAGGACTGGACGCCCTGATAGGCGTCGGCCATGGTGCGGTCAGCACCGAAGTCGAAGGTGCGCACCGTCACCGTCCTGCCCCTGGCGGCGGCGAGGCAGGAGGTGTAAAACAGATACTGCTCCTGCTCGTCCATGGCGTGGCCGGGCATCATCATGTAGCTGCTGCGCAGCAGGCCCACGCCGGACGCGCCGGACTCCATCGCGGTCCCCACGTCCTCGGGGCCGAAGCAGTTGGCCAGAAGCTCGAATTCTTTGCCGTCCCGGGTGCGGTTGGGCAGCTCAAGCTGGGCGTTCAGCTCCTCGTTCTGGCGCTGCATCTCGCAGATGCAGGTGATGGCTCTCTGCCGGGCGGCGGCATCCGGGTCAAGGATGCACTCACCCTCGGTGGCGTTCAGGATGACCTCGCGGCCGTCGCAGTCTTTCAGAAAATCTTCGCCCACCTGGGTGATACCCGGGATGTTCAGCGAGCGGGCGATGATGGCCGCATGGCTCTGGCCGCTGCCCTCGGCGGTGATGAGGCCGAGGATGCGGCCCGCCGGGACGCTGAACAGATCGGTGGGCATGAGCAGGTCAGACGCGAGGATGACCGGGTGGTCGAGGGCCAGCCAGCTGCGGAGGCGGTGGCAGAGGATGTTGGTGATGCGCTGGGTCACGTCGAGGATGTCCACGCTCCGCAGCTGCATGTAGGCGTTGTCCTTCATGGCGGCCAGCTGAGCGGCGTAGCGGCGGCCCACACGGTCCATTGCCTCGGCGGCACCGACGCCGGCTTTTATCTGGAAAGCCACCTCATTCATGAAGCCCTCGTCTTCCAGCATCATGCTCTGGAACAGGAAGATGGCCTGCTCCGAGGGCGCGGCGCGGCCAGCCATCTCGTCCAGCTCCTGCTGAGCGACCTTGATGGCGTCTTCCAGCGCCTGCTTTTCCTGTTCGGGGTGGAAAGGCCCCTCGCCGAACACCAGCGGCGGGCGGTCCAGCCGGCTGACCTGACCCAGCACGAGGCCGGGCGATGCGGTAAAGCCCTTATATACCTTCATGTTTCCATCTCCTCCGGCGGCACTCTGCCGGTCAGCGCCCGGCAGACCAGTGCCTGCAAAAAGGTGTTGGGCAGCAGAGCGGCCCGCGCGGCCTGCGCCGGGCCTGCTTCACCCTCGAACAGCGGCTCGAAGCTCCTGAGGCGCTCGAAGTCGCATTTTGCAAGGAAAGCTTCTCCCAAAGTACGGGTGGTGTAGTAGGGGGCGGGGTCTACGCCCACGTCCTCAGCCACGGCTTCCAGCGGGGCAAGCTCTGCATCCGAGAGTTTTGCCAGCAGGAGAGCAGCGTCTGCCGTCAGGGTGGAGGGGTGCTTTTCCCGCACGTCCTTCTGGACGGCCTCGAAGGCCGCATGGAATGCGGCAGCATCCGCGCTGCTCTCAGCCCCGCTGTCCACAGCGTAGGCGCAGCCCCGCAGCCGCCCGAAGGCCCGCAATGTATCGTGGTAGCCCAGCTCGATGTTCCGCCGGGCGGTGGCGGGCTCGAAGTGGAGGATGTCGCCCAGCTCCCAGTAGCTTCGGATGAGGGTGGTGGGCAGGCCGGTGCGGTTGGGGCGGGTGATGCCCACACCCTCCAGGTCCACACAGACCAGCTCTTCTGCGCCCATCTTCTGGGCCAGCGCGGTGGGCATATTGTCCCGGTAGCCGCCGTCGAGGTAAGACACCCCGTCGATGGTGTGGGCCCGCAGGGCGGGGAAGCAGGCTGCAGAGGCCAGCAGGTAGTCTTTCACCTTGCCCTCGGGGATGTCTTCCAGCGGAAGCTCCCGGGCCTTGAGAGTCTTCTGCTCCACGGTCACGAGGCCCAGCCGGATGGGGCTTTTGCGGAGTTTATCTTCGTCCAACACCCGCTCGACGATCTCTTCCAGCGGAGTGACGTCCATGCCGCCCTGAGTCACAGCGTCTTTGAGGAATGCGTGCAGCTCGGAAAGCGGCGCATCCTCGGCGGGCAGCTCCATCACATCCTGGCTGCGGATGGTCAGCCACATGTCCCGGGCCGTCTCGTAGAGGTCGAGGGCGAACATGGCGCCGTTCAGGCTGCCGACGCTGGTACCCGTAATGATCTGGGGCCGCCAGCCCAGCTCGATCAGCGCCCGCCAGACGCCCACCTGATAGCTGCCGCGGGCGCCCCCGCCCGCCAGCACCAGCGCCTTTACGGGGGTGTTGTTCTGCGCCATGTTTTCTGCCTCCTTTGATGTGTTCCGGTTTTGCCTAGATTATAGCATATTTCCCGGGAGATTTCTCTCTGTTTTTGTAACAAAAAATGTGCTATAATAAATTCACCTTGCCAGAACGATTCAGGAGGACGACAGATGCACCGCAAGCAATGGATTTTCGACATGGACGGCACCCTCACCGACAGCATGACTGTGGTGTGGCAGGGCGCACCGCTGGAGCTGCTGCGCCGCTATGGCCGCACCGCAAGACCCGGCATCCACGATGTTCTGCTGAGCATGGGGATGGTGGAGGGCGCGGAATATCTCATCCGCACCTACGATCTGCCCCTGACCCTCCGGGACTACGAGCCTGCCATGCGGCAGGTCATCCGGGACCTGTACAAAAAAGTTGAGCTGAAGCCCGGTGTCCGGGAGATGCTGGCCCGGCTGAAAGCCGAGGGCGTGCGGATGTGCATCTGCTCCAACACCTGGGCAGAGCAGTGCGAAGAAGTGCTCACCCGGCTGGGCGTCGCAGACTATTTCGAGTTCTTCTACACCGCACAGGGCGCGAAGAGCAAAGCCCACCCCGAGGTGTTCCACGAAGTCCTCGAGCGGCTGGGCGGCAGCGAACCCGCCGACGCCGTTGTCTGCGAGGACGCTGTCTACGCCACCCGTACGGCTAGGCAGTGCGGCTTTTACCTCATCGACATCGAGGATGAGACCAGCGCTGCCGATAAGCCCGAATTGCAGCGCCTTGCCGACCAGTACATAACGGATTGGACGCAGCTGGACTGGACAAAATTATAAAGCAATGGGGAGGCTCTTCTGGGCCTCCCCATTGCTTTATCGGAACTGCTTTTCCAGATAATCTTTCAGCGCCGTGCGGGCTGCAGGCTCCCGCCCGCGGGGAACAGGGACCCGTGCGCCGCTCTGCATCCAGAACTCACCCGCCGCCAGCTGGGACACCGCCGCCAGATTGACCACATAGGAGCGATGAAGCTGGACGAAGCGCTCATCCGCCAAAAGCGGCTGGGCCACCTGTGCGAACGGCACCCGGACAGACAGGGACGGCACATCCTCGCCGCTGGCGAGATGGAAATGCACCACATGGTGGGTACACTCGAGGTATTCGATGTCCGCGAAGGGCAGCACCCGCAGACCCGACGCCGTGGCTACCGGGATGGCCGGGCCGTACTCCGGCTCGGTGGCCCGGGCCAGCAGAGCGTCCAGCTGTTCCGGCGGGACAGGCAGCAATAAATACTGCATGGCGTCCACCCGGTAGGCACTGTAGGCGTGGGCGGGCGTGTGGGCCAGAAAAGCCAGCGGGCTGCGCCGCCCCCGGCTGCGGAGTGCAGCCGCTGCCCGCAGCGACGCGGCGGCTGCCGTGGACGGCAGCTCGATGAGGTACAGCTCGTACCGCTCCCCGGCGTCGTCCCGGGCCAGCAGGGCCTCCGGGCTGTCCAGCTGCTCGATGATGCAGGCGTCGTCCCGCCGGGCATAATAGTCGAGACACTGCCGCTCCACCCGGCTGCGGAGGACGCTGTCCGGGCTGCACACCGCGATATGAAATATCATTCCGAAGCCCCCTTTCGGGCCTGCCGCCGGCGCTTGCTTTTTCGGCCCGGCGGGAGTATCATTGCTATAAAAAACAGAAGGAGAAACTGCTATGGAAATGCCTCTCGTCAGCATCATCGTCCCTGTGTACAATGCCCAGAGCCACCTGAGCCGCTGCCTCGAAAGCATCTGCGGGCAGGAGTACAAGAACCTCGAGCTCATCGTCATCAACGACGGCTCCAAAGATAAGAGCCTGCCCGTCTGCGAGGAGTTCCGCAAAAAGGACAGCCGCATCCTGCTGGTGGACAAGGCAAACTCCGGCGTATCCGACACCCGGAACCTCGGCCTGAAGCTTGCCGGCGGTAAGTACGTCCAGTTCGTGGACAGCGATGACTACATCGCCCCGGACTACACCGCCCGGCTGGTGGAGGCGGCAGAGAAGACCGGTGCCGACCTCGTCATCTCGCCCTACACCATGGTCATCCCCGCCGGGGCGTCAAAGCCGGAACAGGTGCTGGAAAAAATCCAGGACGACCTCGGCGTCATGCATGTTGCACGCCCGCCGGAGAGCCGGGAATACGGTTTCCTGCCCGAGGGCGTCTACGACAAGGACACCTTCGCCCGCCGCCTGATGGATAAGCCCGCCTCTTACTTTTACAGCGTGCTCTGGAACAAGCTCTACCGCCGCGACATCCTCACCCGGCACGACATCCGCTTTACCAGCGAGATGCGCTGGGCCGAAGACCTCGTGTTCAACATGCAGTATATCCAGTACGCCGAAGTCTTTGCGTCCATCCCGCAGCCCGGCTACTACTACGTCCAGAACCCTCAGAGCATCTGCCACACCCAGATAAAGCCTGCCACTCTGGTGCAGAACAAGATCCAGGTGTTCCACTACTACAAGGACCTCTACACCCGGCTTGGGATGTATGAGCAGGTGCGGCCCCAGCTCTACAAATTCCTCATCGACATTGCCGAGAGCACTTACCCCTCCGGCCCCTTCAAGAAGGTCATCGATGAGGCGAAAGCCTACTGGAAAGAGCACAAGGCAGAGATCTCATCCTAAAGAAAAGCGGGAGGCCCCTGCGGGGCCTCCCGCTTTTTTATTTACGCTCCGATGGCGGCACACTTCTTAGCCAGCCAGTCGCGCTCGTCCTCGGTCAGGCGGGGAGCCAGCTTCTCGAAGACCTCGCGGTGGTAGGCGTTCAGCCAATCCAGCTCGTCGCGGCTCAAAACGCCCGGGACGATGGGGGAGGTGGCGATCGGCACGAACGTGATGGGGCGGAATGCCAGGAACTCGCCGTACTGGTTGGATGCTTTGTGGTAGCACTCCAGCTCATTCTCGATGCGGATGCCGACGACGCCGCCCTCATAGACGCCCGGCTCGTCGGTGACGATCATGCCCGGCTTGAAAACGGTGGTGTTGCGGCCGTTCAGGGCGTGGGGGCCTTCATGGACGTTGCCCACGTGGCTGACGCTGTGGCCGGTGCCGCAGCGGTAGTTGATGAGGTGGCGCCACAGCGGCTCACGGGCGATGGTGTCCAGCATATGGCCGTCGCAGTAGTCCAGCCAGACAGCCCGGGCGATGTCGATGTGGCACTGTAAAGTCCAGGTGTAGAACAGGCGCTCGTCCTCGGTCAGCCCACCCAGCGGGTAGGTGCGGGTGATGTCGGTGGTGCCGTCCATATAGGTCGCGCCGCTGTCCACCAGCAAGAAGCCCTTCTTCTCGAGCTTTGCGTGGTCTTCCTCGGTGGCGTGGTAGTGCATCATGGCGGCGTTGGGGCCGTAAGCTGCAATGGTGCCGAAGCTCTCGGTCAGGAACTTGTCCTGTGCGCTGCGGTACTTGTGCAGAATTTCGTCGATGGTCAGCTCGGTCAGCTCTTCGCCGGCGGCCAGACGGTTCTCCAGCTCGATCTGGAAGCGCACCATAGCCACGCCGTCGCGGATGTGAGCCTCGCGGGTGTGAGCCAGCTCGACTTCGTTCTTGACGCCCTTCATGGGCAGCAGGGGGTCGGCCTCGTCCTTGACGGTCAGAGCCGGGTTGGCCTGCAGGGTCTGGTAAACAGCGTAGTTGACGGAAACGGGGTCGGCCAGAACGGTCTGCTCTTCGGCCTGGGCGGCGAGGAAGGTAAGCACATCGTCGTACTCAGCCAGCTCCACGCCGTTCTCCTTCAGCTCCGCGGCAGCCTCGGCGCTGACGCGGGCGGTGTCGATGAAGAGCGTCGCCTTATCGGGGGTCACATAGCAGTAAGCCATTGCATAAGGGGTGCATTGAATGTCCATCGCACGCAGATTGAGCAGCCATGCCAGATTGTCCAGCTTGCCTACCAGCTGTGCGGTGCAGCCCAGCTCAGAGAGCTTCGCACGCAGCTGGCCCAGCTTCTCGGCAGGGGAGAAGCCTGCGTACTCTTTCGGCAGGAGCCATGCCGGGGTAGCGGGCAGGGCAGGACGGCCCTCCGTCCACAGCTCGTCCTCGAGGTTCAGCAGCTTGATGGTGCCTTTCTTAGCGTCCAGTTCTTTCTGCAGGCTGCGCACCAGACCGCAGGAAGCAGTCAGGCCGCAGAGGCCCAGCTTGCCGCCCTCGGGCAGGACTTTGCCGCAGTACTGCTCGGCGGTCGGCACGCCCGGCTCGCCCATCCGCATCAGCTGGATCTCCGTGCCAGCGATCTCCTTCTCGGCCTGCACGAAGTAACGGCCATCGGCCCAGACAGCGCTCTCGGTCATGGTGACGACGAAGTTGGAGTTCTCGCCGTGGAAGCCGGAGAAGTAGGTCAGGGCAGTGTAGTGGTCGGGCATATACTCGCTGGCGTGCGGGTCTCCCACCGGGATGAGGTAGACGTCCACGCCGTTTGCCTTCATGGCCTCGCGCAGGGCGGTCAGACGCTCGGGAACAGTATTCATGCTCATGTCAAAAAGCCTTCTTTCTTTATTCTGCCGGAAAAACGTCCGGCGGCGATGGTTTGCTGTACCTTATTGTATCATTCCGGGGCGCAGAATGCAATTCATGGGCGATGTTTTGACTTTTCGCGTTTTTCCGTGTATGCTAGGGTCGGAAGCTCTTTATAGAATGGAGGCGTTTTCATGGTATTTTCCATCATCATGCTCGTCTGCCTTATCGTCTGTGTTGGCATCGACTATCTGAGCCTGAAACGCATCGAGCGGAACGGCGCCCTACTGGGCGTCACGCTGCCGCAGAATGCCGCCGAGCTGCCCGAAGTGCAGGACATCGTACAGCGGTATCTGCGCCGGCTGCGCACCATCTGCCTGCTCTGTGCCGCTGTGAGTGTCGGGCTGTTTTTCGCGCCCAATTCGCTGTTTTATGTCACGGTCTGGGTCTATTTCTTTTTCGGAAGTCTGGCCCTGCCGTATCTGCCCTGTCTGTGGGGGAACCGCGCTCTGCAAAAACTGCGGGATGCCCACGGCTGGCCTGCCGCGCCCGAGGACGCCGCATGGAAATACGGTCTGCTCTATTATGACCCCGACGACAAGCGCATCTCCGTTCCCAAACGTATCGGCAAAGGAAGCGCTGTCAATCTCGCCACCCTCCGGGGTAAAATCGCTATGGCGGTCAATGTCATTGCAATCGTCAGCATTCTGCTGGTTGGGCCGGTGCTGGGCGTTCTCGACCACACCCCCGCAAGGCTGGAACTGCAAGTGTCGCCCACGGTAGAGCTGCAATCCTACCATGGAAAGACTCAGAAGTACACGATTCCCATAGACGACATCACCGAGGTTCAGGTTTATTCCTCCCTGCCGGAGGCCGGCCGGATACACGGCCTCGATTTGGAGCACTACTGGCAGGGTTCTTTTGTCATGGTACACGACGGCACCGTGCATCTCTGCCTCGACCCCACCGCCGGGAAGTTCCTCCGGGTGGAGACGGAAGACGGCATTTTCTGGTTCACCGGCGAGACGGACGAAAAGACTGAGAAAATCGCCGAATGGATTATTGAAGAGATGGGGCAGACTGCCGATTGACACCGCATTTTTTGCTCCCTGCCTGCTTGCGGGGAGCTTTTGTTTTGCCCCTGCCGCCCGAAAACGCAAGCAAATTGCAAAAAATGTTACAAATTTCTCATCAAAAAGGCCGGTTTGCCATTGACAGCCTTGTTATAATAGGAGTGTAGGAATTTTACGGGTCAGCACTCAGCGGCCCGGACTGCTTGTAAGGCCCGACGGGCCTGCTGGGCAGCGCCGTTGTGGCGTCTGCATAAAAGAAAGAGGCATTTCAGACTATGACCAAGATCGATATTTTCTCCGGCTTCCTTGGCGCCGGTAAGACCACCCTTATCAAGAAGCTCATCAAAGAGTCCTTTGCAGGCCAGAAGGTCGTGCTCATCGAGAACGAGTTCGGCGAGATCGGCATCGACGGCGGCTTTTTGAAGGAGTCCGGCATCCAGATCAATGAGCTGAACGCCGGCTGCATCTGCTGCTCTCTGGTGGGCGATTTCCGCGCCGCTCTGCAGCAGGTGGTGGAGCAGTACCACCCCGACCGCATCGTTATCGAGCCGTCGGGCGTTGGCAAGCTGAGTGATGTGACCCGCGCCGTGGAGGGCGTGGCGGAGCATCTGGACGTGCAGCTGAACAGCTTTGTCACCGTGGCCGATGTGAACAAGGTCAAGATGTATATGAAGAACTTCGGTGAGTTCTACGACGACCAGATCAGCCACGCAAGCTGCATCATCCTGAGCCGCACCCAGAACGCCACCGAGGAAAAGATCGCCGCCGCTGTGGCCATGCTGCGCGAGAAGAACCCCACCGCTACCATCGTCACCACCGCCTGGGACGCCCTGACCGGCGAGCAGATCCTGAAGGCCATGTCCACCAAGGACGACTTCAAGGCTGAGCTGATCGCTATGGCTGCCAAGGCCAACGAGGAGCACGCCCACGAGGACGAGGAAGAAGAGCACGAGCATCACCATCATCACTACGATGAGAACGGTGTGTGCAGCTGCGGCCATCATCATGACCATGACGATGATGACGACGATGAGGATGAGCACGAGCATCATCACCACGACGAGCACGATCATGATGACCATTGCTGCTGCGGTCACCACCACGATCATGATGAAGATGATGACGAGCACGAGCATGAGCATCATCACCATGACCATGACGAGCATGACCACGATCATGATCACGAGGAGCACGAGCATGACCACGAGCACGGCGACCACTGCTGCTGCGGTCATCATCATCACGACCACCACGCCGATGAAGTGTTCACCAGCTGGGGCGTGGAGACGGCCCGCAAGTTCACCAAGGCCGAAGTGGAGCACGCCCTCACCGAGCTGGATACCGGCAATTACGGCATGATCCTGCGCAGCAAGGGCATCGTGGACGGCGGCGCAGACGGCTGGCTGGAGTTCGACTATGTGCCCGGCGAGTGGGAAGTGCGCAGCCGCAGCGCAGACGTGGGCGGCAAGCTGGTGGTCATCGGCTCCAAGCTGAACGAGACCGCCATCGCCCAGCTGTTCGGCTGCTGACCCCTTCAGTCAATGCCTGACGGCATTGCCAGCTCCCCCAAGGGGGCGCCTATCATTGATAAAAGGAGCAACCATTTATTATGGCAAAAGAGATCCCGGTCTACCTGTTTGTGGGCTTTCTGGAAAGCGGCAAGACCAAGTTTATTCAGGAGACCTTTGAAGACCCCAATTTCGACTCTGGCGACAAGACCCTGCTGCTGATCTGCGAGGAGGGCGAAGAGGAGTACAACGAGAAAAAGTTCGCCTTCCCCGGCGTGACCGTGAAGGTGCTGGAGGACAAGTCCGAGCTGAACCCCCAGAACCTTGCAAAGCTGGGCAAGGAAGCAGACGCAGGCCGCGTGGTCATCGAGTACAACGGCATGTGGCTGCTGCAGGATTTAGCGGATGCCCTGCCCGAGAACTGGCTGGTGTACCAGTGCATCGCCACCGCCGACGGCACCACCGCCCTGACCTACGCCCGCGACAACTCCATGCGCAGTCTGATGCTGGACAAGATCGCCCGCAGCGAGCTGATCGTGTTCAACCGCGCCGAAGCCGTGAACAACGATGACGCCCGGCAGGAGCTGCACAAGCTGGTGCGGCAGGCCTCCCGCAAGTGCGATATCGCCTACGAGTTCAAGGACGGCAGCGTAGCCTACGACGATATCCCCGACCCGCTGCCCTTTGATATCAACGCCGACCCCATCGACATCCCGGATGACGATTTCGGCATCTGGTACATGGATTGTCAGGACGAGCCCCAGAAGTACACCGGCAAGACGGTGCGTTTTCTGGCACAGGTCTGCCAAACCAACCGCGCCGGCAAAAACAGCTTTGTGCCCGGCCGCTTTGCCATGACCTGCTGCGTGCAGGACATCCAGTTTGTCGGCTTCCCCTGCGTTTACGACGGCTACAAAGCCCTGGAGCAGCGTGCCTGGGTGCGCGTGACCGCCAAGGTCAACTACAAGTTCCACAATATCTACCGCGGCAAGGGCCCGGTGCTGACCGCCCTCTCCGTGGAGCCCGCTGAGAAGCCCCTGAACGACGTTGTGACGTTCTCTTAAATTCGCCCGTCTGCTTTGCGGACGCCTCTCCCAAACAGAGAGGCAAGGGCCGGTCTATAGCCAGTTGGCTTTAGGAGGTTGCTATGAAAGCTTTGTTCCGTATCCTGGGCACGGCGGCTGCCGTTGCTGTCACCGGCGCTGCCATCGTTGTGCTGGATCAGATCCTCAACGACAAGGCCCCGCTCCATGTGGAGGAAATCGAGTTCCCTGAGGACGCCGAAAATGACGCCGAGGAGGCCGCCAAGACCGCACAGGCTTACGCCGAGGGCGAAGCCAAAGCCGAGGGCGAAGCCAAAGTGGAGGGCGAAGCCAAAGCGGAGGCCCCCAACCCGAATCCCGTGGAGGTCGGCCCTGCTGTTGCTCCCAAAGATGAGAACGGCAAGTTCGACCCCACCAAGATCGCGGAAGCTTCCGACTTCGGCGATTGGGAAGAGCAGGGCTGCAAGGGCTGATCTGCATTTTTTTGAATCCGTAACATAAAACCCCGGCGGAGTCGAACGAGCCCGCCGGGGTTTTGCTGTAACTTGCTGTATTTTCTTTTACATGGCGATCCAGCCCAGTGCATTTGCCACCGAGCTGACCAGAATGATGGCCGCGAAAACGGGGCAGAGATACTGGATCATAAAGTTGAAGATGACCTTGCGGCGGAACGGTTTGCCGCTCAAAGTGACCTCTTCCTCGATCTTTTTGACACCGATGACGCGGGAGACCAGCAGGCAGGTGGTGATGGCCGCAATGGGCATCATGACGGAGTTGGTGAGGAAATCAAAGAAATCCAAAAACTGCATCCCGAACACGGTCACGCCTGCCAGCGGGCCGTAGCCCAGGGCCGAGAGGCTGCCCAGCACCAGCATGATGACGCCGATGAGGACGGTGGCCTGATGACGGTCCCAACCCAGCTCGTCCTCAAAGGTGGAGACGGCGCTTTCGGTCAGGGCAATGGAGCTGGTGACCGCCGCGAACAGCACCAGCGTGAAAAACAGGATGCCCACCACGGTGCCAAGGCCCATGCTTTCGAACACCTTGGGGATGGTAATAAACATCAGGGCCGGGCCAGCCTGCAGGGTATCGGGGTCGCCGCCGGAGAACGAGAAGACCGCCGGAATGATCATCAGGCCCGCCATGATGGCAATGGCCGTGTCAAAAATTTCGACGTTCTCGGTGGACTCCTCAATCGAGACGTCCTTTTTCATATAGGAGCCGAACGTGACCAGAATGCCCATGGCGATGGACAGGGAATAGAACATCTGCCCCATGGCCGTGACGACGGTCATCCAGGAGAAATGGGCGACATTGGGCACGAGGAAATACTTCACACCCGCCAGCGCCCCGGGCCGGGTGACGGAGTACCCCGCAATGATGACGGAAAGCACCACCAGAATGGGCATCATGACTTTGGAGACCCGTTCCACGCCGTTGCGGACGCCCGCAAAGATGATCGCCAGCGTGAAGATGGTGAAGATGACAAAGCAGATCTCCGCCGAAGCACCATTGGAGATGAACGACGAGAAATAGCCGTCCGTGGCCAGCTCCTTGCCGTGCCCGGCAATGTATTCCGCCAGATACCGGATGACCCAGCCGCCAATGACCGAGTAATAGGGCACGATGAGGATGGGGATGATGGCGTTGATCCAGCCGCCGAACGAGAGCCCGCCCTTTTTGCCAAAGGCCGCGAAAGCGCCCACCGGGCTCTTCTTGGTCATCCGGCCCAGAGCCGTCTCCGCCACGATCATGGTATAGCCGAACGTGAACGCCAGCAGAATGTAGATGAGCAGAAAGATGCCGCCGCCATACTTGGCCGCCAGATACGGGAAACGCCAGATATTGCCAAGGCCAACGGACGCGCCTGCGGCCGACAGCACAAAGCCGATCTTGCCGGAGAACGCGCTCCGCTTTTTGTATTGAGGTTCCATGTTTTTCTCCTTTTCCAAATTCCAAAACGAACGAATCCAGTGTAGCACAGGCCATCGGCAAATTCAATGCACCGGAACAGTATGTTGCCATGCCCGGCCCCGCAGGCGTTCTTGTGTTCCCCCCGCCGCCGTGTTACAATAGTCTCAGGCGTTTTTCGTGTTTTTTGTCAAAGCCGGTCGGTTTTTGCCGTGCTTTGCTTTACGAATTGCACTTTATTGAAAAATTTCAACTCAAAGGAGAGATTTCATGGCGCAGACCAGACAGGATATGGGGAGCGGCAATGTCAAAAAACTGCTGCTCCAGCTCATGATCCCCGCCGTTGTGGCTCAGGTGGTCAACCTTCTGTACAACATCGTGGACCGTATTTATATCGGCCATATTGCGGGCATTGGCGCGGCGGCGCTGACGGGTGTGGGCCTGTTTGCCCCCATCCTGATGCTGCTCAACGCGTTTGCCATGCTCATCGGCGCGGGCGGCGCGCCCCGCACGGCCATCGCGCTGGGGCAGGGCAACAAAGAAGAAGCCGAAAAGATCATCGGCAACAGCTTTACCATGCTGCTGTTTTTTGCCGTGGTGCTTACCATCGGGTTCTATGCCGGGGCTCCCATCCTGCTGCGGCTCTTTGGTGCCAGCGAGGCCACCCTGCCCTATGCGCTGGCCTACAGCCGCATCTATATCCTGGGCTCGGTCTGTGTCCTCCTCGTCATGGGCATGAACCCCTTTATCACCACCCAGGGCTTTGCCAAGATCAGTATGCTGACCACCGTCATCGGCGCGGTGATCAACATCATCCTGGACCCCATCCTCATCTTTGTGCTGGACATGGGCGTGCGGGGTGCCGCCATTGCCACGGTGCTCAGCCAGGCCGTGGGTGCCTTCTGGATCCTGCGCTTCCTCACCGGGAGCAAGACCATTCTCCGGCTCCGCAAAGAGCACCTGCGGCCCGAGGGCCGGGTCATC
>ERZ825896.2082-NODE-2082-length-20127-cov-7.990534_pt1 | contig 20127 bp, 15 predicted proteins | sample MGYA00519858_ERZ825896 | MGnify/ENA primary metagenome ERZ825896 (study PRJEB31778, sample SAMEA3449214) | human gut metagenome | biome: human gut; feature: human-associated habitat; material: faeces | place: United Kingdom | collected 2010/2012 ...
AATCGCAGAATCCACTGATCGACGAGCCCGCAGATGGCGCGGAGGAGGCTGCGAACACCGAGACACAGGCAGACAGCGCGCGCAGCGACACACGCGCCCTGACGGTCGAAACGCAGAAATCGCTGAAATTCGTCAAGGACATGCATGGCGTGCGCTTTGACGCATACATCAAGTCCGAAAATGTATGGGCTGAGGTGGGCCGTAAAGTGCCACGCGCTAAAGCGCTGCACTCCTGGCATGAGACCTGCCTCGCCTCTGCCTAATGCTTCGCATTGTCAATCGGCGGGCTAGGGCTTCAACATGCAGACAATCTCTAATCTCCCCCTCGGCAAACGCGCCCGGTACTATCAGTCCAACATGGATCTGGACTGTCTGGAGAAAGGTGCAGACTACACAGCACTTAAAAAATGCTATGTGATCTTTATCTGTACTTTCGACTACTTCAAAAAAGACGCACCAGTGTATTTTTTCCAGTCCTGGGATATCGAAAAAAACTTGCCGCTGGACGATTTTTCGTATAAAATAGTCTTGAACGCAGCGTGCTCTCCGGACAAGGTGCCGGAGAAACTGAAACCGCTCTACGCCTACTTGAACGACCCGCGGCAGAGTCAGGTTTCGCCGCTGACGCGCATGATCGACGCGCGCGTGAAGAAGTTCAATACGGACGAATGGAGGCGGAAGTACATGACATTCGAATATATGCTCAAAGAACGTGAACGTAAAGGCATAGAACAAGGACGTGCCGAAGGCGAAGCCATCGGGCTGGAAAAAGGACGCAGCGAAGGACTTGTCGAAGGTGCGGCGCAGAAACAGCGAGAGATTGCTAAAAGCATGATAAAAGAAGGCATTGCGAAAGAAATCATCAAAAAGGTAACCGGCCTTTCCGCCGATGAGATCGAAGAATTATAGGTATCGACGCGTTTTATCGTTCTATAGAAGAAACACAGCCGGGGCGAATATCCGCTCCGGCTGTACTTTTTGATACTTTAACGGCAATTACAAGAGCGCCGGCAGTCTATCTGCCGGCGCTTCCACATTGCTACAATGATTTATTTCGTGATCACTTCCGCGCCGCCCATGTACTTTTTGAGCGCTTCCGGAATCTTCACGCTGCCGTCAGCCTGCTGGTAGTTTTCGAGAACTGCCGCGGTGGTACGACCGATCGCCAGACCGGAGCCGTTGAGCGTGTGCAGGAATTCCGCCTTGCCGCCCTCTCTTCTAAAACGGATGTTGGCGCGTCTTGCCTGATAATCCAGGAAGTTGGAGCAGGAGGAAATCTCCACGTATCTGCCGTAGGACGGCATCCAAACCTCGATGTCGTAGGTGCATGCCGAGGAGAATCCAAGGTCGCCGGTGGACAGTCTGACCACTCTGTACGGAATATCGAGAATCTGCAGCACTGCTTCCGCGTCCTTGGTCAACGCTTCCAGCTCGTCCCAGGAATCCTCCGGCTTGCAGAATTTCACGAGCTCTACCTTGTTAAACTGATGCTGACGGATCAGGCCTCTGGTATCGCGGCCCGCGGAGCCCGCCTCCGCGCGGAAGCATGGCGTATATGCCGTATAGTGGATCGGCAGGTCTGCCTCCGGTACGATCTCCTGTGCCAGCAGGTTGGTCACCGGGACCTCAGCGGTCGGGATCAGGAAAAAGTCCTTCTGCGGCACATAGAACATGTCCTCTTCAAACTTCGGTAGCTGACCGGTGCCGGTCATCGCCGCACGGTTGACCATGAACGGCGGCAGGATCTCGGTGTAGTCCTGATCCAGCGTATGCAGGTCGAGCATGAAGCACATAATCGCACGTTCCAGTCTTGCGCCCAGTCCCTTATAAACGGTAAATCTAGTGCCGGAGATCTTCGCGGCTCTTTCAAAGTCCAGAATATCCAGATCCGTACCGATGTCCCAGTGCGCCTTCGGTTCGAAGTCAAACTTGGTCGGTTCTTTGAATTTGCGAATCTCAACGTTCGCGCTGTCGTCCTCGCCGACCTGCACGAAGTCCGCAGGCACGTTCGGGATGTTCAGGAGGGTATCCTTAATCTCCGCGTCCAGCTGCGAAACCTGTGCATCGAGCACCTTGATTTCGTCGGACAGTTCCCGCATCTCCGCCATGATCGCGGTGGTATCCTCCCCCGCCTTTTTCAGCTTTGGAATTTCCTTGGATACGGTGTTCTGCTTGTTTTTCATCGCTTCCACTTCCGCCAGAACCGCGCGTCTTTTTTCGTCCAGTGCCGGAATCTTCTCGATGCCGAAGCTGCCCTTGGTTCTTCTCTCTACGCCGGCCTTGACGCCTTCGTAGTCTTCTCTGATTCGTTTGATGTCTAACATAACTATCTCTCCTTCAACTCTGATGTTATTTATCTTATCATGTTCTGATCATGCGCTTAGAACAAATTCCGCTTATAATTCAGATACCTCGCCCGCAAAAGCTCCATCTTTTGCGAGAGCTCAATCTGCAAGTCGGAGGCCAATGCGAAATCATTGTTGTCCAGTGCCTCTGCCGCTCTGCTCAGCAGGCACTTTGCCTCCAGAGAATTCTTCGCGATATGGACTCTGAGGCGTTGAATCTCCAGCCAGTTGTCGATATCGTAATCCGTCGCGTCTTCCCCATGCAGGCGCACACATTCGCGCACCTCTCCCATGTAGTTTGGAATGATGCGGTTGTGCAGCTCCGTTTTCCACTGACTCAGAATGGAGTCCTTGTAGGATTCCAGCGAAATCGGCGTAATCACGCCCTCTCCGGAGATTGCCGCGACCTTTTCCGGATAGTCCGCGAATCCCTGCAGGTTTTCCCACACCGTCGCCGGCGCGCGTCCAAACAGTTTTTGACGTTCTTCCTCGGTGAAATCCTCAAAGACGTCCCGCTCGCTGCGGTATTCGCGATCTTTTTCCAGATAGAAATCCTCCTCGCCGTATTTTTTGGAAAGCGAGGCTTCCAGCTCCTTCGGGGTTTTCTCTGCTGTCAGCGCTGCCTTGATCCCATCCAGCATCGCCATGTAGGCGGCTGCGAGCACCAAATAGGTGTTGGTCTTCGGGTTCGGCGCGCGCAGCTCGAAACGAGTCGCCAGCGCGCTCTTGGCGTCGCGCACCAGACCAATGAGGATGGTACGGTTTCTCGAAGGCTCCGCCGGACTGTGCCCCAGCGAAGTCACGATGCAGACCGGTGCTTCATAGCCCGGCTTGAGTCGGTTCAGCGAATCGGTCGTCGAGCTGACGAACGGATTGATGGCTTCGTAGTTTTTGAGAATCCCCATCAGCGCGCCAAAGCCCACCGGCGAAAGGAACTCCGCATCGAATGCCTGTGGAGCGAACAGGTTCACAAGCTTGCCGTTTTTGAGTTTCGCGCAGACGCCCAGGTGTGTATGCTCGCCGTTTCCGGCAACACCTGGCATCGGTTTCGCCATGAAAGTCGTCGATAAGCCGAACTGGTTGAAGACATCGCGCACGACGTACTTGACCTGTTTTTCGTTATCCGCGGCCTGCATCGCGTCCGCGTATTTCCAGTCAATTTCCAGTTGCTCCATGATATGGTCATGCGCACCGGTGCTGGTCAGCTTCGATTTGACACCGCCGACCTCCTTGTGCCCCATTTCCATTTCAAATCCATAGCGGTCCAGAATCTCAATGCTCTTTTCGAGTGCCGTTCTGACCGGCCCGTAGGTGCGCTTCCAGTACTGCTCCTTCAGCTCCTGCGAAGTTGAAAGCTGTTCTCTGTCCGCCTTATCATCCGGCGTTCTGACCCAGAATTCCAGCTCGGTCGCGCTGGTAATGCGGATTTCTTCGATTTCGTCCGCGTTCTCGATGCCGTCCATATAGGTGAATACATACGGATGCTCCCGCAGCAGCCGCGAAAGCTCCACTTTGAATTTGTCGATGGCGTCTCTGAGAATGACACGCGAGCCGACCTCGTTCTTGTCGTTATGAACCAAAAATGCCGGAATCCGCAGGGTGCCGACAGGAAGTCCTGTCATGCGGTCGATATTGTCAAAGTTATAGTCCACATACCAGTTTACCGCAAGGTCCGGAATCATGTCCACCTTCGCGTTGTTCAGCTCAGCGATCTTCGGCAGATTTACGCTGGACCCGTCTGTCTGTACACCGTGTTTGAGCATATCGTCCATGTCCTCCAGGAATAATCGGATCGGAATTCTCTCATCCGTATCGTTTCCGACCATATCCAGGCCCGCCATGGATACAAATTGTACCTCCGGATGCTCCTTTAAAATTCTCATCAAGTCTGTCTTTTCGTGTTTGTCGGCCGGAATTGTAAACAACATGGCGTCAAGGTTAAAATCCAGCATGTTTTGCCTCCTTCATCAGTGTTTTTGTATGATTGCACGCGCGGCGACGAATGCCGCGCGCTATTTTGTCAATTCATTCAAGTAGCCTTCCATCTCGTCCAGATACTTGCCGTACTTGGTCCAGTCGCCCGCCTGCATTGCCTTCTGCGCGTTTTCGTAAGCCGCGGCCGCGAGCGCTGCCAGTTCCTTGGTGGTCAGCTTATCCTTGTCTGCTTCTCCGCCGGAAGGCTCTGTGGTTTCCACGCCTTTTTCGGCCTCATCACCGAACAGGGAAACCAGACATTCCGCCAGGGTTTCTTCGTAAGCGATCTTGTCGTCGTAGGCCACGATAATCCGCTTAACCTCCGGAATACTGGAATTGGTCGCTTCCAGATAGACCGGTTCAACATACAAGACCGAAGTGTTGATCGGAATGACGAACATATTGCCGCGGCGATAGGACGTACCGGAGGATTTCCACAGGGAGAATTCCTTGGAAATCTCCGTATTCTGGTCGATCTGCGCCTCGATCTGCTCCGGTCCGTAGATCGTTCTCGATTTCGGGAACTGATAGAGTACCAGACTTCCGTAGGCATCACCGTCATTGCGCGCCACCATCAGCGCCGTCATGTTCTGTTTGGAACGCGGCGTGAACGGCAGGGAATTGAAGAATTCCGCCTTCTCCTCGCCCGGCAGCTTCGCGATATAGTAGTTCGGTTCCATCTGCGTCTTTTCGGTGCCGTAGATTTCGTAAGCGACATCCCAGACGTCTTCCTTCTGATAGAACACGTTCACGTCTTCCATATGGTACTTCGCGTAAATATCCGCCTGAATCGCGAAGAGGTAGTTCGGATAACGGATATGCGAACGCAAGCCCTCCGGCATCTCATCGAAGTCCTTGAACAGCGTCGGATAAATCTTCTGGAAGGTCTGCGCTATCGGATCCTCTTCATCGACGATATAGAATTTCACATCGCCGTTATAGGCATCCACAACCACCTTAACGGAGTTGCGGATGTAGTTCGTCGTCTTGCCGGAGATCGGCTCCGAATACGGATACAGCGAGCTTTCGGTATAAGCGTCCATCATCCAGTAGAGTTTGCCGTCTACGGTCACCAGATACGGGTCGTTTTCGTAGCTCAAATACGGCATGATTTTCATGACCCTTTTGACTACGTTGCGGTTGATGATAATCTTGGAATTGCTGTCAATATTAGAGGACACCAAAAGCTTCAGACTGCCCTCGCGGATCGCGAATACCAGACGGTTGAACGGGTTCAGCTTGATGCCCGCGCTGCCCTCGTAACTCGTGTACTTGTTGCTGGAACCGTCCGGATAGTCGAATTCCTGCTCATCGGTATTGACAACGATATATTCGTTGGACAGTTCGCCGAAGTAGATCTCCGGTCTGTCAATCTCAATCTCCGCGACCTCAGAAACCGGCGGAATGTTGCCGATCAGCACGTCCGGCTGTCCGCTTGAAGTCACCTTATCTACCCGCGAAAGCGTCGCGCCGTAGCCGTGTGTATATTTGAGGTGACGATTCAGCCAGGAGTCATCGATCTTCGTTTCATCGATTTCTCTGGCCGTCAGGAAGGTCTGCGTATATTTGCCGTTGATCGTGTAGCGGTCAACGTCCACATCGTTAAAAGTGTAGTACTGGCGGATACTCTGCGTCTGGTTGTAGAACTGCTTCGCCGGACCGAAATCGTTGATACGGATGTTGTTGATCGTTTCCGCGTTTTCGGTGATATCCTTTGAACTCAGAGTATTGTCTGCCGCAAAGGACTTAACATCCACGTCATCGAGCTGGTAAGCGTACTGCGTGAACTCGATGTTTCTCTGCAGATATTTGCTTTCCTTGTTGATTTCGTCAGGAGAAACCACGAAGTTCTGCATGAGATAGCCCGCGCCGTTTCCGATCAGTCCGAGGACGATCATGATGACCGGAACGGTAAACAGACTCTTGTATTTTTTGCGTTTCATGTTGACGATGAACAGGATTGCCGACAATGCAGCCAGCGCGCACAACACGCGATACATCCACAGAGTAATCGTCACATCTGTAAAACCTGCGCCGTATACGGCTCCGGTATGCGCGTGCAGCAGGTCAAACTGCCGCAGGAAAAAGTTCACGCCCAGCATCGCGAAGAAGATAAAGCCCAAAATCGAGATCTTGCCGGAGGCAATCGAAAGCAGCTGCTTGAAATTACTGTCGTCAAACTGTTTCTTTCGGTGCAGCGGCTTTGGCTCGAATTTTTTGCCGGTAAAGGCTTCCGCGAACTTGGCAAACGGGTCCTTGCTTTGCGCGTTCTGCCCGCCGAACGGATTCGCACCGCCGGTATAACGTTCTTCATCGGTGGCCTGCGCCTGCGGCGGGACCTCCTCCTTGAACACGTCCGGTGTTCTGACCGTCATCAGGATGATATAGTAGATGATCGTCAGAATCACGAATCCGACGATGACACCGATCATAATCTCATTGAGTTGTGTCAAAAATTCCAGCTTAAACAGATAGAAAGACACATCGAGATGGAACAGCGGGTCTTTGATATCAAAATTCGAGCTGTTCGCGAATTTGAGGATCTCAAACCAAAGCTGCGCCACCGTCATGAAGGTCGCGATCGCGCCAAAAGCAACCGCGAGAATATTGGTGGTCTTTTTCAGCTTTTTCATATCGGTCGCTTCCGACGAAGCGATTTTGGAGAAATAGCTCTTGCGCAGATGGTGCAGATAAAGCATCACCAGTCCGGTTACGACGATGAACGTCGGGACTCCCACCGTCAGCTGGGTCACGAGCTGCTTGAAAAAGACTGCCGTATAGCCCATCTCTTTAAACCACATGAAGTCAGAGATGAAGTCAATCAGCCCTAAGAACAGAGCCAGAATGACCACGATCACCAGAATGACTGACATGATTTTTCTTTCGAGTTTTTCCATTATATTTTTTCCTCCTTCACCGTATCGATCGACATGGCATCCTCAGATGCCCGCGCGTATACGCTTTGATACCGGACCTCATCCTTGCCGTCACTGCCCGCATAGGTCACCTTGCAGAGCAGATAGAAGCCTTCCGCGCCGACGCGGATCTCGCCGATTTCCAACACATTGATGCCGACCAGAGAATCATCTTGATTCCTTTCCTTCCAGCCGTCATAATAGCGCACAACCGCCCGCAAAAGCGCCTGCCCGTAGGTAACCGTCCTGCCGTTCTGATCGGTAGTCCAGTCCATATCTTGAAAAGCTGTAGTCTCCGGAATTTCCTCAAATGCGTAGGTCTTGTCTGTATCATAGCAAAGAGCAGCGTTGTACTGCGTCTGTCCGATCGTTGTGGTGTCCGCGGCCGCCTCATTGACCAGCCGCGTATAGTATTCCTCCTCCGCGTTGACAGAGGTCTGCGGCAGCTCGTCGTCATCCGCGGGCTTTTCCTGCCCCGTAAACAGATCCATGACTGCCGCCAGCATATCGTTGATCTTACGCGAAGCCTCGCTGTCCGGCGCGAAGAATTTAATGCCCAGAACAGCGCCTTCCGCGATGATCATCACGACCAGAAGGGTAATCACGATTCGGGTGAAAATATGTTTTTTCGGTTTTTCTTCCTCGTCGTCATCGAGCTCCGGCAGGACTATTTCTTTTTGTTCTTTTTGGGCCGGGCCGTCAGCGCCAGCAGCGTCAGGAGCGCCAGTGCCGTGATCCACATTGACTCTGGGAAAGATGTCCGAATAGCGGAGCTTCGTTTTACTGGGAGGCAGCTCCGCATCCTGCGCGGGCCCTTCCGGCTCCGCTTCTCCCTCCGGAATCTTGATCGACAGAGTCAAATCAATCGTTTTTGGCGTCGTCGGCTGCACGACCTCTACCGATACATCCGGCTGCGCGGGAACCTCCGCGATCGGTGTCCGCGCCGGCTCCGTCTCCGGCTGCGGCTGTGGGCTTTGCGCTTCCTGCTTTGGATGGATATTCTCCGCTTCGCCCTGTCCGGCCGCTATCGGCTCGTCCCGCTTTGGCGGGAAAACCTCCGAAACCCACGTATAGTCTAGATTACGCGGACTCCTGCCGTATTCCTCCTGCATCGCGTCTACGCGTTCCTTTTCCTGTTTGAGCAGTTCGTCAAAGGCATCGGTCTTTTGATGGTAGGTATGGAAGCGTTCATCGTGCTTCGGCTCTTTTGGCTGCTCCGGCTGAGAGGAAGCGCCTTCCTCTTGTACCGGTTTTTTCGTGCCAAAAAGCTCGCGTTCGAGCGCCTCAATGGAGGCCGCCTCTGCTTGCGCGGCTTCCGGCTGCGTATGCGTCGGTTCCGATATCTCGCGCGGCTCCTCCGGTTTCATCCGCGCTTCCTCGTATCTCTCCGGTTCTTCCTCTGCCGGAGGATTTGCGTCCTCGCGCGGCGCGAAACTGAGTCCGCTCTCCGCTTCCAGCTGCGCGGCGCGAATCCTCTCAATATTAATCTCCTGCGTGCGGGACAAATTTCTTCGTTCCAAAACGCTTTCCCAGTTAAAATCCACTTCCTCTGTTTTGGCAGGCTGCTTGCGCGTGGGCTCTTCCAGCTTCCAGTCGAAGGAAACCGGCTCCGTTTGCTTCGATGTTTCCTCCGGCTGCGGCTGCGATGCCGCCTGCAGGATCTCGCGTGTCTTCTTCTCCGCTTCTATTTTAAACGGGGGATTAAACACGATATCTTCATATTTGGGTTTGGGTTTTTCGCGATTCCTGACCTCCGCGCCGCAATACGCGCAGAAGCGGTCATCGGGATATAATTCTTTTCCGCATTTTGTACAATACATTTCTTTCCCTCTTCCGTAGTTTACTGCTTTTGCTTCCCTCGCTGTCTAGTGGATCTGCCTGCGCAGTTCCTCCTCCGAGTAGACTCTGCCGGACCGGCTGACTGAAACAGAATGCCCGCCTTTTTCGCCGCGTTCCGGCGCGGGCGCGTCCGCGGTTTCGCGGCCGGTTTCTTCCCTTCCTGCCTCTTCCCGCATTTTTTTGTCTTCCGCGTGTTCCGTTTCCGCCTCCGATCCCGTTAGGCATGTCCATGCTCCGTCCGTCAAGCCCTCGCTGATCTTGACGTTTTCCACACGAATCGTCAAATTGAGGTTCAGACTCCGCGCGTGGCGCGTCATTGTCTGCGCGTCCTCGCGAGTCTCCGGTTCCGCTTCCGGCGCGCTCCGGCTTATTGCCTCGGTCCGCGTCGTGTCCGCCGGCGTTTCATCATCACCCCGCGCCTTTCGGTTTTCTCTCAGGCTCTTCAAAATCGATTCGCGCGGCGGCATCATCGGATTCTCATTTCGTTCAAAGGCCGCCATTCTCTCCTCGAAGCCGGCCATCCACTTGTCCGCCTCCTGCTTACGTCTTTTGCGGCCCCGCGCGGTCAAAAGGATAAGCGCGACAAGCAAAAGCAGCAGAGTTCCTGCTATGATTGCACCTATCACATTGTCCTCACAAAACCGAACTGCCGTTTCCCACAGTTCCTGTAATTCCACTGGCATTTTTTCTCCCGTCCCGCGATTTTCCGATGAATCTATGTAACTCGTTTTATTATATACTAATCCGGCTCGAATTGCAAAGGAAAATACGCATTCCCCGCCCTTTTCTTGCTGTCTAGTTTTGGCAAAAAATGCCGCCGCGAGGCGTCCTTGCGCGCCGCGTGCGAAATCTTTTCAAAAAACCTTCGATTTTATGAAAATTTATGTTGACAAAACAAACAAAAACTGCTAAGATATAAAACGTGCTAACAAGCGGCACAAAAATCTATGCGGATCATTAGCTCAGCTGGCAGAGCACCTGACTCTTAATCAGGGTGTCCAGGGTTCGAACCCCTGATGATCCACCAAATCAAAAACCGGTGTTTTCAATACACCGGTTTTTTGTTATTCCGGAAACCTCGTGCAGCGAGATCTCCGGAATATCGGCAAAAGCATCTTACAAGATGGGGCTTTCGCAGAATTGATGGAATCCGGCTGCCGGAGTGGCAGCCCGCAAAATTCTTACCATCTTTTATTTGATTTTTCGTTTCGACGCCTTGCGGATACCCAGCAGCGCGCCTGCCGCAATCAGCCCGTAGAGCGCCAGCGAAAGCGGTGTGTCGTCGCCTGTCTTCGGTACTTTGCTCGTATCGTCCTTCGCCTTAGACGGTTTGTCAGGCTTGTCATCCTCCGGCACCATCGGATCATCCGGAATCACAACCGGTTCCTCCTGCTCCTTCGTGTACGCGTTCGTGATGGTCACATTCTTCCCGCCGTAGGTCAGCATAAAGGTTGTTTCACTGAACGTCTGTCCCGTCAGCTTGTATCCGTCCACTGCCGGCGCGGTTTCGGTAAGCGTATATTCGCCGTACGGCAGATGTACCGTCTGCGGCTTGTTTGGCTCCAGCATCAGTGTACGCGTCGGCACAGAGCTATATTTGCTCATGACGTTTACCGTCGCCTTGTAGTCTGCCGGAACGCTCTCAAGACCTGTCACCACCTTTTGGATGGTCAGCGGATAATAGGTCGGCCCCGGCGTGTAGCCGCCATCCTTGTGGTTGTTGAATTTTACGATCGCAGTTTCTCCTGCTTTGATCACGCCCGTCGCTTCGCCGTCCACAGTCACAGTGTAACCGTCGTTATCGATCTCCGTTATGGTGTAGGGAACGCCTGCCGGGTAATCGCTTGTCGGAATAGGGAGAGTCTTGCTCTCATTATGCCTGAGAGTGAATGTTCCTACAAAAACACCATCAGAATTACCTTTGAATATAACGTCGTCGATCTTTAAGGTGAGGTCGCCCGGCTCATCACCGCTCGGATCTTCATTGTTCAGCATGTCACTCACCAGAGTCACCGCCATGGCCTCCGATTGCAGCATCTTCAACTCTACCTTGAAAGTGAATGCCTTGTTATAATCTGCTCCGCCGCCGGAAACGGTCTTTTTGACGATAAGCGTACCGGTGTCAGGCGGAATCATTTCGTAAGAGTTGGTAAAGGTGATGGTTGCGCCTTCTTTCGTCAGAGCAAGTTCGCCATTCGCAGGGTCACTGCTCGTAGTCACATGATAACCGGAAACGTTTTGCTCTTTCTCAACAACTGTGTATGTACCAACTTCCAAACTTCTTGTTGTTGCATCATCGTATGTGCCCTTGTTGTTTTTCGTTACTGTTACCGTTGCCTTTATCTCATTGCCTTGCTTGATATCGAACGTAAAGCTATCCGGCAGATTCTCGCTTGACAGACCTTTTACGATCTTTTTGATCGTCACGGTGCCTGCTTCCTCTGGCGGTTGTAGTGGTTCTTGTTTTGTGTAAGTGTTTGTAACATTGACCGTTGCGGTTGGGGTTTCCTTGCTAAGCATTATCGTCCCTGCAAGACCGGTCGCGGTAAGTTCATAGCCTTCAACACCTGCACCTTCCTCAACAACTGTATAACTGCCGTATGCCAGATCATTGGCAGTTGCTGCATTGTATTCGCCATTTTCGTTTTTCGTTGCCGTTACCGTAGCCTTTACATCCTCACCTTGCTTAATTTTGAACGTGAATGCACTCGGCAGCTTGTCAGTATCATTTCCCAATCCGGTTACGGTCTTGTTGATCGTCACGGTGCCGGTCGTTGCCGCAAGCGTAATCTGCGGCGATGGTGCGGTTTCTTCGCCTGCCGTCTTGTCTGGCTTGGTATAGGTCAGTTTACATGACGCATTGGTATTTTCTGTTCCATGCCAACCCTCTTTTGGTTTAATTTTGAACGTCACGCTTTGCTCTTGCTCCGGAATGTCTCCTATGTTCCATGTTAACGATTTCTTGTCCCTATCATAAGACAGTCCTTCCTCCGAAAAAACGTATTCGAAGTGCTTGTCGTTAATAACATCCGTCATCACAGCACCGGTGCCCGCCGGAACACTGTTGATCGTCTCCGCCCATTCGGTGAGTATCCCTTCCAAGTCCTTCCCCACACTATTCTTTGAAATATTGATATAGTGCTTGTCATCCGTAGCCATGCTTTTCAAGTACATTGCCTCGGTCTCATTAAGTTCGATCCCTACCGTGTAAATCCTGATCTTCTCAACTTTGAGCTGAGTTACCTGTACACTGCCGTTCCAGATCGGATCGTTATGCGATTCTCCATTTGCACCGGGTGCGCCATCGGATATGAACACAACATAGCCGTGACGTGTCTTGTTACTCCGGTTGTCAAGGATCCGCTTTGCTTCGGTCAAAGCAGCGGTATAATCGGTACCACCGCCTGCTTCCATGCTGTTGATTGCTTGGTATATTGTGTTTTTGTTATCGAGTAGTTCCCCAGTTGTAACGTCTATTGCTGTGCCATTCTGCCCATATCCTTTACTGGAAAACCCTATCACAGCCATGCGATTCCCACTGCCTGTGGTGAGTATCTTGTCCGCGAAAGCCTTGCCGGCTTTTTTGCTGCAGCCATGCGGGAGTTAAAGGTAAAGAAAGTATCCTTCATCGAGCCGGAACAATCTACTACCAGTACCACATCCGCGTTTGGCTTTACATTGTGCGTGACCGGATTCCCCTGCACGGTCAGCTTGATGTTATAGTTTCCGTCTTGGTCCGGTTGCTCGGATACAAGTTTCTTTGTAATAGTCACTTGTCCTTCGGCTGCGCTGTTGGCGTCGGCCATCGCTGTCACCGGCAGCATGGAGAGCGCGGTGAGCAGACAGAGCGCTAGCACCAGCAGCCGTTTTCTTTTCGTCTTGTGTTGTTTCATCTGTATCTTCCTCCTTCTTACTTATACATATTCCTGCTTTGTTTCCCGCGCGCTTTTTTTCGCGCGAGGAACAAGAGCGAATTCCGCGTTTTGCCCTTCACACATCTCGTCAGGGCATACCGAACGCGCCCGGATTTATGTTTCGCGCATCACCTCCTGTCATGAGTTTTGGTATACAAAAACGACGCGTCCCGCACATAAAAACTTATGCGAAGGATACGTCGTTTTAGTATTTAGATGAAATCAAAGAAACAGAATGACAGGGAGGGCTTCCTACCGCTGTCTGTCTGTCTGTCTGTCTGTCTGTCTGTCTGTCTGTCTGTCTGTCTGTCGCAAATCTTGTGCCATTAATAAACTATACCCCATAACGTGGACACTCCCTTTTCTGAATTTTCCGCTTTTCGGACACCGCTTTGTATCGGCACCCCCTCAAATCGGATATGACTTTTATCCGCCGCGGACACAGCATTTTCCCTTGTGTTAAGTATAACACGAGCTGCGCGAAAGCCTGATGGCTTTTCCTCCCTGATTCGCGCCTTTCGTCCCTCTGATTTCTTTTGGAATGCCTGCTTGTTTTGCTTGTACGTGTGCGCTGCCATGTGCTATACTATGGTTCAGAGGTGTGAGCGGAGTACCCTTACCGACGGCGCAAACCAGCTTGCTGCGCCGCAAAACCATCTTAAAATCTCACAAGCTCACCTTAAGAACCGGAGAGGACTGCTATGGATTTTTTTATTTTAATTTTGGAATTGATCGGCGCCGCGGCGTTTGCCGTCTCCGGCGCAATGACCGGCATTCGCAAAAACATGGACATCTTCGGTGCCTGCGTGCTTGGTCTGACCGTCGCGGTCGGCGGCGGTATTACAAGAGATATCATCCTCGGCGCCTTCCCGCCGGCGATGTTTCACGACCCGATCTACGCGATTACAGCGATTCTCACCTGCTTCATCGTCTTCATCCCGCGAATTCGTGTTTTTTTGGAGGGAAACTCCATTTTGATGCTGCTGGCAGATTCCATCGGTCTCGGTATCTTTACCGTTTCGGGCGCGGCGCGCGCTTTCGATGTGACCGCGGAGGCAAATGTGTTTCTCGCGGTCTTCGTCGGTGTCATCACCGGTGTCGGCGGCGGACTGCTGCGCGATATGATGGCAGGCGATCCGCCTTATATCTTTGTCAAACATATTTACGCGACGGCGGCGATCGCTGGCGCGCTGCTGTTTTGCGCGCTCCGTCTCTGCGTACCGCAGCATATCGCGATGCTCAGCGGCGCGATTTTGATTGTCGCGATCCGGCTTTTGGCTTCTCACTATCGCTGGAGCCTGCCAAAGCCGGGGCAGCGCGGCTGATTCCGCTGTATTTTGCGGCAATATTCACGCATCGCTAAATTTTTCGTGTTTTTTCACAAAAAAATTAAAAAAACCTATTGACACATCATAATTCTTGTGTTACTATGCCCACAGAAACAAAAAAGACTTGAGGGAAGGAGAACCGCATCATGAAAAATTTCGCAGACATCAAAATCGAAACAAAGCGCGCTATGATGATGATGGCTATGTGCATGTGCAGCATGTGCATGTTTTGCATGACAATTTTTCAGAATGCGCTTTCCATCATAGCATAGTTTTCATTGTAAACGAGGTTTAAGAATCAAAGTGAGGGAGAGCTTATGACGGCTCTCCTTTTTAGTTTCAGGAGGTAAAAGAAATGAAAAAGTTATTATCAGGTTTACTCGCGCTCACATTGGTGCTTTCTCTGGCATTCGCTTTCACCGGCTGCGGGAGCGGCGGTGACGATGCCGCATCCACAGTCGAAATCGCGGTTCCAAACGACACGACCAACGAAGCCAGAGCTCTGCTCCTGCTGCAGGACAACGGGCTGATCACCTTAAAGGACGGCGCGGGCATCACCGCTACCGTGCAGGATATCACCGACAATCCGCACAATATCAAGTTCCAGGAAGTCGAAGCCGCGCAGCTTCCGAGCATTCTGCAGGACGTTGACTACGCGGTTATCAACTCCAACTACGCGCTGGACGCTGACCTGAATCCGGTTAAGGACGCGCTGCTGACAGAAGGTTCCTCCTCTGCTTACAGCAACATCGTCGCGGTCAAAGAGGGTAACGAACAGACCGACAAGACCAAGGCGCTCGTTGCGGCGCTCGAAAGCCAAAAGGTCGCGGACTTCATCGCCAGCGAATATGATGGCGCGGTTGTCAGCACCGTAGAAAATCCGGGAGACGGATATGATGAAACCGTTGATTATGCGGCACTGGCAGGCCAGAAGATTACGGTCGCGGCTTCTCCTACACCGCACGCTGAGATTCTCGCGGTCGCGAAGGAAATCCTCGCTGCAAAGGATGTTGAGTTAGAGGTCATTGAATTCACTGACTATGTACAGCCGAACAACGTGGTAGACAGCGGCGACGTAGATGCGAACTACTTCCAGCACCTCCCTTACTTAGAGGATTTTAACGCGCAGAACGGCACGCACGTTGTCTCCGTTGCAGCAATCCACGTAGAACCGATGGGCTTATATGGCGGCAAGCAGACCACGCTGGACGCTCTGCAGTAATTCCGCGGGGACAGGCAGCAAAAACGAAGGCATTAGAAACAAGCTCCCCGTCAAAGAAAAAGATAGACGCGCAAATCAAAATATAATATAATGTAGAGGTCGACGTACTGATACAAAACAAACCGGTCGATTGCCCGCAATCGGCCGGTTATCATACTATGGAGAAATACACATGATTGAAATTAAAAATCTATCCAAAACCTTTCTCAGCGGAGACGGTACAGTAGACGCGTTAAAAAACGTGTCACTCACCATTGAGGACGGGGATATTTACGGCATCATCGGCATGAGCGGCGCCGGCAAAAGCACGCTGGTGCGCTGCATCAACATGCTCGAACGTCCGACCGACGGTCAGGTGCTGATTGACGGAACGGATCTGGGCGCGCTTTCACAGGCGGAGCTTCGCCAGGTGCGCAGAAGTGTCTCGATGATCTTCCAAAGCTTCAACCTGCTCGCGCAGCGAACCTGTCTCAAAAACATCTGCTTCCCGCTGGAGCTCGCCGGTATTCCGAAAGCTGAAGCAAAGGCACGCGCCTTGGAGCTTTTGGAGCTTGTCGGCCTGCCGGACAAAGCGGGTGCTTATCCGGCCCAGCTTTCCGGCGGACAAAAGCAGCGAATCGCCATCGCGCGGGCACTCGCGACTAACCCCAAAATTCTGCTCTGCGACGAGGCAACCAGCGCGCTTGACCCAAAGACCACGCGCTCGGTGCTTTCGCTCATCAAGGACATCAACCGCAAAATGGGCATCACCGTCATCGTGATTACCCACCAAATGAGCGTCGTAGAAGAAATCTGCAACAAAGTTTCCATTCTCGACCATGGCACCGTCGTGGAACAGGGCACCGTATCCACAGTCTTCTCGCGTCCGAAGTCAGAGGCCGCCAAACGTCTGGTATTTCCGGACGGCATCGCGGACACGCTGCCGATCAAGGAGGGTGAACATCATGTTCGCGTTGTCTTCAACGGCGCGGATGCAGCCAATACGCCGCTGATCGCCAAGCTCGCGATGGAAACACACATCGCGGCCAATATTTTAGGCGCGAACACGAAATCCATCGAAGGGAAGGCCTACGGCAATATGCTGCTTGGCATCTCCGGTGATGAAAACACCCTGCAGCAGGCGATCGCCTATCTGCAGAAGATTGACGATATCATTGTAGAGGAGGTGAGCGCCCATGTTCGCTGAGTTTTTTGCTTCTAAGGAATTTGCAGATGCTATGACGATCCTGCAGAACGAATTCCCGCTTGCGATTTGGGAAACCTTTTATGTCACCATCGTTTCCACTGCCATCGCGATTCTAATCGGTCTGCCGCTCGGCGTACTGCTGGCGGTCGGCGGCAAGGACGGCATTCTGCCCCTTCCGAGATGGCTGCTGACGCTGCTGGACGTTCTGATCAACCTGCTGCGTTCGGTGCCTTTCCTGATCCTGATGATCATGGTGATTCCGCTGACCAGACTGATTGTCGGCACGCCGGTCGGTACGGTCGCGTCCATCGTTCCTTTGGTCATCGCGGCTTTCCCGTTTATCGCAAGGCTCGCGGAAAGCTGTATTCGGGAAGTCAATCCGGGCGTCATCGAGGCGGCGCAAAGCATGGGCGCGTCCCCGCTGCAGATCATCGTCAAGGTGCTGATCCCGGAAAGCGTTCCGTCACTGCTCTCCAACGCGACCATCGCGCTTACGACGATTCTCGGCTACTCGGCCATGAGCGGCATCATCGGAGGCGGCGGCCTCGGCAAGATCGCGATCAATTACGGCTACTACCGTTACAAGACGCTCGTCATGATCCTCGCCGTCATCCTGCTGATCGTTATGGTGCAGATCTTCCAAAGTCTCGGCACCTATTTATCCAAAAAATCCGACAGACGAATCTCCTGATTCGCCTGTCATGCTGCAAACCCGCGGGGCTTTCTTCAAGCCGAAGCCCCGCGGGTTTGGTTTTTTTATTATGTAGGAAATATCGCATAGCGATATTTCTGGAATAATGACAAAAGCACCTTGCGAAGTGGCGCTCATAGGTGAGCGCCATGTGCGCATAGAAATCTCTGATTTCGTTATGCGCACTTTTGTCCCTTTTATGTTCCTATGTTTTTCCGCTCCCTTGGGATTATCATCAAGACTGCTGCAATAACTTAAAGTACGAGAAACAGTATCCAGTTTTATCTCTTAAATTTCTGCAATCTCCGCTTGATCCTTTATGCACTTCAGCAACTTTCCTGTTTCAATAATATATCCATAGGCGATTGGATCTACGACTCGAAGATACGCGAAACTCTTAGGTCTCGGAAGTTCTATCTTCTTTTCTAAGTATTCATTTGCATCATGTATCTTTATGATGCGATCTGATTCAACCAACATTGACGAAGCCAAATATAAAACCCGACTCGCACATGCACCTGCAATTTCCCCACTGAATTTGCCGCCAAGTATATGATTTCGTATTCTTGAAATACCATCTTTGAGGTAGGAGTATTCTTCTCCCATCAATTGTCCTCTGCTAGCAATGCTAAGGCTGGCATTAATCGTATCTTTAAGTACTTCCTTTGGAGAAAGTGATAGTCCCCTGTATTCCATCTCTGCTTTTACAATTTTATTATAGGAAGCACATACCTCGTTATAATCGTCCATAGCCTCAAAAAGCGAACCGCAATCAAACATTTGCTTCAAAATCTCCAATTCCTTGTTCACACCAAGAGGTATCCCTGTAGTATGAGGCGCGAACGCTGTAAGCTTATCTCCAAGAATAGCGTTTACATCAGGAATTATGACGGTCAAATCCTCCCCTTCTGTAAGAAGCAATTCATTTTTTATTGGCCGCTCAATGGTCGCTCCATAATAAATATTTTCGAACAAGACATCTAAAAGAATCGTAACATCTCTGCCACTTTTCGGGGAACGATACTTAAACTTGAAATGTCTCTTTTCAATATTGTTCTTTCCAACACGAATATGTTCTTCCACATCGGTAAACGGAAAAATTTCACCTGCCCTGCGAATATAATCATCGATGTCCGTACCCGGCTCAACAATAATATCGATGTCTGTGCTGAGCCGCTCCGGATGATCCAAGAGAAGCATGAGTGACGTTCCCCCTTTGAAACAAAATGGGAGATTTACTCTTTTAATGGCTTCTAGCAGACCGAAGGCATAAATCACTCTTTCCAGGAGTGCCGGGTCATTTCCTGTGTGTTCATATAAATCCTGAATGTACTCCTTTGTATACATGTCTCTTGATAACATTTAATCCACATCTCCCACATATTCTTTTATTAATGATGCTTTTCCTCTTCTCCCTGCATACCTATTCATTTTTCGTATGTCAACCTGATAACTTTTCATGACATTTTCATATATGAATGGAATTTCTGATGGGCTGAAGATTGCTGACATGCTCTTCTCCGCAATAATATCTACCAGCATCTTCTCAATAGTTATTTCATGCGGTTTTTCTTGTGATAACGGAGCCTGACTAATTAGAGCCAATACCACAATACAGTCTCTCGTCCAATATCTGTCAAAGTCTTTTTTCCCAGGCTTATATAAGACATTTCCCGCATATTCTTCTTGAAGGGTGTCGAAAATATAGGAACTTATATCTTTTTCAATCTGAAGATATATCGTGTTTTGAGCGATTTGATGATTCAGAAATTCATTGAGCAGTACACTCTCGAATATTACAAACCTCATCTGTGAGAATTGCTCCGTTAACTGCTTTGTCAGGGCTTTTGCCTTATCTGAATAATATGGCTTATATGTTGGCAGAACCTGTGGTTTTGTCTTAACATAAGTATCATAATCTATCTTAAAAAGCTTCTGTTCTTGCAGCAGATTATATAAAATCCAACGAAATGTGCCATCGCTCAAATCCGGTTTTTCGCTTAAAAATAGATGAAAAAGATCATCACGACAATATGTTTTTTTATCTGATAATTTTAATAAAGTCTTATCCGCCCACATTCTTAACCCCCACTTTAGCTTTTTTCAGTTTTTTGAATTTTACCTGTGCGCTTATGATATCATAACCTATCACTACTTACAAGCGTTTTGTCAATTTTTTGTTTTTTTGACAAAACGCTATTTCTTGTTTTGATAGCATAAGCTTAAAAGCTCGTCAGATTTATCCAAAAAATCCGACAGACGAATCTCCTGATTCGTCTGTCATGCTGCAAACCCGCGGGTGCTTCCTTCAAGCCGAAGCCCCGCGGGTTTGGTTTTGTTAAGTTCCATATTCCTATGTCTGTCTTCTCATGCTTTTTTCTGTTGTCTAGGGATTGCCATCAAAACTGCTGCAATAACACAAAGTGCACGCCGTGCATATCCTTGACGAATTTCAGGGTCTTTTACGTCTCTGGCTTGACTTTACTCGCTTGTTTTATTTGCTGCAATTTTTACAGTTTTTCAATTTCAGCCATCGACAATCCGGTATTCGCTGCGATTGTTTCAAGCGCGATTCCTGCTTTCTTTAAATTATGCGCAATATCCAATACCGCTTTCCGTTCACCTTTGCTGAATCCGGATTTCTCACCTTTGCTGAATCCGGATTTCTCGCCGTCTTTTACGCCGGCGTCGTAGCCGTCCAGTCTCGAGATTT
>ERZ825896.2084-NODE-2084-length-20096-cov-2.998254_pt1 | contig 20096 bp, 15 predicted proteins | sample MGYA00519858_ERZ825896 | MGnify/ENA primary metagenome ERZ825896 (study PRJEB31778, sample SAMEA3449214) | human gut metagenome | biome: human gut; feature: human-associated habitat; material: faeces | place: United Kingdom | collected 2010/2012 ...
TATCTGCTGTAATTTTTCCAGTTCCATCTCTAATTATCCCCCTTATTATCCTGCTTCATATTCTCCTGAATCTTTCCGCAGATATCTTCTTTTGAAAATGTAATACACTGAATCAGTGAATTTTTGATCTCATTGGCTTTCGAACTTCCGTGAGCCTTGACTACCAGCCCTTTCAAACCAAGCAGAGGTGCTCCACCGTACTCGCTGGCATCAAAACTTTTGAGTGTTTCTTTTAATGCCGGTTTTACCAGAAGGGCTCCGATCTTACTGCGCAGAGTGCTCATCATCCCTGCTTTTACCTTGGAAATCAAAGTGGCTCCTACACCCTCGTACAGTTTCAGGATTACATTTCCCACGAATGCCTCACAGACTACGACATCACAGACTCCTTTCGGAATATCTCTGGCTTCCACATTTCCGATAAAGTTAATGTCTTTGCACTCTTTTAACAACGGATAGGTTTCCTTCACCAGCGCATTCCCTTTTTCTTCTTCTGCACCGATATTGACCAGACCTACCTTCGGGTTTTTCACTCCCATAACATATTCCATATAAATAGAACCCATGCGTGCAAACTGTACCAGATGAGAAGAACGGGCATCCACATTGGCACCACAGTCGATCAGCAGGGAAACACCGGTTGCTGTCGGAATCAGTGGAGCCAGAGGAGCGCGTTCCCCGCCTTTGCTTTTTCCTACCAGGACCTGTCCGCCTACCAGTACAGCTCCTGTACTGCCACAGGATACAAAAGCAGAAGCTTCTTTACTTCTTACCATTCGCAGTGCCTTTACCAGAGAGGAGTCTTTCTTTTTCTGAATAGCGTGTACCGGCGGTTCTCCGGTTTCAATGATCTCAGATGCATGAACAACTTCCAGACGTTCCTTCGGATACGTATATTTATCCAGTTCTTTTTTCAGAACATCCTCCTGACCTACCAGATATACATACAGTTCAGGCTTCTCCTGCAGTGCTTCGACCACTCCTTTTACCGGTTCCTGTGGCGCATAATCGCCACCCATAGCGTCCACGGCCACTTTAATATATTCGCTCATATTTCATCCTCTTTTCCAATAAACCTGTCATATCTCTGTCCCTTTTTCTCATGGAACAAGTAACGTATAACTATCTATATGATACTAGACATTGTGTAAAAAAGCAATGAAAATGTACATAAAAGGGACTTGCCTTTCCTGACAAGTCCCCTGTTTTTCCTGTTATAAGATTTCCTTTTCTGCTACTGCATCACACCGTCAGATCCCAGATGATAACCGTCTACATCCGTATCATGTGCCATTGCACCGTTTTCCTGGAAATAATACCACTTATCTCCTTCCTGATACCAACCGGTACGGATATATCCGTTCTCGTCAAATACATACCACTGACCGTCAATTTCCTGCCAGCAGCTGGTTGGATAAGTTCCGTCCGCATTCTGATACCACCAGTTTCCATCGGTCTGCTGCCAGCTTCCGGAAGCTACTTCTTCTGTAGTCTCTTCTGCAGTCTCTTCCTGTGTATCCCCGGTTTCTTCCGGTGCTGCTTCCTGCTCAGTGATAGTAACACATTTGGTTCCGCTGGCTGTCAGCTGAACTCCGTCACCTACTGTATTGGTTACTACTACATAATAGTAAATTGTTCCGGACTCAGTGGTCGGCGGTGTATAGGTTGCTTCTGTTGCACCGTCAATAGCTGTTCCACCTCCATTGGAATCCACATTGTTCCGATACCACTGATAGCTTAACGTTCCTTCGGATACTGTGGCTTCCACAGTCAGCACATCTGCAGTCGCATGCAGATCGTACGTAACCGGATCTCCCATCTCAGAAGTGATCTGTGGTTTTTCCACACTGTCATCAATATTTGCTGCATTCAGATCCACAGTAACTTCCTCTTTTTTTGTGTCTTCACTGTTATTTCCTACCAGGATACCGATTGTATCTTTTGCTGAGCAGGCAGTCATAAGCGGCATACAACAGAGTGCTATGCCTGCAAGCAATCCCCTTTTTAATCTCATATTATCTACTCCTTTTATTTTGAAATTGTTACAATTTCTTTTCATTCCTGTGTTGTATTGTAACATTTTCATAATTCTATGTCAACTGAAAGGCTTCCCCTCCTCCTTACAGCTGAGCAGTTACAAAAATGTCGTAGATTGCACGGATCGCAGTCTCAAAATCACGGTTTTCCACACCGATGATAATATTCAGTTCACTGGATCCCTGATCGATCATCTTTACATTGACATGATTATGTGCCAGTGCTGAAAAGATTCTTCCTGCTGTGCCTCTGTTTCTTCGCATACCTCTTCCAACGACCGCGATCAATGCCAGATCTGCTTCCAGATCGATGGCATCCGGCGCTACCGCACGGTGAAGACCTGAGATAATGTTCTGTTCCTTTTCTTCGAATTCACTCTGATGTACATACACAGTCAGTGTGTCAATGCCGGAAGGCATATGTTCAAAGGACAGCCCGTTATCCTCAAATACCTGAAGAACTTTTCTGCCAAATCCGATTTCAGAGTTCATCATATCTTTCTCGATATTAATAGAAGCAAATCCTTTTCTTCCCGCAATACCTGTGATTGTATAGGCCGGTTTGTAGCAGGTGCTTTCCACAATAACCGTACCTTTATCCTGTGGGCGGTTGGTGTTGCGGATATTGATCGGGATACCTTCCTGACGAAGCGGGAAAATAGCATCTTCGTGCAGTACAGTGGCTCCCATATAAGCCAGTTCCCGGAGTTCTTTGTATGTAATTGTCTCAATGACGGCCGGATTGTCTACGATACGCGGATCTGTTACCAGCATACCGGAAACATCGGTCCAGTTTTCATACAGATCTGCATGGATCGCTTTTGCAACGATAGATCCCGTTACATCAGAACCTCCACGGGAAAATGTCTTCACACTTCCATCATGGAGAGATCCATAAAATCCCGGGATTACTGCATGATCGATTCCTTCCAGTCTTTCTGCCAGCTTTTTATAAGTCATCTCATCGTCCAGATTTCCGTTATCTTCAAAGAAAATACATTCTGCAGGATCCACAAATGTGTAACCCAGATAATTTGCCATCACGATACCGTTCAGGAATTCTCCTCTGGATGCTGCATAGTCACTTCCTGCCTGCGCAATGAAGTTTTTCTCAATCTCTGCAAACTGTTCATCCAGTTTCAGATCCAGTCCCAGTCCGTCAATAATTTCCTGGTATCTCGCCTGGATTTTTTTGATCTTTCCTGCAACCTTTTCACCTTTTTCAGCTGCCCGATAACATTCATAGAGCATGTCGGTTACTTTAATATCTCCATCAAAACGCTTTCCCGGTGCTGACGGAACCACATAACGTCTGGATTCATCTGAACGGATGATATCACCTACTTTTTTAAACTGTTCCGCACTGGCAAGAGAGCTGCCACCAAACTTCACTACTTTTTTCATGTTTTCCTCCTCTGTGCATAACTGTACATATGCGGTTTTTCATTTTTCTCCTATTATAGGTTTCTCATTTTCATATGTCAATAATAATGTCTTGCTCCAGATAGCACAAAAATCATGCTCTCGCATGATTTTTGTATAAAAACGATATACTGACTGGTTTATTTTTCCATCTCACCCTCACGGTATTTTTCAATCTGCTCATAGTTGCTTGCAAGAGCACCCGTTCCGCTTGCACCCTTTGGTCCGAAACGAAATACAAATTTCAGAAGGATTGGCGTTATGATAGTCGTGATCACAACTACAATAACCACAGGTCCCAGGAATGAAGATCCCATCAGTCCGAGAGCCGATCCTTTATCAGCAACGATCAGTGCAACCTCACCTCGGGAGATCATACCGACACCGATACGGGCACACTGGTAATTCTTATATCCACACACTTTTGCGCCCAGTCCGCAGCCCAGCACTTTCGTCAGTACTGCGACGATTACCAGAACAACCGTAAATCCCACAACTTTTCCGTTCATAGCCGGAAGTACAACTTTGATACCGATACTTGCAAAAAACAGCGGTGAAAGAAGCATATAAGAAATCGTGTCGAATTTGGATGCCAGCCACTGTGTTCTCTGTGTCTTGGATACTCCCAGACCTGCCACGAAAGCACCTGTGATATCTGCCACACCGAAGAATCCTTCTGCGCAATATGACAACAACAGACAGAATACAAATACCATGATTGCATGGCGGTGCAGTGGTCTGTTTGTCAGTTCTTCCCATTTTTTGTAACCATAATAGAATGCCACACCTGCAATCAGCGCAAATGCAAAGAAACCTACGATTTTTAACAGTACCATACCGAGGCTTACGGAAGAGTCTGCCATACTGGTAACAATTGTCAGTGCAATAATACCCAGAATGTCATCGATAATTGCGGCTCCCAGGATCGCATTACCGGAATGAGTTTTTAATTTTCCCATCTCTTTCAGCGTTTCCACACTGATACTTACAGACGTTGCCGTCAGGATAACACCGATAAAAATATTCTGTAAAAACGCACTAGCTCCCGCATCAGAATCGATAATTCCGGGCTTGTTAAAGAAATATGCCACGGCAAACCCGCCTGCCAGAGGTACCAGAACACCCAGCAATGCGATCACAAACGAGGCTTTTCCGCTCTTCTTTAACTCATCGATATCCGTCTCCATACCTGCACAGAACATCAGAACCACAACTCCGATCTCCGCAGCATCATGAATAAAAGTGGTCTCATGGAGAATATTAAGACAGGCCGGTCCCATCAGGAGACCTGCCAGCAATGCCCCTACCACCTGTGGCATATTGTAACGACGTGTTACCAGTCCGAGGATCTTCGTAGTAAGCAGGATCAATGCCAGATCCAGTAAAAAATTGTACGTTGTTTCCATGTTTTTTCCTCCCTGTGTTTTGCGGTTCCCATCTTCAGGTCAGAACCGCACTGTTGCCTACTATAGCATTTTTACACCGGAAAGACAATATTTTCATCTGAAAATTTTAATATTTATCTTACCGCTCAATGGAGGTTTTCCAGTTCTTTCATTCGTTTTCTCCTGCGCAGACGTTCACCGCTTTTATTATATACAAAGAACGATTCCACCAGCAGTTTATTAAAGGGACCCAGCTTGTCTTTGGTTGTTTTATCGTACCGGGTTCCGCCACAGGTAATATAGGAAACACTTTTTACATATTTGATCAGATCCGATTCACAGCGGATATTATCCGGCAGTTTAGTGTACGCCATTCCGATACATTCCAGTCTGTGGGCATCGCTTCCCCCAAATCCGGGTTTATGATACTTTCTTGCCAGTTTTCTGGCCTTTTCGTTCACTTCTTCTGATTCGCAGGCATTGAAAACTTCCACAAAGTCGAACTGTTCCATCAGACTTTTCAGACGTTCTTCGTGAAACTTCTTTCTCGCCTGGGTTTTGATCAGACTGAGGTATTTTTCTCCGTATGGATGCGCCGGTCCGACAATTCCTCCGTATTTGTGTACCACCATGATCAGAATCTGAGCCGGCAGACCGCGCAGTTCAAGAAGTTTCAGCTTCACTCCCTCCGGCATGATCACCAGCATATGTCCACAGTCGATCGTATCATATTCCACACCTTTTAACACCACGAAATCTGTATGATTCTTTCCTTTGATGGAATCTCTCCATTCCCGGTAACCGTCATAAGAGTTGTGATCGGACACCAGCATCCCGCCGAATCCCTTTTCTTTCAGTTTTTTGATATATTCTTCGATCATGACTTTTCCATCCATGGAACCCTCTTTGGTATGGCAATGCATATCGAACTTCATATACCCTCACCCCTTTTCGTACAGTTTTCATAACGACCTGTCTTTTTGCACTTTCGCAGATAGTTATTACTAATTTCTTTACAGATATTATAACCTTTTTCGTACGCAGTTACAAATTATAATTGTAAAATTTTCACCGAAGGTGATTTTAAATGCATTTTTGCTCGTAACTGTGAAGTTACTGAACAGTTACAATTTATGAACAAAATGTATGCGATCGCCGTATATTCGCATGGTTTCTTCATTTCCGCATCGGGTTAATATGCCGTCCTGCAGCGATTAGGAGAAGAGCGGAACAGCCCAGTTGTACCAGAATCGACAGTTCTACCATATGTTCCACCCCAAAGGAATGGCTGTAATCTCCAAAATAGCCACACAGCCGTACCAGTCCGTAGGCGTTGGTTGTCTGCTGTCCGATCAGTCCATAAAGTGTGACTGCCGGATTGAAATACAGAAGATAAACCAGCCCGCCAAGCCGGATGCCTGTAAAGTCTTCCCGGTACATTCCCCGCATCTGCTGAATATAGCCGATTCCAAACAGGATACCCACCGTTCCGAGTACCAGGAGTACCACCGTCACATAACTTAAAATCACCGCAACCGTAGTTTTGCGCATGATCGCCGAATAAAAGATACCGATACTTCCTATAAATATACCGGTGATGACAAGATTCAGGATCAGCTGGAACAGATTTACCAGGGTAATTCCCCCATAGATCAGCACCAGTCCTATTACAGGAAGTGTTGAAAAAGAAATCAGGCAAATCAGGCAAAGAGAAGATTCCAGTTTTCCCAGAATAATTTTCCAGGGACTCAGATGAGTAGTGAGAAGCAGATCCATGGTCTTCCTCTCACGTTCCCCTGCAATGGAACCTCCTGCCAGTCCAGGGATCAGTATACAGATGGCAAGGAACAGACCATATCCCATCAGGACATAACACTGAATCGGAAAACGGTACTGCAGGATCGTCATATAATTTTCTCTTCCGCTCAATCCCATCTGTGCGATCAGGGCAAACAATGCCAGAACCAGATTCACGCCAAGAATAATCCAGGCACATTTCATATTTCTTGTGTAACGTTTCATTTCATTTTCCAGAACCGGATTCTTCCTCATACTGCTGTTCCTCCCTGTACCGGATCTGTAAGATGGAAAAATACAGATTCCAGATTATTATGTTCTCTTCGAAAAGAAGTTACCAGCACCTTTTGCTCCACCAGTTGTCTCAGAAGCTGCGCCTCTTCTTCCCTGCTTCCGGTAAAAAGAATGGAAATCATATTTTTATCGATTGCTATTCTGGATACCAGTGGATGCCGGTTCAGCAGGTGAACGGCAGTCTCCAGATTCTGATATACCTCGATCAGGATCGGATTAGAACTGTCGATAGATGTCATGATTTCATCGATGGGGCCTTCCAGTACCATTTTCCCCTGATGGATAACTCCGATATTGCTGCACATATCTGCCAGATCAGACAAAATATGTGAACTGATCAGTACCGTATATCCCTCTTCACACAGACTCCGCAAAACTTCTTTAAAGATCCTCCTTGCACCCGGATCCAGTCCGGATGCCGGCTCATCCATCACCAGAAGCTGTGGCCGATGAATCATGGCACGGGCAAGACAGAGCCTCTGCTGCATCCCTCTGGATAATTCATCTACCATACGGTCTTCAATATGAAAGAGCTGTACCCGTTCCAGTACCTCCGAAGCCCTTAAGCGCCCCTCTTTTTCATCGATTCCATAGGCAGCCGAATAAAATTCCAGATATTCCATCACCGTCAGGTTATCATAGACACCGAAAAAATCCGGCACATAGCCAATCTTACTTTTTAAGACGCGTGTCTCCTTTTCTGCCCGGATACCATCGATCCACACTTTTCCTGAAGTCGGTCGCAGTAATCCGGATATGATTCGGATCGTGGTCGTTTTTCCGGCACCGTTTGGTCCTACAAATCCATACAGCTGTCCATGCCCGATTTCCATATTCAGTCCGTCCAATGCCGTTACGTGAGGATATCTTCTGGTCAGACTTTCAATCTTAAGCATCCGGGGTCACCACCTTTCCTGTGATCTGCAGACAGGGAAGTGTACAGTTTTTATCCGTCACATCCATATCGTCCGCCACCTGATAACGAACCCGCAATGTCCCATCTTCCGACAGATATTTTTCCAGTTCCGTCCCGTCAAACAATTTTTCCCATTTCGAAATCGTCTCATATTCTCCGCTGGACCAGCAATAAAAAGCAACCTGCCCACGAAATGATTCAAAATATTTCGGATCATCATATTCCGGTTTAAAGAATTTTATCCCTGTGATTTCTCCCAGTCCGGAAAGATCATAGTTAAGGACTGCATCCTGTCCATACATCAGATTCGTTCCTGCGGTCGCACTTCCACTTTCCACAGAAGCCAGCACTTCTCCGTTCGGACAGAATATGGTTCCCTCTTCCTTTTGCCAGCTGATATCCACCGGCATATAAAACTGCGTGATTCCGTCTACTTCATAACCGGAATTCATCTCAAAAGAAGTATCACTGTTGGAAATCGTTCCGAGGAGGCAGACACCTTCGATTTCTTTCCTTTGTGCATCCCATATCTGCTCCGTCACGGCGTTCACCGCATAATCCGGATACTCTGTATCTTTCAGATCCAGATATTTTCTCAGAATCTTTTCCAGGCCTCCATTTCCATAGGAATGGATTTTTTCGGAAAAAGTACCTTCTTCTCCCGGTTCCAGATCTCCCAGAAATACGATACGGTTCGTGAGTACAAGAATCGCATTCTCGATTCTGTATCCTGTAGGGTTCTTCCATCTGCCTTCGATATGCTCATTGTCCCCGGATGCATGGATCTGTATTTCTTCTTCCGGTGATACTGCATGATCCCTGTTCAAAAAGAATGCATTGCCTGCAAACACCGGCAGCCTGCTGAATGTCAGTTTGTAACAGTCTTCTTTTTCATAGATTTCCACTTTATCCGTGATATTTGTATTGACATTTTCTGCACTGTATCCGCTTTCTGAAGACATTGTCAGATGATAACTTTTATCCAGATACAGCTGATATGTATTGTTATATGGCGCCTGCACACCCAGCTGCAGCGTTTCTCCCCAGATATGATCCTGCTGGGTATACATCCGTCTCATGGTAAGAATCGGGGCAGTCAGTCTGGTGCCGGTTCCCAGCAAAGCTACAATACCAAGGAAAAGAACAGAAAGCAGTGTAACTCCTGACCAGAAATATTTTCTTTTTCCCTGTTTTTTCAGGATCAGGTACAGTCCCGGTCCTGCCAGACAGGCATAAAAAAGAATCAGTATAAAATATTTGATCAGACCGGGGCGTTTTCGTACCGGAATCTGACTGGTGTCATAGCCGGTATATACAACATAGCCCCATTTTTCACTGAGCCTGTCAAAAAATGTTGGTCGTGATTCTCCATTCAGAAAATTCTCAAATACTTCAAAAAAATCCTGCCCGTCTTCAACAGTAAGCAAGATACCTCCTTCCTGCTGCCAGCGATGGAGTGTCACCCACTGTTCTCCGGAAATCGCAGCCTCCGGTCCGATCAGCAGTGCATCCAGTTGACCCAGATCTTTCCAGCTGTCCGGAATCTCCGATGCATCCATCTGATAAACAGACACAAAAATATCACCCATGCCTTCGGTAGTTTCCTCAGAAATCTGTATCCCGTCAAGCTGTTGCACGTCTTCCGGCTGTGCTCCTATAACTCCGATCAGTGCAATGTCCTGGTTTGCAGAAAAGTTCTTACTCAGTGATGCTGTCTGTACTGTTCGGGACCCATCTTTCAGATACGCCTGTACTGTACCATTAGCCCATGGAAAGGTCAGATAAAACGTTTCCTGCCGTGTTTCCCCTGCAGCGAGTGCTATATTTTTCTTCCATACGCACACTTTACTTCTGGTATAGTCCATATCATTGCCGATCATCGTCAGACTCTCTCCCAGATCAGATTCCTGATTGCCGGCAACCGGCACTTCCATCTCCAGCTGTCCTTCAAATGCTTCCCCATGATTTGTCAGTGTTGCCGTAACCGGCAGGCAGGCATCACTGTTTCCCGCCTTGCCGTTAAATCCCCAGTTTAATGTTATCTCAATGTCGTTCTCCGGCTCATCTTCTGCCCATACCAGGCAGGGCAGCAGCAAGATCAGCAGTACCAGTACTATTCCCCGGATATGTTTTCTCATATCTGTCTCTCCTTTGTCTGTTGCAACGGAAGCCATACAGAAAATACCGTTCCGTCAAGATCACTTTTCACCTGTACGTCTCCGCCATGAAGCACTGCGATCTGATGAACGATAGCCAGCCCAAGACCGGTTCCTCCCGTATTCTGTGAACGCGACTGTTCCACCCGGTAAAACTTCTGAAATAATTTTTCCAGATCTTCTTTCGTGATCACATACCCATAGTTGATCACCTGTACCAGAACATGTTCATGTACCACTTTTGCTGCCACACGGATGATTTTTCCGTCTTTTCCATATTTGACCGCATTATTCAGAAGATTTTCAAAAAGGCGTGCCAGCAGATTACCGTCCCCCTCCATGGGAATCCCATGTTCCACGCAGCTGAACTGGGCTTCCAGACCGTTTTTTTCAAAACTTGGCCACGCTTCATCCAACAACTGTTCCAGTAGTTTCTGCAGATCCAGTTGCTCCAGATGCAGACTCATCTCCTTATGTTCCATCTTCACAAAGCCAAAAAGTTCGTTCGTCAGCTGTTCCAGATGCAATGCTTTCCGGTATGCAATATCCAGATACTGTTGTCTGGTCTGTTCATCCAGATCAGGTCTGTTCTTCACCCAGTCCAGATAACCGATCACCGATGTCAGCGGTGTACGCAGATCGTGAGCCACACTTGTCACCAGATCATTTTTTGTACGTTCCGATTCCCGTTCCCTCTCCATCAGATCCTTTACATGGCGTTCCATCTGGTTCATATACCTGGCAATTTCTCCGAATTCGTCCAGATTCTCTACGGGAATCTCCTGATCCAGATTTCCGTTTGCAATATCCCGCATGGCACGTTCCAGCATCCGCACATAACTCATATATTTGTGGATCAGGGCGTAAAAAGTAAACAAAAAAGTAAGCGCTCCGCAAACCCCGAGAATCATCAGGCGATAACCGGGATACAGCCCGTCCGGCCCCAGCATGGCACTTCGATATCCCATATAACGCAGCTTTCCTGCCACTTTATAGATCAGAAACGCCATCACAACTTCCACGATTCCGGTAGCTGCCAGACTGATGATCGTAAACCATGCGATTCTTCCTTCGAATGTCTGAATCCATCTACTGCTCAATTTTATATCCAACCCCCCAGACTGTCGTAATGATCTTATCGGTTCTGGTATCATCCTTCATCTTGCCACGAAGCCGACGGATATGTACCATAACGGTATTATTGGCCTCATATACCTTCTCATTCCATACTTTTTCAAAAATCTCATCCGTACTGAACACCCGACCCGGATGAGAAGCCAGAAGATACAGAATGTCAAATTCGATTGGCGTAAGCTTAATACTCTCTCCATCCACAAATACCTGATGTGTTTCCTTGATAATAGTCACGTGATTCAGACGGATCGTGCTATCCTCAGCCCCTTTCTTTTCATTCGCCGGATTCAGATCCCGGTAACGCCGAAGCTGTGACTTCACTCTTGCCATCAGCTCCAGAGGGTTGAAGGGTTTTGTCACATAATCATCCGCCCCCGTCGTAAGCCCCACGATCTTATCTAACTCCTGTGTCTTTGCGCTGACCATAATAATCGGCACGTTATGCTTCTCCCGTATCTTCCTGCACATCTCAAGCCCATCCATCTTCGGCATCATAATATCCAGCAACACCAGATCAATCTTCTCACGTTCCATAATCGCAAGTCCCTCAAGAGCATCCCCACTCTTAATTACCTGATACCCGTCACTGATCAGATACAGTTCCAGCAGATCCGCAATTTCCTGCTCATCATCCACAACTAAAATTCTGGTTTCTTCCATCTTATATTTCCTCCATGTCCCCTTATGTATTTCTCAGAATCTAACTTTAAAATGTAACTCTTCCACAGTTCATCTCACAGGCTCTCTCCTGCCAGGCAGTTACTTCCGACTCCTTTTTTCTGTACTCCATCGGGCATTCGTTCACCCATTCCCCTACAGTGTACCACCATCCCCTCACCAAAGTCCTTACCAAAAACTTAAAATCTCACAAACCTTTCCCAGACAGAGCCACCAAACTCCGCCCCCACCGGCAAGTACCACTGCCAAGAATCAGTTTCTACCAACGTGATAAAACACGCTTCGCGAATTTTACTCATTATCGCGGCAGTCGCCAAGTTCTCGTGCAAGCACGGACTTTGGCTCATTGCTCACATAAATAGAACAGCGGCTGACCTGTGATTCCTTGGGTGAACAACACTTTGTGGGCGTTTAGGGCAAGCTTTGAAATCCGACACTTACGGAGACTTTCGCTTGGGTCAGCTGACCCAAGTGAATATAGTCGCAGTTAGTGGCTAGCTTAAAGTTGCTCTGCCCACGTTCCCGCACCCAGGCTCCCAAGCCATGCCGGCGTCCCCTTGAAAATCAAAAAAAGAACTACCGTCTTCAAAACACTTCATTTTGAAAACGATAGCCCTTTTATAAAAAAGCAATATACGCTCTTAGCAGATCACTGTACCCGTCCGTCCAAGGTACGCATCCACTGCCTTATCGATTGAAGTAATCACAGCCTTCTTTCCTTCGCCCTGTTCCACGAACTCGACAGAAGCCTGGATCTTCGGCAGCATGGTGTTGGCTTCGAACTGTCCCTCAGCCATATATTCTTTCGCCTGTGCAACAGAAATCTCGCCCAGTTCTTCCTCATCCTGCTTGTGGAAATTCACAGAAACCTTCTCCACACTGGTCAGGATCAGCAGTTCATCTGCATCCAGCTGTTCTGCCAGACGACCGCTGGTATAATCTTTCTCAATAACCGCACTTGCACCCTTCAGTTCCGTACCCTGCTCCAGAACCGGGATTCCGCCACCGCCGCAGGCGATAACGATCTGTCCGGCATCAAGCAGTGCACGGATCGCATCGATCTCCACGATCTTCTGTGGCTTCGGTGCAGCTACGATTCGGCGGTAACCGTCACCAATCTTGGTAACGTAATTACCCTTATTTTCTTCCTCTTCCGCTTCCTGCTCATTCAGCACACGTCCGATGACTTTAACAGGTTCAGCAAAAGCTTCGTCATACGTGTCTACGGTTACCTGTGTCAGGATCGTGGATACCGGTTTGTAGATGCCTTCTTTCATCAGTTCTGCACGGATCGCATTCTGCAGGTCGTATCCGATATAACCCTGGCTCATGGCAGAACACACAGACATTGGTGCGTATGTATAATCCGGATGATACTTTCCGAATTCATTCATTGCCATATGGATCATACCCACCTGGGGTGCATTACTGTGAGAAATCACGACCTCTGCGCCCTCTTTTACCAGCTGCGCAATGATTTTTGCAGTTCTTTTTGTAGCTTCTTTCTGCTCCGGCAACGTATTACCAAGTGCCCGGTGTCCCAGAGCAATGACAACTTTCTTCTTCTCCATGTTACGCCCTCTTACTTTCTCTCATACATAATCGGTTAAAAAACCTTTTGCGAATTTCACCCGTCACTGTCACGGTATTTACCGAATTCCATACAGACATGGGTTTCGGTTTATGATCTGCCGATACCGGTTTCTGTTACAGATCAACACCTCTATCGTTAGTTTATTCCTGTTTTCTACTTTATGCAAGCAGGAAATAAGCAAGTACCACAACACCAAGAGCGATTCGGTACCATCCAAATACCTTGAAATCGTGTTTCTTGATATAACCCATCAGGAACTTGATCGCTGCAATGGAAACGCCAAAAGCGACAACCATACCAAGCAGCAGATACACAACCTCTGTTCCGGTAAAATGCAGACCAAATTTTATCAGTTTCAGAAAGCTTGCTCCAAACATAACCGGGATGGCAAGGAAAAAGGTATATTCCGCTGCCAGTTTTCTGCTCATGCCGAGGAGAATACCTCCGATGATGGTTGCACCGGAACGGGAAGTACCCGGAATCAGGGCAAGTAGCTGGAAGATTCCGATAAACAGTGCATCTTTGAAAGAAATATCACTGAGCTTTGTTCTGCTGGGCTTCCGGCTTTTATTGTAGTTTTCGATAACAATAAACAGTACACCGTATACGATCAGCATCACGGAAACGACCCAGTAATTCATGAATGTTTTCTCGATCCAGTTGTTAAACGGAAGTGCCACGATGATTGCCGGCACACAAGATACCAGAATCTTTAACCACAGCACGATCTTATTCATGTTGATGTATTTGTCTGCAAATTTCTGTAATTTCCCGATACGCTCATTCGTACTGATATAGTTCCAGTTACTCTCTCTGGACGGATTATTTTTATGAAATGGCCATAATTTTTTAAAATCCAGTACCACAACCGCCAGTACGGCTCCCAGCTGGATGACCACAAGGAACATCTGCCAGAATTCCTCACTGACTTTCAGTTTCATAAACTGATCCACCAGGATCATATGGCCGGTACTACTTACAGGAAGCCATTCGGTGATTCCCTCCACAATACCGAGAAAAATTACTTTCAGTAATTCGATAATATCCATATTTTCCCCTTTATTTAGATCTGTGCGATATCAATCAGCGTAAGCCTGTTCAGATCTGTATTTTCCAGACTGGTTACCAGTGCTTTGGCTGTATCCATAGCGGTCAGAACGTTAACACCTGTCTCGATAGCATTTCTTCGGATCAGGAAACCGTCTTTTGCGTGTTCCACACCCTGAGAAGGTGTATCGATGACCAGATCGATCTTGTGACCCAGAATCAGGTCCATCAGGTTTGGTGACGGCTGTTCGAGCTTATTGGTACGGATTGCTTTTACGCCGGCTTCCTGCAGCGTTTTAGCTGTATTTCTGGTTGCATAGATCCGGTAACCCAGTGCTTCAAACCGTTTTCCGATCTCAACTGCTTCCTCTTTATCCTCATCACGAACGGACATGATCATATTTTTATGTTTCGGCAGATTGATACCTGCGCCAAGGAATGCTTTGTACAGTGCCTCATTAAAGCTTTCCGCAATACCCAGACACTCACCGGTGGACTTCATCTCCGGTCCGAGGCTGATATCCGCACCACGGATCTTCTCGAAGGAGAATACCGGCATCTTGATCGCAAAATATTTTGCTTCCGGCTGCAGTCCCGGTGTATAACCCATATCTTTCAGTTTGTATCCCATGATGGCTTTTGCTGCCAGAGGAACGATCGGGATACCGGTTACCTTGCTGATGTACGGAACGGTACGGCTAGAACGTGGATTAACCTCGATGACATAGACTTCTTCACCGCATACGATAAACTGAATATTGATCATACCGATGACATGCAGTGCTTTGGCCAGACGTTTGGTGTATTCTTCAATGGTAGCTTTTGCAGTCTTGCTGATGGTCTGTGCCGGATATACAGAGATACTGTCTCCGGAATGGATACCGGCTCTCTCGATATGCTCCATGATACCCGGGATTACGATGTCTTCGCCGTCGCATACCGCATCAACCTCGATCTCTTTACCTACCAGGTATTTGTCGACCAGGATCGGATGTTCCTGTGCGATCCGGTTGATGATGCCGATGTACTGTTCCACATCTTCATCGTTGATCGCGATCTGCATACCCTGTCCGCCAAGAACGTAGGACGGACGAACCATTACCGGGTAGCCGATCCTGTTTGCGATTTCGAGAGCCTCGTCAACGTTGACAGCCATTCCGGATTCCGGCATAGGAATACCGAGCTTCTCCATCATTGCGCGGAAGTGGTCGCGATCCTCTGCGAGGTCGATAGTCTCCGGGCTTGTGCCGAGGATATTTACGCCGTACTTCTTGAGGTCGCCTGCAAGATTCAGCGGAGTCTGACCGCCGAACTGCGCGATAACGCCTACCGGCTTCTCCTTTTCGTGGATAGCGAGAACATCCTCCAGGGTCAGCGGCTCGAAATAGAGCTTGTCGGAGGTGTCATAGTCGGTGGAAACAGTTTCAGGGTTGCAGTTTACGATGATGGACTCAAATCCGAGCTTCTTCAGTGCGAGCGCCGCGTGAACACAGCAGTAGTCGAACTCGATGCCCTGACCGATTCGGTTGGGGCCGCCGCCGAGAATCATTATCTTCGGCTTGTCGGAAACCGGGCTTGTGTCCTTGATATCATGATAGGTGGAGTAATAATATGCCGCATTCTCGGTGCTGCTTACGTGGATACCCTCCCAAGCCTCGCGGATACCGTACTTCTCGCGGGTGGTGCGTACATCCTCCTCGGAAACGCCGAGTATCTGGCTGAGGTATCTGTCGGAAAATCCGTCGAGCTTTGCCTGGCGGAGCACCGGCTCTGCGGGAACTGCGCCCTTCTTCTCAATGAGCGCGTTCTCCTCGTCAACCAGCTCCTTCATCTGCTGGAGGAACCAGTGCTTGATCTTGGTGAGGTCGTATATCTCGTCGATTGAAGCGCCCTTGCGGAGTGCCTCGTAAATGATGAACTGACGCTCGCTGGTCGGGTAGCGCAGCTTTGCAAGCAGTTCTGCCTTTGACAGCTTATTGAAGTCCTTAGCGAATCCGAGGCCGTATCTGCCGGTCTCAAGGCTGCGAATTGCCTTCTGGAAGGCTTCCTTGTAGGTCTTGCCGATGGACATTACCTCGCCGACTGCCTTCATCTGGGTGCCGAGCTTGTCCTCAGCGCCCTTGAACTTCTCGAATGCCCAGCGCGCGAACTTGATAACAACATAATCGCCGCCGGGAACGTACTTATCCAGCGTGCCGTACTTGCCGCAGGGAATCTCGTCGAGGGTCAGGCCGCACGCGAGCATAGCGGAAACCAGCGCGATCGGGAAACCGGTCGCCTTGGAAGCAAGCGCGGAGGAACGGGAGGTTCTCGGGTTGATCTCGATAACGATGATTCTTCCGCTGACCGGATCGTGGGCAAACTGTACGTTTGTTCCACCGATGACTTCTACTTCTTCTACGATCTTATATGCCTGTCTCTGCAGTTCCTGCTGTACCTCCTCGGAGATGGTCAGCATCGGAGCAGAACAGAAAGAATCACCGGTATGTACGCCGATCGGATCAATATTTTCGATAAAGCATACAGTAATCATATTTCCTTTTGCATCGCGGACAACTTCCAGCTCCAGCTCTTCCCATCCAAGAATGGACTCTTCTACCAGAACCTGACCTACCAGGCTGGCCTGCAGACCTCTGGCGCATACGGTTTTCAGTTCTTCTACATTATATACCAGACCGCCGCCTGCTCCACCCATGGTGTAAGCCGGACGCAGCACAACCGGATATCCCAGTCTGTCAGCGATCGCAAGCGCCTCATCCACGCTGTACGCCACATCGCTTCGCGCCATCTCGATACCCAGACGGTCCATCGTCTTCTTAAATTCAATACGGTCCTCGCCACGCTGGATCGCATCCACCTGAACGCCGATGACTTTCACACCGTATTTGTCCAAGATCCCTTCTTCTGCAAGTTCAGAACAAAGATTCAGCCCTGACTGTCCTCCAAGGTTCGGAAGGATCGCATCCGGACGCTCTTTTGCGATGATCTGTTCCAGTCTCTCTACATTCAGTGGTTCGATATACGTGACATCTGCAATCCCCGGATCCGTCATGATCGTTGCCGGATTGGAGTTTACCAGTACAATCTCATATCCCAGCTGGCGCAGTGCTTTACACGCCTGTGTTCCGGAGTAGTCAAACTCACACGCCTGACCGATAATAATTGGACCGGAACCGATAATCAATACTTTGTGTACATCATTTCTCTTACTCATCTTGTTCTCCCTTTTTCGCAGAATATGTTTCCATATTCCGTTTTTTCACGCAAGAAAGCTCCTGTCCCAGGATCCTTCCCTTTTGCATCAACATTTTCGTATTTTATTATACATGAGCCTTCGGTAAATTACTACTGTAAAGTGTGGTTTGCATCAAAAAAAGCAACCCTTGTCTCCAGGAGTCGCTTTCTTGATGCGTATTTCTTTTATATCATATAATTTTTAAGGCATTTAGGACAACCAGCATGGTGATCATAAAAAACACAGTTCCTTCTGTTCTTAAAAAATCTTTTCCTGCATTTCGTCCCGTCAGATAAATTACTATTTGGAGAAACAGCACATCAAACAATGCCTTTCCAAGAAGTTTCTGCATCTTCTTCTCTCTGGTTTCACTCTTTTGTATCATGCCATCAATATCAACATTGCCTGTGTCAGAAAGCTCTTTCATAATACTTTTAATATTTTTCAAACCTTCCGTACTGTCCGCCACAAGATAAATTCCATCTGGCTGACGGGATTCTGTATCAAGTTCACGGATAATTTTTTTCGCCATAGACCAGCTGATGATGGCATACTCGCCCTTTATCCACTCGCAGGCTGAAAACTGATACATTTGTTTTCTTCCTGTTATACTCTCAAAAATAAATCTTCTGCGTTTTACATCCGATTCTTCCAGCTCCTGTTCTAATTTTTCAGGAAGTAGAATCGTATCCTCTATATCTTCTTTCTGCCTGTCTGTTCCCGGAAGTTCCTCACTTCCCAACACCTGAATATTAATCTTTCCATCTGCCGTTTCTGCCTGAAACCGATACAAAAGCGCTGCTGTTTGCACTCCTTTATATTTTTTCAGCTTTGAAATATTTTTTGCATCCGGATGTACATCCAGCAGTATCACACTTTGCTGTTCCATTCCCTTTCTCAGATTTTGATATTCTCTTCTTACATCCCGAAACAGCATCAGAAAAAAAATCGCAATAATAAGACAAATCATATAATATCGTTTCTTTTTCATTTCTTTCTTCTCTTCACAAAATAGTACACCGCTGCAACCAGAATACACTCTACACTCACAAAACAGATCATCCACCATTGCAGACTTCTTTTACTGTTATCTTCCGTGCCGGTATCTGTAACGATTACAGGCGGCTGTATTTCTGTGATAACTCCAAGAGTATCCTGGTATTCTTTTCCTGTCTCATCTGTATAGGTAATAATAAGATTCCCTTCTGTATTTCCATATTTTTCTTTGTCCGGTTTTCCATCCACAAGTACCGCACCATCGATTTCCGCCGAAGTTCCTTTCTCCACTTCTCCTGCGAACATCGTTTTTTCCAGATGCAGTCCCGGAACTTCCATCGTAACATTTACATTATAGGCTTTTCCCTGCCCTACATTCATGATATTTCCGCTTAACGCTATGCGGTCACCTGCATACACAACATCGTTTAATGCTGTGATCTCCCACTGGATTTTCGGAAGTCTCGTCAGAGTGACGGCAATCGTTCCTGTCTCTTCTTTTTGTTCCCCATCTTTATCATCATACTGTTCTGTGTAATTAAAATCTACAAATTCCCCCTCCACTCCAAGATTGATCTGTGCGCTTACTTTTACCGTGATCTTTTCCTGTGGGGCAATATTTTCAAAATACCAGGTATTTGTTTTATTCCGGATAGCCACATTTTCATTATTACTTTCTACCCGTAACGCCACATTTCGAATCGTTTCTTTTTTACTTTTATTCTGAAAGGTTAATTCCAGTTTTATCTTATCTCCTGGTTCTACCGTCTTTTTATTACATTTTGTTTCTATATGAAGTAATTTCGGATTGTGTTTCACCTCTGTCGCTGTTTCACCGGTATTCTCCACAGAACTTCCGCCTCCGGTATCTCCATCAACGGCAATATTTCCAGGGTTCTGTTCATTCGTATCTGTTCCCGGTATTTCCTGATCTGCCGGATTGTCTTCGCTGCTCTCGTTTTTCTTTGCATCAATATTTACATAAGTACTAAATGTTTGCGTAAGTGTTTCTCCATTTTCCAGTATACCGGTTACTTCCCAGTTGATCGGATAAGTGCCCGCTTCTCTTTCTTCTTTTAACTGCAACAGAATACTCACATAATAAACTTTTCGTACTTCTCCTGTACTTATTGTTTTTTCTTCCTCTACCACATCTTTATCATAGTTTTTATACACATAAGGAGCCTGCGTTGCAGATCCCAGATCCGGATGTACATGAAGTTTCTTTTCTTTTAAATTTCCTTTCACTAACAGCGGTAACACAATTTTCACTTCGTTTTCTGTGATTTCCGGAACATATCCCTCACTGTAAGAAGTTTCCATCCCTTCGTAGCATCCGGTATTATCAATATAAATACTTTCTTTTTCCTTTGTCAGCTGTTCTTCCTGATCGGCTATGTTCTCTT
>ERZ825896.2088-NODE-2088-length-20047-cov-8.280912_pt1 | contig 20047 bp, 17 predicted proteins | sample MGYA00519858_ERZ825896 | MGnify/ENA primary metagenome ERZ825896 (study PRJEB31778, sample SAMEA3449214) | human gut metagenome | biome: human gut; feature: human-associated habitat; material: faeces | place: United Kingdom | collected 2010/2012 ...
TCTGGAGAAGATTTGACTATTCCTCGATATATCTGCTGATAGGCGGAACATTTGCGCCGCTGTACCTTGTATACTGGGGAAATGTGCTTGGAATAGTGTTGTTCTGTGTGCAGTGGGCACTTATCATAGCGGGAATCACCATCATAAGTGTGTTCGGACCGGGAAGGTTCAGACCGATACACTATACGCTGTACTTCGTCATCGGATGGAGTGCCATCATGTTCATTCCGGGCTGGTTCAGAAATGACAAGCCGCTTTTGGGATGGATCGTGGGCGGTGGCATTGTCTATACGCTGGGCATGATTCCATTTGTGAAGGACACCAAGGGATCGCACTTTATCTGGCATATCTTTGTGATGCTGGGGGCTGCGCTGCATTGGTTTGGGATGTACCTTTATGTGTATTGAGGACGGACGCCATTTTCAAGCGTATAAGGCCATGATATATGCGTGCAATCACATTTGCCTAGCCTCACTTTACTTTGCTTCCATATGCACTCGGCTCTGACCGCAATAAGGGCGCTGCGGTCGCAACCTCGGCAGGAAGCAGTAAAGAGAGGCAGTCTGCATTATCGATTGCACACATATATCATGGCCTTTTTATATCGCCTGAAAATGGCTGGTTATGAATCACGCTAATCTTCCTTCGTTTCAGCTTGCTTATATTTGCACTGCGTTTTGCGCACGATAAGAGCGACCCTGCGCACCGCTCCGGCAATAAGCGCTGAAGTTCAGTCGATTACGCTGTCGATTCAGAATACAGGCACGCGGCTTAGTATAATGTCTGGAGAATAACTCTATTTGCGGTTGATTGAAACTTTAAACAATGGTATCTTTTAGTCAGATATAAACATGATGAGTAAATATTATAAATACGAGGAGAAAATTCTATGGATAGAGTAGAGAAAATGCTTGGCAGAATGAAAGCAGGCAAATTATACAGATGTGTGGACTGGGATCCGGAGGGTAAGGCGAAGGATCTGGTAGATAAGTTCAACAGTGCTCCGAGGTCTGAGACTATGACAAGAACCGGTGAGTATCTTGGAAAATTATTCGCACACATGGGAAAGGAGTGTTACATAGAGCCGCCTTTTTATTGCGACTATGGAACAAATATACATGTGGGAGATTATTTCTATGCAAATACAGGGCTGATAGTTCTGGATCAGTGTGACGTCATCATTGGAGATCATGCATTTCTGGGACCAAGGGTCAATATATACTGTGCATGTCATCCGATAGATGCGATGATCAGAAATGCCGGTGTGGAGCTTGGCAAGCCGGTCACAATAGGCGATAATGTATGGATCGGCGGTAATACGGTCATCAATCCGGGCGTTACCATAGGTTCAAATGTTGTCATAGGCTCAGGGTCGGTTGTCACAAAGAATATTCCGGATGGTGTGATAGCGGCAGGAAATCCATGTAAAGTCATAAGACAGATAACAGAAAAAGATAGGCAATATTGGCTTGAACAGGTAAAGGAATTTGAGGCAGACACAGGCGAGCAGGTGCTGTAGTGGGGACGCTTCTTTTGTCACAAGGAGTGTCCCCTGGATTGGTTTTATATGACAGAGGGACACTCCTTGTGACAAAAGAAGCGTCCCTAGAGAGGATATACATTTGACAAATTACAGATTTACTTTCAGCTACGATGGCACCCGCTATCATGGCTGGGAGAGCAAGACAAATGCAGATACGGTTGAAGGCCGTATAGAGGCGGTGTTGTCGAAAATGGTGGATGGAGATAACGGTAAGACAGCGGATGTATGTAGGGAGAATATGTCCGCAGATATCCGGGATACGAAGACACCAGCAAAGGTGGATATCCATGGCGCAGGTAGGACTGATGCGGGAGTGCATGCCAGAGCCATGGTCGCAAGCGGAAGGCTGAATACCAATAGGACACCGGATGAGATAAAGGATTATCTGAACAGATATCTGCCTGCAGATATATGTGCGCTTGATGTTACTGTGGCTGGAGACAGGTTTCACGCAAGGCTGAATGCGACCGGCAAAATCTACGAATATACACTGTATGTAGGATTAGAGAAACCTGTGTTTGACAGAAATTATGTGTGGTGTGTACCTCAGGGAAGTGTGCTTGATGTGGATGCGATGAAAAAGGCTGCATCGTATCTTGTCGGAAAGCATGATTTCAGATCTTTCTGTGGCAACAATAAAATGAAGAAGTCAACGGTGAGAACCATATATGATGTGGAGATAGTCAAGGAGGGAGACTATGTCCGCATGAGATTTCATGGAAATGGATTCCTGCAAAATATGGTGAGGATACTCACTGGAACTCTGGTGGAGATAGGATATGGACATATGGATGCGGAGCATATGCCGGAGATCATAGTGGGGATGGACAGGCAGCTTGCCGGGCCTACGGCTCCGCCACATGGACTATGTCTGCTTAAGGTTGAGTATGATTGAGACGGCAACAGGGCTGTTAAAGCATAGGCTGGGAGAAATATAAATATTTGAATAAAGGGTAAAAGGGGTCATACAGATGATAAAGAAGCTTGGAGTAAGATACAGGATAAGCTGCAGTATAGGTGCGGTTATATTTGGCGTGATAGGTGCGGTTATATTTGGAGTCGCGATGGGCATAGATGAAGGACAGGTGTGGATTGGACTGGGAGCAGCACTTTTCTGGGGATTTGCAGTATGGTTCATATCACTTGCAGTCAGACAGAGCAATATAAGAGATGTTCTGGACTATTGTAAGAAAAAGCCACACCCGGAATATGAGATGGAGCGTATTGAGCAGTTCTACAAGGCGGGAGCTTCTGTATGTGGACTCAGACTTAACAATGAGTTCTTTCTGTATATAAAGGGTGACACAGTAAACTTTGCAGAGACAAGGGAACTGATGTGGGTATTTAAGATTGTTACCCAGAACAGATTTTACGGAATTAAGGCCGGAAAGTCATATCAGATTGAAGTGAAGCTGAATGACGGAAGTGGAATGGCCCTGCCGATGAAGAATGAGAAGATGTGCGATGATGTCATTGCATACATAGAAAAGATGGTTCCGTACATAATATTGGGATATAATGATGAAGTGAATAGCCTATATAACAAAAATCCACAGGAACTGGAGAGAATAGTAGATGAGAGAAGACATCAGTACTTTGAGCAGGTGCCAGTGCGATAATGAAGATGTGAATACGCTCAGATTGTTCATGGACATTGGCGCTATGATGATCAGAAATGGTTCCGAAGTTAAGAGAGTGGAGGATACCCTTCGAAGAATGGGAAAGGCATATGGCGCAGAGCGCATGGATGTGTTTGCCATAACCTCAACACTCGTGTGCACTATGAACATGCCGGATGGAACGGTGTGCTCCATGACCAGAGGCACCAGGGATGGAACAAAGACAGATTTCTGGAAACTGGAGCGTATAAACGCTCTCAGCAGGGAATATTGCAGGAAAAAGATTGATACGGACAAGCTGAAGATTTGTATTGAGGACATAGAGCATAGCTCTGCCCCGAGATTCAGAGTCTGCCTCGGAAGCGTGCTGGCAGCTGGAACGCTGGCGGTATTTTTCGGTGGAAATATCCTTGACGGAGTATTTGCAGCGGTTTTCGCATTAGCTATATGGCTGATGCAGGTGTATTTTGCTCCGGTGTGTACGAATAATATTCTTTTTAATTTTGTGTGTTCATTTGTCACGGGAGTTCTCATTGGAGTGGCGGGGCACATTTTCCCGATACACGGGGACAAGGTTATGATAGGTGACATCATGCTGTTGATTCCGGGACTTGCCCTCACAAATGCAGTTAAGGATATGTTCGTTGGCGATACCATAACGGGCAGCCTGAGACTGGTGGAGTCGTTGCTCTGGGCGGTGGCGATTGCGTGTGGATTTGCATTGGCGGTGTACGTTGTGGGAGGTGTGTAGATTGCAGCAGGTTATAGTACAGATAGTAACGGCGCTGTTTGGGTCTCTTGGATTTGCGCTTATGTTTAATCTCGGAAAGCGGAACGTGATACCTGCGGCGATAAATGGTATGTGCACATGGATCGTATATATTCTTGTTCGAAATGTCATAGATGATGTATTCGTACCGTCACTTGCTGCCAGTCTATGGGCGGCGGTATTTGCGGAGGTGGCAGCCAGGGTTATGAAGGCTCCGGCGAATCAATATCTGATCGTTGGACTCATACCGCTTCTTCCGGGCGCGCCACTATATTATACATTAAGTTCTGCATTTGATTCCGACTGGGTGGCAGCTAGAAGCTGGGAAAATGACACGATGATGTTTGTTCTCGGTATTGCAGTTGGTATAAGTGCAGTGTGTGGGTGTGATGATATAATCAAGAAGCTTTCTAAAAAAACAGATAAAAGGAGTCAGGAAAATGATAGATAAATATGGGAAAAAGCTATTTATATTTTTAGGCTGTGATGTGGTGTACTTTATTCTCTGGGTCATACCTGCAATAAAGATACCGGCACTTGCGGTTGTGTTTACAGGACTGGGACTTCTGACGTTGACAGCCCTCAGCTTCATTGAGGGAGAGGATGATACGTTTAGACATATAACAGGGGAAGAGCAGTGGTTCAAGGTTGCTTTTCTTTCGGGTATTATTCTTACTTTGATTGGAATTGTGCTTCTCCTGGTATTGATATAGTGACAAGAATATATGAGGTACAAAAAGCTCCGTGCAGTGGATTTGCTGCACGGAGCTTTTTGCTCTCTTGATAATAGACCTTAATAAAGTCTTAAGGAATCGGCAGGTTGTTTCTTAATGCGTGTTTCCAATAGAATTGATACAAGAACGGGACAACGCATACAGAGTGTGTGGGTTTACTGCAGTGTATTTGACAGAAGATCTGAAAGGGGCGTTGGAATATGAGAAAGAGGTCAAAGACCGTAGTGGTGTCCATTGCAGTTTTGGGAACACTTATCTGTGTCTGCCTTGGCGGATGCAGTGACAAAAAAGGCGATGCATTTGCCGAGGAGGAGAGGACAACATATATATACGGCGACTCCATACAGGAGGGAGATGACGGAGCTCTCCTGTCTGTGAGACTTGGTGTTCCCGGTGCTTGTAACGTTGAATTCGACACCGGAAAGTCAAAGCTGAGAGATATAAGATTATCCACTGAAAACATAGTGGTGCCGGACACTGACGCAGCATACGTCGTGGATTATGACAATCTTAAGATCAAAGCTGAGGAAATACAGAAGATGGTTGAGGGGGTATTTGACAAGTCAGCTGGCATATATTGCCGGAATGATGGCGACGAGTACATGACGAAGGATGAGATACAGAGTGACATAGATATGGCTGAGATATATCGGAAGCAGGCTTTGGAAGATGGACAGGCAGAAACAGCTGAGATGTACGCCGGTGATATCAAGAATATGCAGGCAAGGCAGAAAGAAGCACCTGATACATACACTCCGGTGTCTGATTATGGACCGAACATGATATACACAGGCAAGGCAGATGGAGAGAAATACAGCTTGTGGGTATCGGCAAATGATGACGATAGCACATCCCGTGGAATAAGCATTATGTTCAGTCCGGCGGGGGATCAGGAGAAGAATGAGTTGTCCAGAGTTGACGACTCGGTGTATGTGGAGACGGTTCCTGAGAGTTCTGTCGGGGCAGATGTGGCAGATATGAAGAATAAATGTACCATGACGGAGAATGCGGCCGAGAGTGAGGCGATGGTTTTTCTGTCAAAGCTTGGTCTGTCGGGACTTGCAAGCCAGAGCTGTGAACCTGTGATAAGGAGATGGCAGAACAGCACATTTGACACTGTAGACATGGAAAAGAACGGATATGCAATCGAATTTGGCTGCCAGATAGGCGGAATAGATGTGATCTATAAGGACCTTACAGCTGTGGACAATCTGAATACTGAGAAGGGATATGTCATGCAGGAGGGCGATAAGATGACCGTGTTTATCGATGATGATGGTGTGTTCTATGCCAGAGCCAGACTGTGTACAGATACGAATTCATATGTCAGAAAGAAGGCTGATCTTTTGAGCTGGGATGAGATGATGTCGGCTGCGGATGAGAGCATAGCTGAATATTACAGGCGATACCCCACCGCATATTCTGAAGTGGAGTTTAACAACGTGGAGCTGTTGTATGTGCCAGAGGTGGATTCTGCCGGAGACATGCAGTACGTGCCAGCGTGGGTATTTACACAGACAGAAGGTGGAGATGTTCTAGATGCAGGGATGGCAAATGGGCATATATCACAGGTGGTATACATAAATGCGTTAGACGGCAAATATATTGACATTGCGGAGACAGCAAAGGCTCTTGGCACGTGGGGTGGTTATGAGTCTGGAAAAACAATTTCAAAATAGTTTGTTGTATTTGCATCATGTGAAATGTCTTATATATGTGACTTATGTAAGGCACCAGAAAAATGATCACAGATAAATAATAAAAATTTGGGGCGCGGTTAAGCCACAATGAGCATGATTTAAATCCCGGTACTGGGGTGTCAAAAAAGGAGGAAAATAATATGAGCAAGAGTAAACGAGTGGTAAGAATAGCAGCATGTGTGCTGGCTGGAGTTATGGCTGTTCAGCTTGCAGGCTGTGGCAGTAAAAAGGTGGATTATACATTGGACGGTGACGGAGGACGGAGCGGCCTTGCAAAGTCACTTGGTATACCTGACAAATGCGATGAGACATTTGACGTGGGAAAATCAGGACTTTCAGAGATAAGGTGTACGGCTGACAAGGTGGATGTGCCGGATACGGACAAGCTGAAAAAGGTGTATTACACCACGACAAAGCTTGATGCCAAGCAGAGACAGACCATAGTGGAAGGACTTCTGGACAGATCCTAGGGGATATACGTGCGAAAGGAGGGTGTGTCCACCAAAGATGAGCTGAAGAACATGATAGAGATGACAAAGAAGTTCAAGGAGGAGGCTGCCAGTCAGGGCGATGACACATCTGATTCATGGTATGATGCACAGATCGAGACGTACAAGAGCCAGATGGCGGAGGCACCTGAAAGTCTGCCGTTGCTTGAAAATTATGATGATCCGTATGCAGCATACACAGGAAAGCATGGAGACAAGGATTATACGGTAGCTATTTCAGGCTACAGCAGCAATGAGAAAGTAGACTCCGGAATGTATATGGCATTCAGTTTGGCTGAGACTGAGGAGAACGCACTTCTGGATGGAGTTGCCGGAGCCACGTATACATATGTCACCGGAGAGAGCAGTGTCACAGATGTGGATGTCTCGAACATGGAAAATGAGTGCCGTATTACGGAGAGCGATGCCATATCTCAGGCTATGAATTTCCTTTCAAGCGTAGGGATAGACGGCATGGAATACTCAAAAGTGGAGCCGCTTGTGAGAGTATGGGCAGGTGAAAACGGCGATGTAAAGCAGGCAAAGGTAGATGGATATTATGTGGAACTAAACCGCACAATAAATGGTGTTCCGATCAGAAACGGAGAGCTTTATAATGTTGACAACTTACAGACCCAGAAGGGATATATGTACGATATAGATGATATGGCGCATATAAGTGTAAATGACGAAGGAGTCGTATACATGTATTCAACTCTCTATTCGGATTCGGCATCATTTAAGGATGAGGACGTGGATATACTGGGCTGGGACGACATGATATCTAAGGCAAATGAGAGCATTGCAGCATATTACGAGAAATACCAGACAAGGTATGGCAAGATAGAGTTCAATAATGTGGCACTCAGATATGTGTCATCTGTGGACGAATCCGGTAAGATGTGTTATATCCCGGCATGGGTATTTACAGAGAGCGAGGAGCTTCGCGGCGGAGACATATCGGGAGAGATTTCCCAGATCGTCTGCATAAATGCGATAGATGGAAGTTATATAGATCTTATAGAGGATGCCAAGCAGATGAAATTGTGGGATGACTATAACTAAGGGACGGAGGGGACAGGTACCTCCGTCCCCGGGATTCCTAAATAACGGGCAGTAAGTTGTTTTCATAACTTGACTGCCCGTTGTTTTTATAATAGCCGATTTTACAGGTGAAGGACTCTGTCCTTGATCTCCTGGGTACGTCCCTGATTCCAAAACTGTGTTCCGATATATCCGCAGGTACGCCTTGCAACAAAGAGGGTGTTCTGGTCACGGTTGCCACAGTTAGGACATTCCCAGACCAATTTGCCGTAGTTGTCTGTAACTATCTTGATCTCTCCGTCGTAGCCGCACTTTTCACAATAGTCGCTCTTGGTGTTAAGCTCGGCGTAGAGAATGTTGTCATATATGAATCGCATAACTTCCAGAACTGCATCAATATTGTTCTGAAGGTTAGGCACCTCAACGTAGCTTATGGCACCGCCCGGTGAAAGTTTCTGGAATTCAGATTCAAATTTCAGTTTGCTGAAAGCGTCAATATGCTCGGTTACATGAACGTGATAGCTGTTGGTTATATAATTTTTGTCGGTTACACCTGGAATTATGCCGAAACGTTTCTGCAGGTTCTTGGCGAACTTGTATGTGGTTGATTCCATTGGAGTTCCGTATACAGAGTAGCTTATATTCTCTGCGGCTTTCCACTCGGCGCATTTGTCGTTGAGCTTCTGCATTACAGCGAGCGCGAATTTCTTGCCTTCCTCGGATGTATGTGTTTTGCCGATCATACGGACACACATTTCGCAAAGACCGGCATAGCCAAGGGAAATAGTTGAGTAGCCGCCGAAGAGCAGTTTGTCAATCTTCTCGCCTTTCTTAAGCCTTGCCAGTGCGCCGTGCTGCCACAGTATAGGAGCGACATCTGATATGGTTCCGAGCAGACGCTCATGTCTGCACCTCAGAGCCTTGTGGCAAAGCTCAAGACGCTCCTCCAGGATCTCCCAGAATTTGTCCATATCACCGCCGGCTGAGCACGCTACATCCACAAGATTGATGGTGACAACGCCCTGATTGAATCTGCCATAATATTTGCGAGTTCCATCCGGATTTCTTATGCCGTCTTCCTTGGTTGGAAATGATCTGCATCCCATGCAAGGATATACGTCACCGTCCTTCATCTCTCTCATGACCTTTGCTGAAATATAATCCGGAACCATGCGCTTGGCAGTACATTTGGCTGAGAGCTCGGTGAGGTACCAGTATTTTGAGTCGGGTGTGATGTTGTCTTCATCAAGCACGTATATAAGCTTTGGAAATGCCGGTGTGATCCAGATTCCCTTCTCGTTCTTGACACCCTTGATCCTCTGGTTCAGGACTTCCTCTATGATGAGTGCCAGATCTTCCCTTGTCTGTCCCTCTGGAACCTCATCCAGATACATGAACATTGTGACAAAGGGTGCCTGACCGTTACAAGTCATCAGTGTGATGAGCTGGTACTGTATCGTCTGTATTCCGCTCTTGACCTCGTTCAGAAGCCTTTTTTCTGTTATCTTGTTGATGATATCCTCGTCAAGTGATTCACCGCATTCAGTGCGCTCCTCGATGACCTGTGCGCGGAGTTTCTTCCTGCTGACATCCACAAATGGGGCGAGATGAGACAGGGTAAATGTCTGTCCGCCGTACTGATTGCTGGCCACCTGAGCCACGATCTGGGTAGTTACGTTGCAGGCGGTGAAAAAGCTATGTGGCTTCTCGATCATAGTCTCGCTGATGACGGTTCCATTCTGCAGCATGTCCTCGAGATTGATGAGGTCACAGTTATGCTCCTTCTGTGCATAGTAATCTGAATCGTGGAAATGTATGATTCCGGCCTCGTGTGCTTCCACGATATCCTCCGGCAGCAGCATTCTCTTTGTGAGATCCTTGGAAACCTCACCGGCCATATAGTCACGCTGGGTTGAGTTGATCACAGGGTTCTTGTTGGAGTTCTCCTGATTGACCTCTTCATTCATATGATCGATGAGTGCGAGTATTCCGTTGTCCGTGGTGTTGGACTTACGTGCAAGCTCTCTCTTATAACGGTAACGCACATATTTCTGTGCAACCTCGTATCCTCGCATCTCCATGATTCCGGTCTCTACCATATCCTGTATATCCTCAACGTGGACTGCGTGGGACATGGATTCAATCTGCTTCTCCAGATTGTCCGCGATGGCGTGAACCTGATATTCATTTAACTGATGGAGATTGTCAACTTCGTTGTTGGCTGCAAGGATGGCATTCTCTATCTTTGACAGATCAAATGTAACCTCTTCTCCATTTCTTTTAATTACATGTACATGTTTTTTTGCTTCTTCTGACACAGCAATAGCCTCCCTCTTCCAATTCGATAAAAGTTCTATAATAATAATCCAATCATTAAATTAATTGAAATCAGGCCGTTAAGGTCTGGTTTGAAATAATATACTAGATGCGGCTGCCCATTCCGCATGGAATTATTTGTAAAGAAAATAAATATGCAGCACGCTGATGCATGCGTAGGTCGCCAAGCTTGCGCTTGCGACAATTAAATAGGTAGCACGCTGATGCGTGCGTAGGTCATCAAGCTTGCGCTTGTGACAATTAATGTAAACACAATATATTTGGTGGGGATAATGTGAAACACCCACTAGATATTGTGCTCTGTTATTATAGCCATCACAAATGACATTGTAAAGATGAAAAAACATCTTTTAGAATAATAGAACCGGCAGGAGCGCAGAAACATTGATAAATCTTGATAAAATAATTTTGTGGGCAGTCAAAGTCTTGACAAGCCACCATAAAAAGTGATACACACTTATATGAATACAATTTCTAATGGGTATTTTCAAAATCTGTACATTTATATGTGCGAGGGTTGTCAGGCCGATGCCTGATGACATAATACAAATATCAAGGAGATAAAAAAATGCAGGAATTAAAGCCAATCAAAGAAGGTAAGGTACGTGAGATTTATGACAATGGAGACAGCCTGATCATGGTAGCTACAGACCGTATAAGCTGCTTCGATGTCATCCTCGACAATGTAATTTCCAAGAAGGGAACAGTTCTGACACAGATGTCAAAGTTCTGGTTTGACATGACACAGGACATACTTCCTAACCACATGATATCAGTTGATGTAAAGGATATGCCTGAGTTCTTCCAGCAGGAGAAGTTTGATGGCAATAGCATGATGTGCAGAAAGCTTGAGATGCTTCCAATCGAGTGTATCGTACGTGGATATATCACAGGTAGTGGCTGGGCAAGCTACAAGGAGAATGGCACAGTATGTGGAATCAAGCTTCCAGAGGGACTTAAGGAGTCAGATAAGCTTCCTGAGCCTATCTACACACCATCAACAAAGGCGGAGATTGGCGATCACGATGAGAATATATCATATGAGCAGAGCATTGCTCACCTCGAGAAGTACTTCCCAGGAAAGGGCGAGGAGTACGCTTCAAAGCTCAAGGAGTATACTATAACACTTTACAAGAAGTGTGCAGAGTATGCACTTACAAGAGGAATCATCATTGCAGATACAAAGTTTGAGTTTGGCCTTGATGAGAACGGCAACATCGTTCTCGGCGATGAGATGCTCACACCAGACAGCTCAAGATTCTGGCCAGCAGATGTATATGAGCCAGGTCATGGCCAGCCATCATTTGACAAGCAGTTCGCCCGTGATTGGCTGAAGGCTAACCCGGACAAGGGATGGAAGCTTCCGGATGATGTCGCACAGAAGACCATCGACATATATCTTGAGGGTTATGAGAAGCTCACAGGCAAGCCACTTGGAAAGTAATCAAAGTAACGAAACATACGAATTTTCAGGAGAAATAGCGTTTAAGCTGTTTCTCCTTTTTTATCTTGTGGGGAAGTTGTTTTTGTTTTGTGAACTTCGTTGAAATAAATGGCGCCGGGTGGTAAAGTGTAAATGTTATGAAAAGGCAAAATCAAGTGAGATTTTACAAGGAGGTAACAATGAAGAATATGCTGCGTGTGGCAGCCGTTACGCCGAAGGTTCACATCGGAAGTGTCAGCGGAAATGTCAGAGAGATAATGGATATATATGAAGAGTATAAGGATGCTGCGGATATCATAGTGACGCCAGAGTTGTCTATCACGGGATATACCTGTGCGGATCTGTTTGAGAACAGAAAGCTCATAGATGGTGCGAGAAGAGGTCTTCTTCAGCTTGCCATGGCGACTTGTACCGGTCAGTCGGCACTGGTGGTCGGTCTGCCATTTGAGGTGGACGGGGAGCTGTTCAACTGTGCGGCGTTCCTGCAGGGCGGAAGAGTCATGGCCATCGTGCCGAAGACTTATCTTCCAAACTATGGCGAGTTCTACGAGAAGAGATGGTTCTCAGCCAGAAAGTATGATGCGGTGATGGTCAATCTCATGGATCCGGAAGATGATGGAGATGAGCTTGAATACAATGCCGGTTCAAAGAAAGCCGGGGGCAGGGGTGTTGGCAGTGAAGTGCTGTTTGGCAACAATGTGATGATAGAGATGGGCAGCGGAGACCAGAGAGTCAAGCTTGGCATAGAGATATGTGAGGATGCCTGGACTCCGGTTTCGCCGGGAAGACTTCTCGCCATGGCGGGAGCAGAGGTCATACTCAACCTTTCCGCGTCAAATGAGGTCATCGGAAAGGCTGCATACAGGCACAAGCTGATAGGAAGTGTGTCATCGGACTGCCTGTGCGGATATGTGTATGTGTCCGCTGGAATGTACGAGTCCACATCGGATCTGGTATTTTCAGGACACAATCTGATGTACGAGAACGGCAAACTCCTCGGCGAGGTAAAGCCATTTGAGGACGGAGTATTGATCAGGGATATAAGTCTTACCAAGATCAGACACGACAGGATAGCAAACAAGTCATTTGCCGACTGTAAGCGTGATTTCGCATTCAGAAAGTATGAGACGGTGGTGTGCGATACCCCACTCATGGACAAAGGGAATGTGCTCATGAAGGTGAAGATGACACCATTTGTCCCATCGGGAAATAAGCTTGAGAGGTGCATGGCGATATTCAAGATGCAGGTTGCCGGACTTCAGAGAAGGATAGAGGCGACCCACTGCAAATGTGTGGTCGTGGGAGTGTCAGGTGGACTTGATTCCACACTGGCTCTGCTGGTTTCGGCACAGGCGGTGAAGAATGCGGGACTTCCATCCACAACTGTCGTGGGAATCACCATGCCGGGATTTGGAACGACAAACAGGACGAAGAACAACTCCACGGAACTCATGAGACTGCTCGGCTGTGACAGCAGAGAGATAAGCATAGCTGCATCGGTGAGACAGCATTTTGCCGATATCGGACAGGACGAGAGCGTGCATGACGTCACTTATGAGAACTGTCAGGCGAGGGAGAGAACACAGATACTCATGGATGTCGCCAACAAGGAGGGCGGATTCGTGGTTGGAACCGGAGATCTCTCGGAGCTGGCACTTGGCTGGTGCACCTACAACGGCGACCATATGAGCATGTATGCGGTGAATACAAGTATACCAAAGACACTGGTGCGCTCACTTGTGAACGAAGTCGGACACTTCATGGAGGTTGATGGATTTGTGGGCATCGCGCCGATCATAGACGATATCATAGACACACCGGTCAGCCCGGAGCTGCTTCCACCGAACCCGGACGGAACCATCGCGCAGAAGACGGAGGACACCGTGGGATCATACATCCTGCACGATTTCTTCTTATATTATACACTGCGATATGGAATGTCCCCTGAGGAGGTAAATGAGCTGTGCAAGGAGGCTGTAAGACAGAGTGACGAGTACAATTTCTCAGACAGCGAGATCGACAAATGGCAGAAGGTATTCTACACGAGATTCTTCCGCCAGCAGTTCAAGCGAAACTGTATGCCGGACGGCGTGAAGGTCGGAACCGTGTCGGTCAGCCCGAGAGGTGATCTGAGACTGCCGTCTGAGATAGAGTTTGAGGATTTTTTGTAGACATACTTTATAGCGGAATTATAGGATTTTGCCATATATAATAATTATATTTTTACATGAATGTTCAAACATAACCCAATCAGGGGAATACGATGCCGCCGGTCCTTAGGTGGCGCAGCAGACGGCACCTTAGTACCGTTGCAGGCTGAGTTAAGCGGGAGCGACCCCTGATGGGTATGATTGACATTCATGTAATATTAACTTAGATATTGGCAAAATCCAACATCAAAGGAGGAGAAAAATATGCCATTTATAGATTCAAAGGTTACAGTGAAGATGAGCGATGCTCAGAAGGAGACTCTTAAGAGCAGTCTCGGTCAGGCGATAACAACGATGAACAAGACGGAGAGCTACCTTATGGTCGGCATCAACGATGGATACGACCTGTTCATGGGCGGAAAGAAGCTGGATAAGGGTGCATATGTGGAAGTCAGCGTATTCGGTGATGTGACTCCAAAAGCATGTGATGCTATGACAGGAAAAATCTGCGATATATTTGCGGATGTGCTTGGAATCCCGGGAAATGCGGTGTACGTGACTTACCACGGCGTACATGACTGGGGCTGGAACGGCGGTAACTTCTGATGTGGGAAATAGAGATACTTGACGCTCTCCAGAATATACATACTCCATGGCTTGACAAGATCATGGTGGCGATCACATCACTTGGAAATGCGGGAATACTGTGGATAGTAATGGCGGCTGTGCTGCTCATCATCCCAAGGACCAGAAAAGTAGGAATATGCATGGCTATAGCATTGGTACTGGATTTGCTTATGACCAACTGCCTGTTAAAGAATCTAGTAGCCAGAACAAGGCCTTATGATGTGGCGAATTTTACAGATCTGATAGTGAAGAAACCAAAGGATTATTCCTTCCCATCGGGACATACTGCGGCATCATTTGCGGCTGTCACGGCGTTGTTCATGAGCAGAAAGAAATTGTTGGGCGCAATATCCTGCGTGATAGCGATCCTTATAGCGTTCTCAAGAATGTATCTGTATGTGCATTTCCCGACAGATATCATTGGCGGAATAGTGGTAGGAGTGGCAGCAGGAGTGGCAGCAGGATTTATACTTAGAGCGATTGATAAGAAACTTGCAGCCAAGGCGGCAGGCACAGATATAGAGAATCATTGAAAACCAGATTGTGATGATAAAGATTTCCAGGAGCAACATGATCTGGCGGATCGTTGGTTTGGAGGAATATGATTATGAGTGAATATACCATACTGCCGTTGATCAATGCAGCATTTCAGCCGGGTGAAGCGAAAAAGATGGTAGACAGTTTTGAAGATAGGGATTTTCAGGAGATAGCACGTGCTGAATACTATTATTTTACCGGGCAGGCGGAGGAGTGCAATCATATAGCAGAACGTTATCTGATGAGCCATAATATAAAATTGAAGATGTCATCCTGCCTGTTATATGTATATTCTAATCTGACACTTGGCAGAGAAGCTGCATCAAGAAAAGGACTGAGGGAGATTCAGGAATGTCTTGAAAAAGAGACGAAAAATCCTTCATCCGCTGAGGACAGGGCTGTCAGTGTATTTGCGGGATATATGTCCTCTGTGCTTTTGCATCTTTCGGTGGATGAACTTCCGGATGTGGAGCTTTATGCAGTAACATTGCCGCCTGGAATTAAGCTGTTTTCTGCCTATGTAATAGCTCACATGGCATATTTAAAAGGCGAGTATGGCAGGGCACTTGGAATTTGCGAGGCAGCATTGATGTTCAGGGATGATGTATATCCTATTAGTATGATCTATCTGTATTGTATGATTGCAATGTGTCAGATGAATCTGAAAAATCAGCAGAAAGCAAAAGATTCATTGATGCTGGCGTGGAACGTGGCGAAAGAAGACGAATTTCTGGAACCTTTCATTGAACATCATGGTTTGCTGCAGGGACTTCTGGAGTCATGTATCCGCAAGGAGGATTCAAAACTATATAACAAATTATCTGATAAAGTCATTGCCTTTAGCAGGGGATGGATGTCAATCCACAATCCTATGTCAGGAAATTCAGTGACGGATGCATTATCCACAGTGGAATTCTCGATTGCAATGCTGGCAAGCCGAGATTGGAATAATCAGGAAATTGCAGATTATCTGGGATTTTCACCCAATACGGTTAAAACTTATCTGAGCAGGATTTATGAAAAAATGAATATAAATAAGAGGGATGAGCTGAAAAATTATATGCTGAAATAGGAAAATATACATTTTCGTATCGAAACGGAGATTACATGGAAGAAGTCAAAATGATAAAATCTTTATATACAGAAATCACTAACCAAACTCAGATTTATTTTTAAGGGAGGAAACTATATGAAGAGAAGAATTTTGACTACCCTGCTCACTATGTGCATGGTGCTGATGCTGCTGCGGATACCGGCATATGCGGGCAGAGCCTATTGCGACATCTGTGGTAAATGGGTAAGTACAACCGGAACTTATGAATATAAAGACGCTGGATATCATTGGAATCATGTTTATTGCACAGAATGTGGCACTAATATCAGCAATCCGCGTTCTGCGCATGTGTGGAGCGGAACGGCAACCTGCACAAGCGGACAGACTTGTACGATCTGCGGAGGAACATCCACCCCTCCCGGACATGATTGGAACTCAAACTGGATTTCGGATGAAAACAATCATTGGCATGAGTGTAATGTCTGCGCAGAAAAGGGCGATGTTGGAGTACATATTTGGGATAATGGCACTATAACTATTTCTCCAACCTGCACAACAGAGGGGGAGAGAAAGTATACTTGCATTGGATGCGGCAGAATAAAAACAGAGACGATCCAAGCTACGGGTCACGACCTCGTACATCACGATGCACAGGCGGCGACTTGTACCGCAAACGGTTGGGAAGCTTACGATACCTGCAGTAACTGTGATTACACCACCTATACGGAGATTCCGGCAGCAGGTCATAGTTATGGAGATGTAACATACACATGGAGCACAGACAATCAACACTGTACAGCAGAAAGAAAATGTACAGCATGTGATGGCGTAGAAAGTGAGACAGCAGATACAACAGCAACAGTAATACAGGAAAAGAACTGCGTATTGCCAGAATTAACTACATACAGTGTGACATTTGAAAATTCTGCTTTTGAATCTCAAACAAAGGAAAATGTACGGACAGCAGAAAACGCCGGTCACGATATGGAAAAAGTAGAAAAGCAAGCTGCTACTGCTGCAAAAGAAGGAAACAGCACATATTGGTTCTGTGATAAATGTAATAAGTATTTTAGTGATGAAGAAGCAGAAAATGAAATTAAAAAGGAAGACACAGTGCTTGCGAAACTCGCCCCTGTTATTATCAAGGGAGATGGAGCAACAGTAACAGCAGGTGCGAAGAATGCACTATCATTCACATCTGATGCTGCATACAGGGATTTTATTCGTGTTGAGGTTGACGGAAAGACCATAGATGAGAGTAATTATACGGTGGAATCTGGAAGTATAATCGTAACATTGAAAGAGGATTATGTTGCCGGTTTTTCGAAGGGTGAGCATACACTTGGCATTGTCTCTGAGAGCGGAACAGCGACAGCTCATTTTACAGTAAACGAGAAGACAACGGGGACACAGGAGCCTTCGGAAGACACAACCGGTACAACACAGGAGCCTTCGGAAGACGACACAACCAGTACAACACAGGAGCCTTCGGAAGACACAACCAGTATAACACAGGAGACAAGTACAATGGATAAAGCAACACAATCATCTCCAAAAACTGGTGACAGTACAGACTTGCAGTTGTATGTGATTCTTATGATTGTTTCAATAGTGGGTGTTGCAGGAATTTGTGTTAAGAAAAGATTCAAGACCCATTGATGGCTTTGAATGAAATGGCTGTTAGAGCGGAAATTAGATATTAGATCTCTATAAAATAAGGCATATGGACTAAAAAGATGTTCATATGCCTTATTTTAATATGTCTTTAAATACTTTAAATACACAGAAATTTCACAAATGAAACGCCTCTGTACACTATTGACATTAAAAAATAGAAGTATTAATATTTATGCAACTTGCGTCAAATCATATATAGCTGACGATCAGATATCGCATATCATAAATCAAATTCCTGATTTGTACATCTGGGGATTCTGTCAGCATTTCAAAATGAAACAAGGAGGAAATAGAATGATCAAAACATTGCTTGGTCAGGTGGGCGAGTACAAGAAGGACTCAATACTCACACCTGTATTTACGGCGGCCGAGGTCTTCATGGAGATCCTCATTCCATTTGTGACCGCCAAGATAATCGACGAGGGAATCAACGGACAGGACATGAGCAAGGTATATATGTATGGCGGACTTATGCTTGTGTTGGCTTTCCTGAGTCTTTTCTTTGGAGTGATGGCGGGAAAATTCGCTGCCAGCGCATCGACAGGATTTGCATGCAACCTGAGGGAGGGCATGTACAGGAATGTGCAGGAGTTTTCATTTACCAACATTGACAAATTCAGCACCGCAAGTCTTATAACACGAATGACAACTGATGTGACAAATGTACAGAATGCATATCAGATGCTCATACGAATAGCGGTAAGGGCACCGCTCATGCTCATATGCAGCATGATAATGTGCTTTACCATCAACGTGGAGCTGTCACTTATATTTGTGGCGGCACTTGTGGTTCTTGCATTTGGTCTGTTCTTCATCATATTCAAGGTAACACCTATATTTGACGAGGTGTTTAGAAACTACGATAACCTGAATGCCAGCGTTCAGGAAAATGTATCAGCGATAAGAGTCGTAAAGGCTTTTGTCAGGGAAGAATACGAGGATAAGAAGTTTGGAAAGGCAGCAGAGGTCCTTGCGGAATTGTCCATAAAGGCTGAGAGCCTGCTGGCCTTCAACAATCCTATCATGATGTTCGTCATCTTCACATGCATGATGCTCCTCTCATGGATCGGAGCACATTTCATAGTCGGCGGAAGTATGACGACTGGTAATCTCACCTCACTTTTCAGCTATGTCATGAGCATGATGATGTCGCTGATGATGTTGTCCATGGTATTTGTCATGATCTCTATGAGTACAGCCAGTATGCAGCGAATTTCAGAAGTACTGAATGAAGAGAGTGACCTTCATAATCCGGCAGATCCTGTCTTTGAAGTAAAAGATGGAAGAATCGAATTTAAAAATGTAGAATTTGCTTATAAAAAGGACAGCAAAGAGCCGGTACTGACCGATATCAATCTGAAGATCCGTTCAGGAGAGACAATCGGGATCATCGGGGGAACAGGAAGTGCAAAGACCAGTCTGGTCAATCTGGTCAGTCGTCTGTATGATGTGACAAAGGGAGAAGTTCTTGTCGGTGGCAGAAATGTCAGAGAATATGACATGGAATCTCTGAGAAACCAAGTAGCAGTTGTACTTCAGAAGAATGTTCTTTTCTCCGGCACGATTCTGGAAAATCTGCGGTGGGGAAATAAAAATGCCACAGATGAAGAGTGCATAGAAGCGTGTAAACTGGCATGTGCAGATGAATTTATTGAACGATTTCCAAAGAAATATGAGACGTACATCGAACAGGGTGGAAATAATGTATCTGGTGGACAGAAGCAGAGACTCTGTATTGCCAGGGCAATTCTGAAAAAGCCGAAGATCCTGATCCTGGATGACAGTACCAGTGCGGTAGATACAGCTACAGATGCGAAAATCCGCAGAGCATTCAGAGAAGAGATCCCTGATACAACCAAGCTGATCATCGCCCAGCGTGTCTCCAGTGTGCAGGATGCAGACCGTATCATTGTGATGGATGAGGGCAGGATCAATGGATTTGGAACGCATGAAGAATTGCTGGATACAAACGGGATCTACCGGGAAGTTTATGAGTCTCAGACGCAGGGCGGCGGTGATTTTGATGAAAAGGCAGGTGAATAAAATGGCAGGAACAATGAGGAAAACTCCCCGTGGAGCAAAGGGAAAAGTGGAAAACCCGGGAAAACTTTTTGTACGGCTGATGAAATATGTATTCAAAGATTACCTGTGGCAGTGTATTTTGGTTTTTATTCTGATCCTGACAGGAGTTATCGCAAATGTACAGGGTACGATGTTTACCAAAAATCTGATCGATGATTATATTACTCCGTTCCTTCTGACGGATTCACCGGATTTTGGACCTTTAGCCCAGGCAATCGGCAGGGTAGCGGTCTTTTATGCAG
>ERZ825896.2094-NODE-2094-length-19987-cov-24.029701_pt1 | contig 19987 bp, 19 predicted proteins | sample MGYA00519858_ERZ825896 | MGnify/ENA primary metagenome ERZ825896 (study PRJEB31778, sample SAMEA3449214) | human gut metagenome | biome: human gut; feature: human-associated habitat; material: faeces | place: United Kingdom | collected 2010/2012 ...
GGATGTTGCTCATCAGCTTCATCTCAAAGCTGCGGCGGTTCAGTCCCTTCAGGACCACCTCGCCCAGCTTGCACAGAATGATCTCGTGCATATGGTTCTCTCCTTGTTGTTGGTGTACAGATATGGGGACGGCGGGCGGGCAGCTTCGTCCGCCCCTACAACGGGACGGCGTACCCCAAGGGCATTTGTTCCGCTGCGCTCCACTGCGGGACGCCGTCCCCTACGGACGTTTATCGGCGGCGTACCGGGTCTGACGCAGGCAGGGCGGAAAATATCCCGCCACGGCGGTGAGATTTTTTGTCCCGCCGATGGCAGACCGACGACGGCGTATCAGGTATACGTCGAGGAGGTCTGACGATGGCAGGGCGGAAATGTATCCCGCCACGGCGGCGAGATTTTTCGTCCTGCCGATGGCAAGCTGACGACGGCGTATCAGGTATACGCCGAGGAGGCTTGACGATGGCAGGGCGGAAAAGATCCCGCCGTCATTTCAGTGTACTGCTGCTTCGATACTGTATGGCCTCGGCAAGATGTGCCGCCTCGATGCGCTCGCTGCCCTCCAGGTCGGCAATGGTCCGGGCCATACGCAGTATGCGGTCGTGGCTGCGGGCCGTCAGGCCCAGGCGCTCAAAGGCGCCCTGCATCAGCTTTTCGCCGGCGGCGTCCAGCGCACAGTACTGGCCGATCATGGCGGGGGTCATGTAGGCGTTGCAGGACACCTCGGTCCCGGCAAAGCGCTTTTTCTGCACCTCGCGGGCGGCGTTGACCCGTTCCCGGATGGCCGATGACGGCTCCGGCCGCTCCTTGCGGCGCATGGCCTCATATTCCACCGACGGCACATCGATGTGCATATCGATCCGATCCAGCAGCGGGCCGGAGATGCGCTGCATATACTGCTCCACCTGCTGGGGTGAACAGGTGCAGCGTCCGGAGGGGTGGCCGTACCAGCCGCAGCGGCAGGGGTTCATGGCGCACACAAGCATGAAGCGGCTGGGCAGCGTCAGGGAGCCGGAGGCCCGGGTGATGGTCACAAAGCCGTCCTCCAGCGGCTGGCGCAGTGTCTCCAGCGCCGCCTTGCTGAACTCCGGCAGCTCGTCCAGAAACAGCACGCCGTTGTGGGCCAGGGATATCTCTCCCGGCCGGGGTATCCCCCCGCCGCCGGAGAGCGACACGGTGGACGCCGTGTGGTGGGGGCTGCGGAAGGGCCGCGTATCCACCAGCGGGTGCCGCGGGTCGGTCATGCCCGCCACGGAATAGATCTCCGTGGTCTGCAGGGCCTCCGCCCGGGTCATGTCCGGCAGGATGGACGGCAGCCGCCGGGCCAGCATGGACTTGCCCGCGCCGGGCGAGCCCACCAGCAGCACATTGTGGCCGCCGGCGGCGGCGATCTCCAGCGCCCGCTTCACATTCTCCTGCCCCATCACGTCGGCAAAGTCCGGCAGGGGCCGGTCCTGATGTCCCGGTGTCCACCGGGGCGCCGGCGTCATGACCTGCTCGCCCTTCAGGTGGGCGATGAGCTGTCCCACGTCCGTCACACCGTACACGGTCAGCCCGTCGGCCAGGGTAGCCTCGGCGGCGTTGGCCTCGGGCACATACAGCGTATCGATGCCCAGCCGCGCCGCCGTCAGCGCCATGGGCAGCACGCCCGTCACCGGCCGCAGCGCGCCGGAGAGGCTCAGCTCGCCCAAAAACGCCGCGCCCTGGGGCAGGGGAGATATCTCCTCCGCCGCGGCCAGAATGCCCAGCAGGATGGGCAGGTCGTACACCGTGCCCTCCTTCCGCACCCGCGCCGGAGCCAGATTGACCGTGATGCGGCTGACGGGGAACTTGGCCCCGCAGTTTTTCACCGCCGCCCGAACGCGCTCCCGCGACTCCTTCACCGCCGCGTCCGGCAGGCCCACCACGTCGAACCCCGGCAGTCCGCCGGACAGAAAGCACTCCACCGACACCTCATAGCCGGTGATGCCCGTCAGGCCCAGCGACCGTACCGTCACCATCATGGACAGCGCCCCCTTTACACTAATTTTATAGCACCGTACATTTTACCACAAAATTTCCGCCGTGAACAGCCACTTTTTCCAAAAAAGTCCCCTGCCTTTTGCGCGGAGTGCATGAACCTGTCCCGCCGCCGTGAGAATTTTTGTGCATGGCGCTAAAAAAGTTTTATCGTGGCACAAATCACGAAAATATGGGTTTACATCCAGGATTTTTTGTGCTACTATGACGGTGCCTAACATTCCGTACAAAGGGGTCTTTGCGCCCTTCTGGCGGTACGGAAGTATATAATGTAAGGAGGCTCATTATGGTAAGAAAAATGAAGTCCATGGATGGCAATAACGCCGCGGCGCACGTTTCCTACGCGTTCTCCGAGGTCGCAGCCATCTACCCCATCACCCCGTCCAGCCCCATGGCGGACTTCGTGGACCAGTGGAGCGCCAACGGTCTGAAAAACATCTTCGGCACCAAGGTCAAGGTCGTCGAGATGCAGTCCGAGGCCGGTGCCGCCGGTGCTGTCCACGGCTCTCTGGGCGCCGGTGCCCTGACCACCACGTACACCGCGTCCCAGGGCCTGCTGCTGATGATCCCCAATATGTACAAGATCGCGGCTGAGCAGCTGCCCTGCGTGTTCCACGTGTCCGCCCGTACCGTGTCCACTCAGGCGCTAAACATTTTCGGCGACCACTCCGACGTCATGGCCTGCCGCCAGACCGGCTTTGCCATGCTGTGCGAGGGCAACGTCCAGGAGGTCATGGATCTGTCCCCCGTGGCCCATCTGGCCGCGCTGGAGGGCAAGGTCCCCTTCATCAACTTCTTCGACGGCTTCCGCACCTCCCACGAGATCCAGAAGATCGCTGTCTGGGACTACGAGGATCTGAAGGATATGTGCGACATGGACGCCGTGGCCGAGTTCCGCAAGCACGCCCTGAACCCCGAGCATCCCCATATGCGCGGCAGCCACGAGAACGGCGACATCTTCTTCCAGCACCGCGAGGCCTGCAACAGCTACTACACCGCCCTGCCCGCCGTGGTGGAGAAGTACATGGACAAGATCAACGCCAAGCTGGGCACCGACTACAAGCTGTTCAACTACTACGGCGCCGCCGACGCTGACCGCGTCATCGTGGCCATGGGCTCCATCTGCGACGTGGCCGAGGAGGTCATCGACTACCTGAACGCCCACGGCGAGAAGGTGGGCCTGGTCAAGGTCCGTCTGTTCCGCCCCTTCGCCGCCGAGAAGCTCATCGAGGCGCTGCCCGCCTCCGTGCGGAAGATCGCCGTGCTGGACCGCACCAAGGAGCCCGGCTCTCAGGGCGAGCCTCTGTATCAGGACGTTGTCACCGCCCTGGCCAACGCCGGCTGGAACGACATCAAGGTCATCGGCGGCCGTTACGGCCTGGGCAGCAAGGACACGCCTCCCGCCTCCGTGTTCGCCGTGTATAACGAGCTGAAGAAGGACGAGATGAAGCGCCAGTTCACCATCGGCATCGTGGACGACGTCACCAACCTGTCCCTGCCCGAGGATAAGAACTGTCCCAACACCGCGGCCCCCGGCACCATCGAGTGCAAGTTCTGGGGTCTGGGCGGCGACGGTACCGTCGGCGCCAACAAGAACTCCATCAAGATCATCGGCGACCACACCGACAAGTACGTCCAGGCGTACTTCCAGTACGACTCCAAGAAGACCGGCGGCGTGACCATCAGCCACCTGCGCTTCGGCGATCACCCCATCCGCAGCCCGTACTACATCAACAAGGCTGACTTCGTGGCCTGCCACAACCCCAGCTACGTGACCAAGGGCTTCAAGATGGTGCAGGATGTCAAGCCCGGCGGTGTCTACATGATCAACTGCCAGTGGGACTTCGACGAGCTGAACCACCACATGGACGCCGCCTCCAAGCGCTATATCGCCCAGAACAACATCCAGCTCTACACCATCGATGCCATTGACCTGGCCATCGAGATCGGCATGGGCAAGCGCAACAACACCATCCTCCAGTCCGCGTTCTTCTCTCTGGCCAAGGTCATGCCCGAGGAGGAGGCCATCACCTACATGAAGGAGAAGGCCAAGGCCTCCTACCTGAAGAAGGGCCAGGACATCGTGGACATGAACTACAAGGCCATCGATCTGGGCGCCACCGCCTATAAGAAGATCGACGTGCCCGCCGACTGGGCCAACGCCGTGGATACCAAGCCCGCCAAGGAGCTCAAGGGCAAGCCCGAGCTGGTGAAGATGGTCAAGGATATCCTGGAGCCCGTGGGCAAGATGGACGGCGACAGCCTGCCCGTTTCCGCCTTCGTGGACCATGTGGACGGCCAGTTCGAGCTGGGCGCCGCCGCCTATGAGAAGCGCGGCGTGGCCGTCTCCGTCCCCACCTGGGACGCCGAGAAGTGCATCCAGTGCAACCAGTGCGCCTACGTCTGCCCCCACGCCACCATCCGTCCCTTCGCCCTCACCGCTGACGAGGCCGCCAAGGCCCCCGAGGCTGCCAAGATCGTGGATGTCAAGGCCGGCAAGGGCAAGGGCACCTATCAGTTCACCATGGCCATCAGCCCGCTGGACTGCATGGGCTGCGGCGTCTGCATCGGCGCCTGCCCGGTGAACGCCCTGTCCATGGTCGCCCAGGAGGGCGAGCTGCCCCAGCAGGACGTGTTCGACTACTGCGTGGCCGAGGTGTCCGAGAAGAAGGATATGCAGGACAACACCGTCAAGGGCAGCCAGTTCAAGCAGCCCATGCTGGAGTTCTCCGGCTCCTGCGCCGGCTGCGCCGAGACCAGCTATGCCCGTCTCGTCACCCAGCTGTTCGGCGACCATATGTACGTTTCCAACGCCACCGGCTGCTCCTCCATCTGGGGCGGTCCCGCGGCTACCTCTCCCTACTGCACCAACAAGGAGGGCCATGGCCCCGCATGGTGCAACTCCCTGTTCGAGGATAACGCGGAGCACGGTCTGGGTATATTCGTGGGCCAGAACAAGATCCGTCAGGATCTGGCCGACAAGACCCGCGAGCTCATCGCTGTGGAGTGGGCCCGTCCGGAGCTGAAGGCCGCCGCTCAGGCGTGGCTGGACACCATGGACGACGGTACCGCCAACGCTGAGCCTGCCAAAGCCTACGTCAAGGCTCTGGAGGAGAGCATCTGCACCGTGGAAGAGCTGGCCGCTGTGCCTCAGTTCGCTGCGCACGCCGCTGAGCTGAAGGACAAGGGCGCTCTGTTCTGCGACTGCGCTGCCTGCACGCTGGCGGCTGATATCCTCAGCAAGAAGGAATATCTGGCCAAGAAGTCCATGTGGATCTTCGGCGGCGACGGCTGGGCCTACGATATCGGCTACGGCGGACTGGATCACGTCATCGCTTCCAAGCAGGATGTGAACATCTTCGTGTTTGATACCGAGGTGTACTCCAACACCGGCGGACAGGCCTCCAAGGCTTCCAACATCGGTCAGGTCGCTCAGTTCGCGGCTGCCGGTAAGGAGACCAAGAAGAAGTCCCTGTCTGAGATCGCTATGAGCTACGGCTACGTTTACGTCGCTCAGGTCGCTATGGGCGCCAACCCCGCTCAGACCATCAAGGCCATCACCGAAGCCGAGGCTTACCATGGCCCGTCCCTCATCATCGGCTACGCTCCCTGTGAGATGCACTCCATCAAGGGCGGCATGACCAACTGCCAGGCCGAGATGAAGAAGGCCGTTGAGTGCGGCTACTGGAACCTGTTCCGCTTCGATCCTTCCAAGGAGACCGGCAAGTTCCAGCTGGACAGCAAGGCTCCGAAGGACGGCTATCAGGAGTTCCTGATGAACGAGGCTCGTTACAGCCGTCTGACCCGCGAGTTCCCCGAGCGTGCAACCGATCTGTTCGCCAAGAACGAGGCTGCCGCCAAGGAGCGCTGGGAGCACCTGAACAAGCTGGTCGAGATGTACAAGGACTAATCTCCCGTACTTCCGATCCTGCACTGACAAAAAAGCCCGTCCCCGGTAACGGGGGCGGGTTTTCCAAACTTTTCTGGAGGAATGATATGAAGGTACTGCTGCTCAACGGAAGTCCCAAGGCGAACGGGAATACGGCTTATGCCCTTTCCCAGATGGCGGAGGTCTTTGCTGCCGAGGGCGTCGAAGCCGAAATTCTCCACGTGGGCAACCAGCCCATCCGGGGCTGCATCGCCTGCGGAAGCTGCCGGAAGACCGGCAAGTGCGTTTTTGACGACGCGGTCAATCAGGCGGCGGAAGCGTTTCGTCAGGCCGATGGTCTGGTGGCCGCCAGCCCGGTCTATTATGCTTCCGCAAATGCTACGCTGGTGGCGTTTCTGGATCGGCTGTTTTACAGCACCGGCTTTGACAAGCGGACGAAGGTCGGCGCGTCCGTGGTGGTCGCCCGCCGGGGCGGCTGCTCTGCCACCTTTGACGAGCTGAACAAGTATTTCACCATCAGCGGAATGCCCGTCGCGTCCAGCCATTACTGGAACAGCGTCCACGGCCGCGCCCCCGGCGAAGCGGCGCAGGACTTGGAGGGCATCGCCACCGTCCGGAATCTTGCCAAGAACATGACTTTTCTGATGAAGTCCATCGCCCTCGGCAAGGAGAAATTCGGTCTTCCGGAGCTTGACCCGGTTACCCCCACCCACTTCATCCGGTAAAGGGGGTCACTATGCTCTGTACCGTCACGGACATTCGCGGCGATTACGCTTACGTCAGGTACGATGATACCGGCGTTGTCTCCGAGGTCGCCATCGCACTGCTGCCCTTTGGCGTGGATGTAGGCGATCAGCTGAAATTCGAAAATTACGAGTTCACCCGCGTCTAGGAAAATATCACAATGCCCCCAATATGCAAGCTTGCTGTGCATATTGGGGGCATTTGTCATGGAATTACATTTTCAGCATGTTCGCTTCATAGTACAATTTGACATACATGGCAATTTTCGCAAAGATGGGAACATCCTTGCCGCCGGTGGGGGTGATGGTGATGGTACACATATCGCTGGAATAGCTCCAATCGATATCGCCCTCGGCCAGCACGGTTTCGCTGTCGTCCCACAGCGTCTTGCAGTCCTCCGAAGCGTACAGCCCGGTGGGTGTAAAATCCGGGTCGAGGAAATAGACGATATAGGCGTTGTCCCAGTTCGGGTCCACCCGCTCCTGGGCATAGCCGAGACAGTTGTCGTCCATGTCATAAAAGCCCAGGGTGGAGCCGGAATTGACGCCCTCCTGGTGGTTCACCGGCTCGTCCGTGACGTACTTGGCGTAAAACCACTCCTCGTAGTTCGCAGAAATCGTCCATTTGCCGTTGATAAGCCCCGTCTCCCGCATAAATCCGGCAAAACCGTTGTTTACGCGGATGTCGCTGGCCTGATTGGGTTCCGAAAAATCACCGTCGATGGTGATAACACCCTGTCCATTCAGCGCCGCCTTGGCGTCGTCGGCGGTGGCATAGGTCACCGCTTCCTCACATCCCAGCAGCAAAACGCTGAGGACAAGCGCCGCGATCAGTGCAATTCCCTTTTTCATCTCTCTTTTCCTCCTAGATCTGATTTGTGACAGCGCCCTCTTTGTCTCTCGCCAGCTCCCGGGCGGCCATCACGGCCATACACACCAGCAGCGGCAGCTTGTCAGGCCGGTAGACGATCAGATAGGCGTTGTCGAACACCGCGTTTTCGACGGTCAGGTCCATATCGTCCATGATGGCGCCCAGAATCTCGCCGTTGAGTGTGACCTTGTAGTTGTGACCGACGGTGCCGCTGTACTCCCGCAGCTCCAGTTTCCCTTCCGTCACCTCCATGGTGAAGCGGTCCCGCACCAGATCAAACTGCTTTTCCAGCGTGCCGTAAAGTTCACCGTCCTGATAGAACTTGTATGTAGCCAGCGCGTGCCCCAACTGCTTGGTCATGGTGAAAACCTCACGGTCATAGTTATCCAGCACCCGCAGCTTCACCAGCGGCGCTGTGCCGTCCACGGTGTAGAGGGTGTTTCCGTCCGTATCCTGAACGGTGAAATGCTGCCCCGTCAGCTTAAAATCCTCGCTGAAGGTGTAAATCTGAGAGGGAGAGATCTCCCGGAAGGGCAGAATCGTGCCGGTTTTCACGAAATGTTCAAGGCTCTTCTGAAGCCATTCCCGCATCAGGAAAACATCCGAATGATAGACCAGATGCCCCGCAAGGTCTTCCCCCGCGTCCGCTTCTGCCGGAAAACGAGGTTCCGTCAGTCGCTCCGAAATGGTAGAGTCCAGCATGGAATAGCCAACGTAGCCGATCATCCCGTCGCGATTCAGGTAAAAGTACAGAAACTCTCCCCGGACATTCGGCCCGAAAATCAGGCTGGTATAGGGACTTGTGGAGAATTTTCCCAGATACGCAGAACCGAGGGGCGTTTTTTCGTTCTGAAACGCGCGGTAAAACTCCTCGATCTTTCGGGGGACATCCATGGCGATCATGGCTCCGCCGTCCGTCATGGCGTTGTAGTCCGCCGGAGAACCCATGTTGAACACCGCAATGCCGATAATCAGAATCACGGTTGCAATGGACACCGGGATGGTATCCCAGTTCCCGGCAATACATAGCCACACCGCCAGCGCGACCAGAACCAGACCAATGATCCGGAACTTCCATATCCGCCGCTTGATGGCAGGCGAATAGCTCACATAAGCGTCAAACTTTTCCTGCTCCTGCTTCACGACGTTTTTTGCCTGTTCTGCCGTCCGTTTCACCGGGGATTTGCCGTCAAACAGCCAAGCGAGGAAGCCAAACACCCCCGCAACCAGCAGCAGGAACAGCAGCCCCACAATGGTGAGGCCGTCAAACACGCCATCTCTTATGTCGATGATGACGTTGTAGATGGCGTACAAAATCGTGGCCGCCGTGAGGCCAAGAAAAATCTTTTTCACACGCATTCCACCTCTCTATCGGATGGCATAAGTGTACCACATTTGTGCCCTCCATACAAGAAAAAATTCCCAAAAGATGCGCAGCTGCGAGAGGGTGGAAGCACTTGTCAGCCCGCAACGCGCTTCCGCTTCGTGTGGGCAGCCACTCCCAGCAGGCCCATTCCTGAAACCACCAGCACCAGCGCGGCAATGATTGGCGTCGGCTCCTGTCCCGTGGGGGGCGGCTCCTGAGCACCAGCCATCGAACGGTGATCTCCCAGATATCCTCGTAGGGCAGTTCGATCACGAAGGGCGGTATCGCGTCATTCCCGGCTGAAATCCCGGTCTGTTTGATAAGATACAGCCCCGGCGACAGGTTGGAAAACGTGGCACTGCCCTCCGCGTCAAAGGGAACCGTTGTCCCCTCCGCCGCCTGATGCTCCGCCAGCCACGATGCCAGCGTCAGAGACGGCAGATCGCCCCACCTTACCAGTCCCCCGCCGTAAACCTCGTCCAGCCAGTAGCCGCCATCCGCCTCGACGCCCGCATGGTACAGCGTCACGGCACTTTCGACGGGCGGCTTCGTCTCCGGAATAACCCGGATAGAACCCGTCTGGGCGGCATAAGCCGGGACGGCACCTCCCAGCAGCAGTCCAACCACCAATAAAGCAAATACAAGCCGTTTTAGCATTTCGCTTCTCCCCTTTCCCGGTTTGGCTACAGTATACCGTTTCCCGGGAGAACAAGCAGTCGAAGCGCGGCTGGAAAGCCGTAGGGTTTGGGGGCGAAAAATGCCGGACAGGCAGCTTGTGCTTGTCCGGCATCGGAATATTTTGTTATCCCACAGGAACGGGGGTGATTTTCATGACCTTGCGCTGGTATTCGGAAATGCCGATCGCCAGCACATCCATTGCCCGCTCCAGATCCTCCTGCTTGAGAACGTAAGCGATACGCACCTCGTTGATGCCCTTGCCAGGGGTCTCATAGAAGGGTGCGCCGGGGGCGAACATGACGGTGTCCCCCTGATGGTCGAAGTTCTCCAGCAGCCAATACTGGAACTTGTCCGCATCATCCACCGGCAGGCTCGCCATGACGTAGAACGCGCCCATGGGTTCCTCCACCACCACGCCGGGAATCTGACGCAGCTTGGAAATCACCGTATCCCGGCGGCGGCGATACTCCTCCTTGCTCTGGCGAAAGAATTCGGGATCCACCGTATACAGCGCCGCCGCGCCGATCTGGTCAATGGTGGCAACGGACAGACGGGACTGACAGAATTTCAGCAGCGCCGCCTGCAGCTCCTTGTTCCGGGTCACAACACAGCCCACCCGCGCGCCGCAGGCAGAGAAGCGCTTGGAGGCGGAGTCGATGATGACGAGGTTCTCGTCGATATCCCGGAAGTGCGCCATGGTCGGCACACCGAATTTATCGTCGTAGCAGAATTCCCGATAAACCTCGTCGCAGATCAGGAACAGATCGCGCTCCTTGGCAATGTCGGCGATCATCCGCATTTCCTTCTGGTCGAGGACAACGCCTGTGGGGTTGCCGGGGTTGGTGATCAGGATGGCGCGGGTGTTCTTGGTGATCAGGCTCTCGATGCGCTCCCGCTTGGCGTAGCGGTAGCCCTCCCACGGGTTGGTGGGCAGGGCACGGATAACGCCGCCGGCCGCATGGACGAAGGTGGTGTAGTTGGGGTAATACGGTTCGGGGATGATGACCTCGGTATAGGGGTCGAGGATGCTCAGGCAGGTCATCAGCAGCGCCTCACTGCCGCCGGTGGTGATGAGGACGTCGTTGGGCGCCAAGTCAACTCCCAGTTTGTGATAATAGCCCCGCACAGCGTCAATGAGCACAGGCATACCGGGAGACTCGGCATAGGCCAGCGTCTTGCGGTCAAAGTTCCGCACGGCGTCATAGTAAGCCGTGGGCGTGGGCAGGTCGGGCTGTCCGATGTTCAGGTGATAGATCTTCTTGCCCTTCTTCTCGGCCTCCACGGCGTAGGGATGGAACTTCCGCATGGGAGAGGGTTCACACCGGTTTGCGTTGATGGATATCTGCATAACTACCTCCACCGGCGGTACTTCCGCCGGATTTCTGATATTCTTTCGTAAGGCGAACCACCTCCGGGGTGAGTATCGCCAAAGCTGTCAAATTGGGAATCACCATCAGGCCGTTGACGGCCTCCGCCGCCGACCAGACGACGCCGGTTTGCAGGCATGCCCCGGCGACCACCGCGGCCATCTGCGCCGCAACAAAAAACTTCCACGCCCGGGCGCCAAAGAGGAACTGGGCGCACCGCGCACCGTACAGTCCCCATCCAAGCACCGTGGCAAAAGCAAAGCAGACGAGGGACACGGCAATGAAAACCGGCGCAAAATCGCCATAGACAGCAGCAAACGCCTTCGTCGTCAGCTCCACGCCCACGTCTCTGCCGTAGGGAACCGGCACGCCGCTGACAAGGATGACCAGCGCCGTCAGTGTGCACATGAGGATGGTATCGAGAAAAACCTCCATAATGCCCATCAGGCCCTGTTCCGCCGGGTGGGAAACCTCCGCCGAAGCGTGGGCGATAGACGCGGTACCCATGCCAGCCTCATTGGTAAACACCCCGCGGCTGCATCCGATGCGAAGCGCCTGATAGGCAGAACCCAAAGCCCCGCCTGTCACCGCCCGCGGGGAAAATGCCCCCGCCGCGATCGACGCGAACGCCGCCGGAACCTCCCGCCAGCGCAGCACCAGCATCACCGCGCAGAGCAGAATATATGCAGCGGAGATGAACGGCACCAGCCGCTCGGCCACAGTACCGATGCGTCTCGCGCCCCCAAGGAGCATCGCGCCCACCAGTGCGGCCAGAATCAGTCCCATCACAAGGTTTCCAAGTCTGGTCTGTTCGCCGCCGAAGCGGGTCACCACATCGTTTACGCCGGAGATCACAGCGTTGATCTGAGTGGCGTTTCCCACGCCAAAGGCCGCAACCACGCCGAACACGCAGTAAGCGACGGCCATAGGTGTAAATTTCGTCCCCAAGCCCTGAGTGATCACATACATGGGGCCGCCGATCCACCCCGCCGGGGTTTTCACCCGGTAGCGAAGCGCCAGCGTGACCTCCGCGTATTTCGTGACCATCCCGAGAACGCCGCAAATCCACATCCAGAAAATGGCCCCCGGCCCGCCGAGACAGATGGCACCGGCAACGCCGACGATATTTCCCGTCCCTACGGTCGCCGCCAGCGCCGTACACAGCGCCTGAAAGGGCGTCACCCCGTTCCCGCTTTTCCGTCCCGGGCGAAGCATGGAAAGAAAGCGCCTCCATGCTCTGGGGAACAGCGTCAGCTGGGCGAAGCGAAGCCGCAGGCTCAGGTAAAGCCCCACGCCAACGATCAGCACCAACGCGGGCACCCCCCAGACGATTCGATTCAGGCCGTCGATGTATTTGGTCATTTTGTCCTCCTAGCATACCACTTTTTTGTTGAAACTGCAAGAGAAAAATCGGAAAAATGATAAAAAAAGCGGCTCTCCATTTTTAGAGAACCGCTTTCGTGATCGATTATGTTTATTCCCACGCCGCCCAGACTTCCGGGCAGTAACCCACCGTGGCCTGCTTGCCGTTGCGCACCACGGGCGTTTTCATCAGGGCGGGGTTGTCGAAGACCTTGTCTTCCTTCGCACGCTGGTCGTCCATGTACTTCATGAGGGTGATGTCCGGGGATTTACCGTCCCAGTCGATGAGGTTGTCAATGCCGCCCACCGCCCGGAGAACACTGTCAAATTCCCTGCCGGACATGCCATATGTTTTCAGGTCTATGGATTGGAATGGAATGCGCCGCTCCTTGAAGTAGCGTTCCGCCTTCTTGGTGTCAAAGCATTTGCTTTTGCCGAAAATCTGAATGTTCAATACACTACCTCCATCAGGCACAGTCCCTGCGCCGGAGCCAGGAAGCCCGCGTCCTCCCGCTTGCCGCCGAACAACGACGGAATGCTCTCCGCTTCCCGTTCTCCCCTGCCGACCTCCACCAGCGTGCCGACCAGAATCCGCACCATGTTGTAAAGAAAGCCGTTACCGGTGAACAGAATTTGGATTTCCTCCCCCTGCCGCTGAATGTCGATGGAATCGATTCGGCGGACGGTGGACTTTTTCATTTTGGCATTGCCGCAGAACGCGGAGAAATCATGCTCCCCCGTCAGCAGCGCCGCCCCGCGGCGCATGGCGTCCAGGTCAAGGCGTTCCGGCATGGCCGCCACGTACCGCCGCTCAAATACCCGCGGCTCCTGAGAATTCCAGATACGGTAGCGGTAGGTCTTGGCGCGGGCGTTCAGGCGGGCATGGAACCGGGGCGGCACGTCCACACAGGAATATATGCCGATATCCTCGGGAAGATACTGCCGCAGTTTGGACAAAATCTCCCCCAGCGGCATGGCGCTTTCGCAGTGGAAATTCGCCGCCTGATGCAGCGCATGTACCCCGGCGTCGGTGCGGCCGCTGCCGCTGACCTCGATCGGTTCCTCCAGAATCCGGGAAAGGGCTGTTTCCAGCTTGCCCTGAATGGTGTCGTCCCTTCCGGGCAGACGCTGCCAGCCCCGGTAGCGGGTGCCGTCGTAGCAAATATCAAGCCGCAGATTCCGCATAATCCTCCATCTCTTCTCTGGCCTCCCGTTCGGTATCTGCCGAGAACAGGAACTTGCCGCTTTTGTCATACACCTGAACGTGTCCGCCTACATAACGCATCTGAAACATAGCCATCAACCTTTCCTTTTGGTTTCTGGCCATAGTATAACACGCTATCTGTCCAATAAATCGGACTAATTAGGCTTACGGCAAACTTTTTTTCATATGGGAGGACAGCCACTGGAGAATGTCCCCATAGACCTCTTCCCGGTTGATCTCGTTGAGAATCTCATGCCTGCACAGCGGGTAAATGTGCACGGAAACATCCGCCATCCCCGCCTTGCGGAAAGCGTCAGCCGACTGACGGACGCCCTTGCCGTAGTTGCCCACAGGGTCGTCCCCGCCCGCAATGAAGAACACGGGCAGTTCCTTGCGCATGGCGGCAAGGCTCTCCGGCTTCTCGATGTAGCGGATGCCCGTCATCAGATCCCGCAGCAGCCCCGTCGTTTCGGTGAAGCCGCACATGGGATGGGCGATGTAGGCGTCAACGATTCTGGCGTCCCGGGTCAGCCAGTCGAATTCCGTGCGGGGATGCTCCACCTTTCGGTTGTAGCCGCCGAACACCAGCTTGTGGAGGGTCTCGTCGGGGTTGGTCTCCCCCACCTTTTTGCACACGCTCTCCACCACCTTGATGACGGCGGGCAGCGCAAAAGCAGGCTGCCAGCCGGTGCCGCAGATGATGGCAGCGTCAATGCCGCTGTCCGGGTACTTGCACAGAATGGTTCTCGCCATGAAGGAACCCATGGAATGACCGAACAGAACATAGGGAAGGTTCGGAAATTCCGCCTTGGTCAACTCCAGCAGTTGGTAGCTGTCCGCCACGGCGCTGAACCAGCCGCCGGTGAAGTAGCCATTGGTGTCCCCTTCGCCTACGGACTGGCCGTGACCCATGTGGTCGTCAGCCACCACGACGAAGCCCCGCTGTGCCAGCACCTGAGCGAATGCGTCGTAGCGCTCCGCCACCTCCGCAATGCCATGGACGATCTGGAACACCGCCTTGGGCTCTCCCTCCGGCATCCAGCGGCAGACGTGAATCCTCCCTGCACCGCAGGAATCAAACCAGAAGTCCTCTCTCATGACTTACTCCACCACCTCGTAGCCTGCGTCGGTGATGGCCTTCTTCAGCGCCGCCACATCGGCGTCGCCGGTGACGGTGACATTCTTCGCATCCAAGTCCACAACGGCGTCCGTCACGCCGGGAACACCCTTGCAGGCAGTTTCCACGTGAGCCTTGCAGTGACCGCACATCATTCCATTGACCTTGATAACCGTTTTCATAATTGTATCCTCCTTGGTTTTGATTTCTTCGTGTTTCGGGGCTTCCACCACAGAGGGGGAAGTCTTCGGTTTGAACAGGCGCAGACGCAGAGCATTCGTCACCACGAACACGCTGCTCAGGCTCATGGCCGCCGCGCCGAACATCGGGCTGAGCTTCAGCCCCAGGGGCAGGAACAGCACACCGGCGGCGAGGGGAATTCCCAGAGTGTTGTAGAAAAATGCCCAGAACAGATTCTGCCGGATATTGCGGATGGTGGCCTTGCTCAGCTCCACCGCGCCGCTGACGGCGGCAAGGGAACCTGTCATCAGCACCACGTCTGCCGACTCGATGGCAATGTCCGTTCCTGCGCCGATGGCCATGCCCACATCGGCGCTGACCAGTGCAGGCGCGTCGTTGATGCCGTCGCCCACCATGAGCACCCGGTGCCCCTCCGCCTGCAATTTTCCCACCGCCCCGGCCTTGTCCGTGGGCAACACGTCGGAGATCACATGGGCAATGCCCGCCTTCCGGGCAATGGCCTTGGCCGTAGCTTCATTATCGCCTGTAAGCATCACTACGTCAAGTCCCATTTTTGTCATAGCCTGCACGGCGGCCTGAGAATCGGCTTTCAGCACGTCGGCGGCGGCAACAGTTCCGAGATAATCGCCCTTTTCATTGGCAAAATGCAGGGGCGTCTTTCCCTGATTGGCAAGCTCCGGCATGGCCGGGACTTTAACGCCCAGCTCCTCCATCAGCCGGCCGTTGCCGCCGTAGCACCGCACGCCGTCCACGATGCCGGATACGCCCCGGCCGGGAAGGGTTTCAAAGTTCTCCGCGACAGGGTAAGTTTCACTGCCCATCTTATTCAGAATAGCCTTGGCAAAGGGATGCTCGGACTTGCTTTCCAGCGCGGCAGCGATCCGCATCAGCGCTTCCCCGCTGACCGCTCCGGGGAGGACGTCCGTCACCTCCGGCTTGCCGGTGGTGAGGGTGCCGGTCTTGTCCAGCACCACGGTGTCCACCCGGTGCAGGTTTTCCAGCGCCTCGGCGTTCTTGAACAGCACGCCCATCTTGGCGCCCCGGCCGGTGCCGACCATGATGGCCACAGGCGTGGCCAGTCCCAGCGCGCAGGGGCAGGAGATCACCAGCACGGAAATGGCGCGATTCAGTGAGAATTCCAGTCCGTATCCCGCAATCATCCAGACGATGAACGTCACCGCCGCAATGCTCATGACCACCGGAACGAACACGCCCGCGATCTTGTCCGCCAGCCGGGCGATGGGCGCTTTGGAGCCGCCCGCGTCCTCCACCATGCGGATGACCTGCGCCAGAGTGGTATCCTCGCCCACCTTATCCGCCCGGAATTCCAGATACCCTTCGGTGTTGACCGTTGCAGCAGCGACCTTGTCCCCCGCGCCCTTTTCCACGGGGACGCTTTCGCCCGTGAGGGCGCTCTGGTCAACGGACGCCCGGCCTTCCAGCACGGTGCCGTCCACGGGAATGCTGCTGCCGGAGCGGACGATGACCACATCGCCCACAGCCACCTGCTCCACGGGGATCTCCACGATCTCCCCGTTTCTCCGCACAGAGGCGGTCTTGGGGCTTAGATCCATCAGCGAACGGATGGCGTCGCCGGTCTTGCCCTTGGCGCGGGTCTCCAGAAATTTACCCAAGGTGATCAGCGTCAGGATCATGGCCGCAGATTCAAAATACAGGTTCTCGCTGTAGGACTGCACCAGTTCCCAGTCCTCATGTCCCATGCCGTAGGCCATGCGGAACAGCGCCGCCACGCCATAGCCCAGCGCGGCCAAAGAGCCAACGGCGATCAGGGAATCCATGTTGGGCGCACGGTGCCACAGGGCTTTCAGTCCTCTGCTGTAGTACACCCGGTTCAGGTACACCACAGGAAGGGTCAGAAAAAATTGCAGCAGCGCCGCAACCAGCGCGTTCTTCACGCCGTGGTACCAGTGGGGTGCGGGCAGTCCGATCATGTGTCCCATGGTAAAATACATGAGCACCACCAGACAAATTGCGCTGCCGATGATCCTCTTTTTCATTTCCTTCAAAGCGGCTTCCGCCGGGGCGGCCTCTGCCTTGTCCGTTTTCTTTTCACCGGGCAGGGCGGCATTATAGCCCGCGTCCTGCACTGCCTTGATGATGGCAGGAACAACGTCCCCGTTTTCCGCCTCCACCTGCATGGTTCCCGCAAGAAGATTCACTTCCGCTTTTTCCACGCCCTGCACGGCGTTCGTCACCTTCTCCACCCGTGCGGAACAGGCCGCGCAGGTCATGCCGGTGACATTGAATTTGAGTTTCATGATTCTCCCTCCATTTCAGTGGAATTCATCAAACGAACCCGTATTTCGGATAAATTCATTGACTATTCCCTTCATTTGTGATACCATTCTACCATGATAATCCAAAAAAACAAGTATGCACTATTATGTGCCATACTTCCCTTTTGGATACCGTAAGGAGGTGACGGAATGGCAAGCAAAGACAACTGCCCGGTGGAAGCCACGCTGGAGCTGATCGGCGGAAAATACAAGGCTTTGATTTTATGGCACCTTTCTCAGGGCATCCTCCGTTTTTCGGAACTGCGTCAGGTCATCAAGGGCGCGACGCCAAAAATGCTGACCCAGCAGCTGCGGGAACTGGAAGCCAATGGTCTGGTTCACCGGGAGGTGTATCCCGTCATCCCGCCTAAGGTGGAATACTCCCTGACGGAAACCGGCCGCAGTCTGATGCCCGTTCTCGTAGCCATGCGGGACTGGGGTGCGGACTATCTGCGCCGGAAGGACACGGAACCCTGCTGCTTCATGATGGGGACAAACCCCATCGTCAAACCAACAAACCGATAGGAGAACTGTTATGAACATCAAAATCACGGCTGACAGCACCTGCGACCTTTCCGCTGACATTCTGAAAGAATACAACATCGCCATCACCCCACTGACGGTCATCAAGGCCGGGACGGGATATATTGACGGCGTGACCATCACCCCCGCCGAAATTTTCGCCCATGTCGCCGCAGGCGGCGACCTCTGCTCCACCTCCGCCGTCAGCGTCGGCGAGTATCAGGAGCATTTCACGAAATATGCGGGCGAATATGACGGCGTGGTGCATATCTGCATCAGCTCGGACTTTTCCTCTACGTACCGCCATGCCTGCATTGCCGCGGAGGATTTTGAAAACGTCCGGGTGGTTGACTCCCGGAACCTGTCCACCGGTCAGGGTCTGGTGGTGCTGAAAGCCTGCGAGCTGGCGAAAACCGCCGCATCTCTGGACGAGCTGAAGCGGGAGCTGGACGACTTCACCTCCCGTGTGGAAGCCAGCTTCCTCGTGGACAGGCTGGACTATCTGGTCAGGGGCGGCCGCTGCTCCTCCGCCGCCGCACTTGGCGCGAACCTTCTGAACCTGAAGCCCTGCATCGAGGTGAAGAACGGCAAGATGGGCGTTGCGAAAAAGTATCGCGGAAAATACGCCAAGTGTCTGGCAAACTACGTCAAAGACCGTCTTGACGGCCGGGACGATCTGGACGACGGCATTCTCTTCATCACCCACACCGGTGTCAGCGACGAGTGCCATGAAGCCGTTATGGAGGCCGTGTCCACCTACGGTCACTTCCACAAGGTTTACGAAACGCTGGCCGGATGCACTGTCTCCTGCCACTGCGGCCCCGGCACCCTGGGTGTTCTTTTCGTCCGGAAAAAATAAGTGCAGCAGGGAGATTTCCTGATATGGACAAAGCCCGGAACATGTTGGTTCTCAACATATTCCGGGCTTTTTGCATTCATCGGCAAAGGCAAGGGCTTATCCGTGATAATCACCGGTCGCGGAATCCACCACAACGTAGGGAACGACTTTTCCGTCGATATTCACGTAGACCTGATAGATTCCATTGCCCAGGTCTTCATAGTATTCCGGCGTGACGCCGTAGTTTTCCAGCAGGCTCTTCTCAAACTCGATTTTCCACGCTTCCTCCGTGCTGGCCGTCGTCTCTGCCGTCGGTACGGTCTCGACTGCCGGGGTGGTTTCCTTTATCGTGGGTGCCTGGGTCGTTTCCGGCTGGGTTGTCTGCTGTGTGGTGGGAATCGTCTGGGTGGGTGCATCGTTGACCCGCCCTTTTTCGCAGCCCGCAAAGGTGAGCAGCAGCACCGCCACAAGAATGGTAGCGGCAAACAGCTTGCAGGTGTCCAGTAAATTGTCCATTGTCTTGTTTGTATCTTTCATTGTAAACACTCCTTATTGTCTGTTAAAATCACTTTCCTAGCAGCACCTTTCCCGTATCCAGAAAGCAGGCGATCCTGTCTGTCAGTTCGATCTTGCCGCCCGAAACAGGCAGGGCGTTCTCTCTGCAAAACTCAACAAGTTCCTGTTTCAGATAGTAGAAATTCCGAAAGGTCATTCCATTCAGTTCCCGATTCAGTTCCGGTCTTTCATTCATCTGCATTTCCTCCGTCGTCCCGAAATTCACTTTATCATGTGCGCCGTGATGATCGTGTAACTGCGGGAATGGAGCGTCAGCCGCACATCCCGATTTCACAGTACCAGTTTTTACCCCGCTGGTAAGCGCGGCACGTCCTGTACGCAATCAGCGCTTTGCAGTATTCCACGACGTCAAAATCCGCCAGTCCCAGATTACGCTTTATCCTGTCAATACCCATCTCGGTCGTGTGGATCTTGTCAATATTCCGGGTCAGCACTTCATTTCCGTTCATTCCCATTTGCTCCTGATTCTACGGCATCTTGTAGCGTGCTGAGTTAAGTCGATAAGCATTTAACGATTTATTAATTCTTCGGCAGCATTTTCATCTCCAAGATGTATTCCCTTTAGTAGTTCCTCATCCTTCACACATTATCAACTCCTATCATTGGCTTCTATATATAATAACGTACAACTTGTCGCAAATGATTAAAGCAAATAATTTTTTGTAACTATTCAGTCGCCCCTATTTTAGCCGTTTGAAACGTTCCTGAATTGGCACATACTGTTGAAAATATATGAGGTTATGGGGAATATTTGTTCTGCCTGATACCCACGACTGAATAGTTACAATTTTTTACAGTAGTGTCAAGAGATATGCGCAGGCGTCAGAAAATGCGCCATTCCTGTCAGAACATACAAAAAAGCTCCATCCAATCGGATGGAGCTTTTCTAATGTTGGCATTACCTATCTTCCCGGGCAGTCACCCGCCAAGTATTGTCGGC
>ERZ825896.2102-NODE-2102-length-19938-cov-3.854046_pt1 | contig 19938 bp, 13 predicted proteins | sample MGYA00519858_ERZ825896 | MGnify/ENA primary metagenome ERZ825896 (study PRJEB31778, sample SAMEA3449214) | human gut metagenome | biome: human gut; feature: human-associated habitat; material: faeces | place: United Kingdom | collected 2010/2012 ...
GAGAGCCGTCCCCTGTCCCGCCCCGTCCGTGGTTCCGCCCCGGGGCGGCCGGGTCCGCGCGGGCGCCCGCTCTTCCGGCCGCGCGCCCTGCGCCTCCCATTGGGACTGCATCCGGCGGAGCTGGTCCCGCTGGGCCCGGATGCGGTCGTAGTCCATCCCCTTCTGAGCCAGGGCGGTCATCTCCTCCCGGCTCACCCTGTGGATCCCGTCCATGTACTTGAGGGGGAACAGCTCTCCGGCCTCCTCCGCCTCCCGTCCGGGCGGCGTCTCTGCCTGCGCCTCCCGCCCGTCCTCCGGGCCCTGCCGGACCTCGCCCTCCTGCTCCAGTTCCTGCATCTGTTCGTCCATCTTGTGCTCCTTTCCCGTCTATGGTCGGACGGCTGAAACGTTCTATTCACAGGCTGGTCTGCCTGTCAACAGCGCAATCCCTCCCGGGCCTGAACCGCGGCGGCGGGCCCCACGGGCTCAAAAAAAGAGAGCCGGGGGACGCGCAGTGCGTCCCTCGGCTCTCAGGCCCTTCTGCCGGGTGCTCCGTTCAGGTCCGCCCTGCGGCGGACCCTCGTGCCCGGCTTCCGTCTTCTATTATAGCAGCCGCCCCTGAAAATAACAATGCGCTCTGCCCGCCCCGGCGCTCAGATGCGCCGGGGCGGGGGGCGGCCGGCCGCCATGCGCAGCACGACGCAGATCCCTCCCCCATCTGCGGGTTCCATCCTCACCCCGGCGCTCTCTCCGAACATCTGGCGCAGCCGCAGGCAGACGTTGCTGAGCCCGACGCCCCCGCAGTCGGCCTCTCCGTCCTCCTCCCCGGACAGCAGCCGGTTCAGCTGCTCCCGCCGTGCTTCGGGTATGCCCCGCCCATTGTCGCTGACCGTGACGAAAAAGACTCCGTCCTCCCCCCAGCCGGCGCGGATGCACACGATTCCCCCGGGCCTTTCTTCCAGCCTCCCGTGCTTCATGGCGTTCTCCACCAGGGGCTGGAGCATCATCTTGGGCACGCGGACCCCCCGCGCCTCCTGATCCGCCTGCACCTCAAGAACCAGGCCGTCCCTGTGCCGCTGGCTCATCACATAGAAGTAGCTCTCCGCATACCGGATCTCCTCCTCCAGGGGAACGGCGCTTCCCGGCCTGACTGCGTATTGGAACAGGCGCGCCAGGGCGCCGCAGGTCTGGGTGACCAGGTCGGTCCGGCCCACAGCGGCCATGCCACATACGTTCTCCAGCGCATTGTAGAGAAAATGGGGGTTGACCTGGGCCTGCAGGTAGTTCAGCTCCGCCTTTTCCCGCAGCAGCTCCGCATGGTAGTGCTCCTCCTGGGCGCGGATGGCCTTGACATTGGCCTCCTCCAGCCGGTCCAGCATGGTGTTGACCCCTGCGCAGATCTCGCCTATCTCATTTTCAGGCCCCGCCTCCATGCGGCGGGCGTAATCTCCGCCCTCCACCAGGGCCAGATCCCTCTTGAGCCTGCGCACCGGCCGGACGATAGATTTGGAGACCCATCCCGTAGCCGTCAGGAGGATGACCACCGTCGCCGCCAGCAGCGCCGCGCCGATGGAGGCCGCCGTATGCCGGAGCAGGCCGGCAATGTCCCTTCTGCTCGCTGCGGCCGTCACCGTCCAGCCCCCCTGCTCCAGCGTGCAGACCGCCGCGTAGAGGTCCCCGCCGCCGTCCTCCCGGGCGCTTAGCGCGTCCCAGCGCGCCCGGTCGCTGCAGCAGACCATCCGGCCGCCGCTGTGCACCGCATAGACATAGTCAAACCGGTTGGGGCCGCCGGGCCGCTCCGCCTCTGTAAAGCGCAGCTCGCAGAGGAGGACGGCGTAGCCCACCACAACCGCCTGCTCTCTGACCTCGAGCGGCTCGTCCAGGGCGAAGCCCGGCCGGTAGGGGATGGGCTGGACAACGGAAAAGAGGGCGCTCTCCCCCCCGGCGGCCGGAAAGACCAGGGAGTAGCGCCCCTCCCCCGGACCGTCCCCGCCCAGGGCCTCCGCTGCGGCGCGGCGGCACAGATCGTCCGCCTCCGCCGCCGGCAGGGAGCTGCGCTGCACCCCGGCCACAATCCGGTGCCGGTTGTCCAGCAGATAGGCCGCCCGGACGGTGCCGTTGAGCCCCATCATGGCCTCCAGCTCCCGCCGCGCCCCCTCCTCCAGTTCTCGCCCGGCCCCGCGCCCCAGGCGCAGCAGGCCGGTGACGTCCTCGTCCCGGAACAGGGAGATGCAGCTGGTGTGCAGCGCCTCCAGCTCATAGCGCAGGGCGCCGCCGTACTGGTCTGCCAGCACCTGCAGGGTATCCAGCACATGCGCCCTCATCGTCCGGTAGTAGGTATAGATAAAAAAAGCCTGGATGGCGATAAAGCATGCCAGCACCGCCGCGAAAATAGCGGTTCCCTGCCGGACAATGCTGCGCCTGGTCCCTCCCCCGCCCGGGCCGCCGCCCTTTCTCCTGCCCAACATACGCCTCTCCCTTGACAACGCCGGAAAATCCGACGATAATGGTAAAAACAGGGGCCGCTGCTCCGGTCGCCGCCCTCACCTGCTTCGCATTATATTCTCTGCCTTAGGATGGTGTCAAGCGTGTATACAGTCATGCTCATCGACGACGAGCCCTGGATCCTGGCCCGGCTGCGCACCATTGTGGACTGGGAGGCCCTGGGCTTTCAGATCGTCTGCGAGGCCGGCGATCCGGCCTCGGCCTGGGAACAGCTCCAGGCGCTGCATCCCGACGTAGTGGTGATGGACATCCGCATGCCGGAGTACTCGGGTCTGGACATCCTCCAGGCGGCCAGGCGGCGGGGCGTCTCCGCCGAGTTCCTCATCGTCAGCGGCTACGACGACTTCAGCTACGCCCGGCAGGCCATCGCCGGCGGGGTCTTCTACTACTTTCTCAAGCCGGTGGACGCCCAGGAGTTCGAACGGGAGCTGCGGCGGCTGCGCACCCGCCTGGACGGACGCGCACCCTCCTCCCCTGCCGCCCCGGAGGAGGAGGCCGTTCTGACCACCCCCTGCCGCCGCCTCAACGAGATTCTGCGCTACATACGGGAGAACTACCAGTCCCCCCTGACCCTGGCCGTCCTGTCCAAGGAATTTTTCCTCTCCCCCACCTATATCTGCGACCTCTTCAGCCAGTATACGGACTTCTCCTTTGTCCAGTATCTCACCGAGACCCGCATCCGCGCCGCCGGAAAAAAGCTTCGGGAGACGGATCTGTCCGTCTCCCGTATTGCGGCGGAAGCCGGCTTCCGCGACTACAGCTATTTTTCCAAGGTGTTCCGCCAAAAGACGGGGATGAGCCCCTCCGAGTACCGCCGGAACCGCTGACCGCACCGCCCGCGCCCCGCGGCGCCCTGTAAGAGGGCGCCGCGGTTTTTTCCGCGCGGGAGGGCAGCCCTCCATGTTCCGAAGATTAGAACAGTTTTGCCGAAGATCTCCCCTATCATTTTTCCGTTCTTTCGCATTATAATGTCCTTATTACAGGCTATTCATTTATCTAATTCGTACAAATTTCGACGCCACTGCGCAGAAGTGAGGTGATAGATACTGATTTTATCCCGCGGCTTCCACTGCAAACTAGAATGGACGGAGGAAAAAACATGGGTGTAAAAAAACTGCTTGCGGTACTGCTTACCCTCGCCATGGCCTTCTCCCTCCTGCCGGCGGCAGCCCTCACCGCCGCCGCCGCAGGCGAGAAGGCGACCTACGCGTTCTGGGACCTGCGCAACGAGGACAACATTGACACCAAGACCCTCACCGTAAAACTGGACGGCAAGGACCTGGCCGTCACCCACTACACCGGCTATTACGCGGAAAAGCACAACAGCGATCAGCAGCGAATCAACATCTACGTCCCCGCCAACGCCACCAAGGACACCGCCATCCTGCTCCAGGTCAACAACAGCGGCTGGCGGTCCAACAGCTTCCCCACCAATACCATCACGGACGGTCAGGAGCTGTCCTCCGACGGCAGCAGCGTCCTCGGCCTGGCTCTGGAGCGCGGCATGGTAGTCGTCTCCTACGGCGCCCGCAGCCGCGGCGATACAGGTGCGGACGGCGAATATCTGGGCCACTCCCCCGCCACTATGACCGACACCAAGGCCGCCATCCGCTTTGTCCGCTACAACTACGACGTTGCGGGCGGCCTGTTGGCCGGCAGGGGCAATCCGGACTACATGGTGGTCACCGGCACCAGCGGCGGCGGGGCCCTCTCCTCTGTCCTGGCCGCCAGTGGGAACAGCCCCGACTACTTCCCCTCCCTCTATGAGATCGGCGCCGCCGGCGTCACGTATGAGGACGGCGCATACACCTCCGACCCCGACGTGGGCGACGAGCTCTTCGGTACCATCGCCTACTGCCCCATCACCGACCTCCCCATGGCCGACCAGGCCTATGAGTGGACCTATAACGCCACCCGCGCCCAACTCGACCCCGACCCCACCGTCAACGGCGCGGTGCTCGACTACACCGTGTACGCCGGCTACTGCGCCGACGATGGCGCCGAAATGCCCGCGTGGAGCAGCGGCTATGTCTGGGATGCGGAGAGCCATGCATTCGACGGCGACGTCCCCGCCGCCATCGTGCCCGTGATGAAAGAGGGCGGCGGTGTGGTTGCCGCCAAGTGGGACGACGTCAGCGGCGCATGGATGAAAGATGACGCTGCCCCCGGCACTGACTACGCCATTATCGTCCAGGGCCAGGGCATGAGACAGTCCGACGTCACCCTGGAGACCTACTATCTGGAAGACAGCGCTGACAACCCGGTCATGACAGCCTCGGCCCAACTGGGCGAAGAGTTTGCCGGCTACATCAACGGCCTGGGCCTCACGGATGACGAGGGCCGGCCCCTGACCGCCTCCTTCACCCCCGCCGGGTTTGCCGACGGTAAGTGGACCGGCGGCAGCGTGGGCGGCGCCTTTGCCGACGCCATGCACGCCCTGCTGGACGCCGGCGTCGCCAAGGCCAAGGCGGAGTTTGATCACGGCACCGCCGGTTTGAGCGGCGCGTCCAAGTACCCCATGGACGGCTACGACTGGCTCAGCGGGGACCAGACTGCCATTGAAGACTTTGACGCCTACCTGCTGTGGGTGGCCAATCAGAGAGCCCTGAAGATCGCCCCCGCCTTCGGCAACATGGGTACCACCAATGCGTCCATGATGAACGAGAACAACCTGGTGGGTACCGCGGAGCAGGAGTACAGCTTCTGGCACCAGTGGGCCTGGGACAACGCCGCCGACGGCACCATTACGGACAGCCAGAGCTGGGACGACTTCCTCCAGACCGGGGACGGCAAGCTGGTGGCCATGCAGGCCAAGATGACCACCCCCATCCCCTACCTGCTGGGCGGCGCCAACATCCCCTATTTGAAGTATGCCCAGGCTGAGTCCAGCGACGAGTGCGGCGTGGCGCCCTACTGGTATGTCCGCCACGGCATGGCCGACCGGGACACCTCCTTTGCCATCGGCACCCTTTTGTACTGCTCCCTGCTCAGCAACGACGCTGTGGAGGATGTCAACTTCAACTTCGCCTGGCTCCAACCCCACTCCGGCAACTACGACTCCCTGGAGGCCTTCGCTTGGCTGGACAAGGTGCTGAAGGACGACGCCGGCACAACAGATCCGACGCCTCCCAGCGGCGGCGGCAGCAGTGACGGCGGCAGCTCTTCCGTCAAACGGGTCACCGTGAGCAGCGCCAGCAACGGCAAGGTCACCGTGAGCCCCTCGAACCCCTCGAAGGGCGACAAGGTCACCGTAACGGCGGCGCCCAATGACGGCTACGAGCTCAGCTCCCTCACCATCACCGACAGAACCGGCAAGCGCATCACTTATACCGACAACGGAGACGGAACGTACGCCTTTACCTATGGGGGCAGCCCCGTCACAGTCAAGGCGGTCTTTGCCGCCGCACAGGATCCCGGTGAGACGGCCGGCAGTACGCCCTTCCTGGACGTCAGGGCCGGCGACTGGTTCTATGACGCGGTGTGCTACGTCTATGAGCACGACCTGATGAACGGCGTCAGCGGCTCCTCCTTCACCCCCGGCGGGACAGCCAGCCGCGCCATGATCATCACCGTGCTCTACCGGCTGGCCGGCGAGCCCGCCGTCTCCGGCGCGGGCACCGCATTCACCGACCTCTCCCAGTCCTGGTATCAGGACGCGGTCCAGTGGGGTGTCGACCACGGGATCACGACAGGTACCAGCGCCGCCACCTTTGCGCCGGACGACGTGGTGACGCGGGAGCAGGTTGCCGTGTTCCTGTACCGCTTCGCCCAGTACCTCGCGTGCGAGACCGACGACCTGGGCGACCTCAGCGCCTACAGCGACGCGGAGGCCATCAGCAGCTTTGCCGTCGACGCCATGGCCTGGGCCAACGGCGCCGGACTGATGACAGGGACGACCCGGACCACGCTGAGCCCCGCCGCTTCTCTCAGCCGTGCGGAGCTGGCCACCCTGCTCTCCCGGTTCTGCCAGTCCTTCATGGACCTTGACTGCTAGCTCGCCTCGCTATCTCTCTTTTTCCTCCCCCGGCAGGCAAACTCCCCGGGCCGAATGGCCCGGGGAGTTTGTCCGTTTATCTGTCCGAATTCTCTGCCCGCCCCGGCGCTCAGACGCTCTGCAGGGCGTGGAGGATGCTGGTGTGCCCGGCAATCTCCCAGCTGGTGGTGCAGAGATCCGCCGTGCTCAAATCGTGCAGGTTCTCATGGCCGGTGATCCGGGCGAAGGTGCGCAGCTCCTCCAGCGTCACGCTGAGGTAGTTCCCCACCCGCCTGGCCGCCGCCTCCATGTGGAAGCGGGAGCGCAGATCCGGATCCTGCGTCGCCACGCCCACCGGGCACTTTCCGGTGCCGCAGATCCGGTACTGCTGGCACGCCGCCGCCATCAGGGCCGCCGAGGCCACTGCCACTGCGTCCGCGCCCATGGCGATGGCCTTGGCCGCGTCGGAGGACACCCGGAATCCGCCCGTCATCACCAGGGAGATGTCCGAATGGACGCTGTCCAGATACTTTCTGGCCCTGTGCAGGGCATAGACGGTGGGCACGCTGGTGGAGTCCCGGACCATCAGCGGGCTGGCCCCTGTGGCCCCGCCTCTGCCGTCAATGGTGACAAAATCCGGCTGGGCGTACACGCAGAACTCCAGGTCGCGCTCAATCCGGCCCGCCGCAATCTTGATGCCGATGGGACGCCCCCCGGAGGCAAACCGCAGCTGGTCCACCAGCTCCTTCAAATCCTCCCTGGTGTCAATCCCCGGGAACCGGGACGGGCTGATGACGTCCTGTCCCAGCGGCTTGTTCCTGATTTTGGCGATCTCCGGCGTCACCTTTTCCCCGGGGAGATGGCCGCCCATGCCCGGCTTGGTCCCCTGCCCAATCTTGATCTCGATGGCGTCCGCGTCCCGCAGGTGCTCCGGCGTCACGCTGTAGCGGTTGGGCACGTATTCAAAAATATACTTGTCCGCCGCCGCCATCTCCTCGGGCAGGATGCCGCCCTCCCCGCTGCACATGGCGGAGCCCGCCATGGCGCTGCCCATGGCCAGCGCCACCTTCGTCTCCCTGGACAGCGCGCCGAAGGACATGTGGGAGATGTAGACCGGATTTTCCAGCACCAGCGGCTTTTCGGCGTGCTTTCCAATCACGGTGGTGGTGTTCACCGGGGCGTGCTCGTCCAGCGGCATGGGGTTCAGCTGCGCCCCCAGCAGCAGGATTTCGTCCCAGCCCGGCACAGGCAGCCTGGTCCCCATGGCGTCAATGATGGAGCTGCCGCTCACCGCCATCTGGTGGATCTCCTTCATGTAGCGCACAGACTCGTCCCTTCTGCTGTAGGCCTCCGGATAATCCAGCGGCGCCGCCCTCTCTTCCCGCTCCGCCGGAATCTCCGCGTCCCGCACCGGCTCGAACGCCCTTCTGGACTGATGGCAGACCGGGCACTCCTGCAGATCCTCCAGCGATTTTCCCTCTCTCTCCTCGTCAAAGATGTACCCGCATACGCTGCACTGGTATTTTGCCATCTCTTCTCCTCCTGACATTGGGCAGAGCGCGCTCTGCCCTGTAATTTTCTTTTTTCATCATAACACAGCGCGGACCATTTTTCATCAAAATAATCCTGCCAGCCGGCCGGCGTCTTCGACCAAAACGCCGGCCAAAAGCTTTTTTCAGCGTCCACGCCGGTTCACAGGGAGTTTTATGGGACAGCAGATGGTGTAGAGTGAATACATGGAAAGAGATCTCTGCTGATACCAAGGAGGATCCGGCATGAAATTTAAGATTGGTTTTTCCACCGGCTCCCATGAACCGGAGGAAGCCTCCGTTCTGCACACTTCTGCCCCTGAGTCCCATAGGCCCATCAAGTCCGTAGTCCAAATCCATTTCCCCGCACGGAACAGGACCCTCTCCTACTTCAACGACCAGTTCGATCTTCACCGCGGGGATACGGTCTTTGTCGGCGGCAAGCTGGAGGGCGTAAGGGGCCGCGTGGTCGACGTGGCCTATAACTTCAAAATCAAGCTCTCCGACTACCAGCGCGTCATCGCCGTTGCCGATACACATCTCACCGGTACGTTCCACATAGCCGGAGCCCACTTTGTCTCCTTTGACGGCTGCACGATGCCCTATGGCAAGATCCGCAGCTGGTTTAAGCCGCCTGTAAAGGAAGACGACAGGTATATCACCGGTCGGGACGGCTCTTCTTTCCGGTTGGAGCATCTGGGCGGCATGGGCGTCAGCCATGCTGTCGGCGAGCGCGGCCATGACTACTACATCTCCAACAAGGTAGTATACCTCTGTCTGGACGGCCAGTACGGCAAAGCAATCGTCGAGGGCAGCGAGCCCTACGAGTTGGAGTTTGAATACAAAAACGGCGAGATTTCGCATCTGACCTGCAGCTGCTTCTGCAGCTATCCCTGTAAGCACGAGGTTGCCGCCATGCTGCAGCTGCAGGAGACTCTGGAGCTGATTGAGGAGAATTACGCCGCCCAGTATGAGCGCAGCCATTCCTTCGCCGCCGTCAGCAAAGGCGCTTTCATATCCTTCGTGATGGACGGCAGGGAGACCGGCAGCTTCACGCTGAATGGCGAGGTGCCCCATGGCAAGAGTTTGTAGGCATTACAGGCACCAGGATTTCACCGGGCTTCTTGCCGAACTGCAGAATGCCGGAGCGGAGGCCGGCAAACTGCAGCCCGTTCCGGAGGAGGCGAAGCCGGCAGAACCGATCGCGTATATCTCCCCTGAAGCCAGGAAGCGCGCCAGCTTAATGAGCAATCCCAGAATGCGGTACGCCTATTCCCGGATTGACAACATCATCCACGATCGGGACTGCGAGGCCCTGAAGACAATTCAAGATCAGGATTTCCGGATGCTCTCGGACTTCGACACACAGCGGCCCATCTGCAAGCGCTGCTATCGGAGGGCTGTGATCCGCAGTGGAATTGGTGATGATGTCAAGTTCATCAACGCCTATGTCCGTATCTTTGAGCGCATGAATGCGGCCGTATCCGATCTGAAAGAGCTCATTCTGGAGCACGGTGCCCGCCTGTCCGCGATTGATTTGGATCGCGTGGCAATCAAAGTGCATGACGATCGCTGGATAATCTGCCTGGTCAATGACAGGCTGCGGCTCTATCATAACAACTACTCCGTCACCGAGGACTACCAGCGCCTGTTCCATGCGGGCTATCATGTCCAGAATGACGGCGGCACTCACACCTTCCACAACTTTACCCACATCATGCTCAGCTATTCTTGGGACAAGCATGTCGCCCGCCTGAAGGCGAAGGCGCTGGCTGAGCTGCAGGCGAAGCTCCGGGCCCGCCTCACCTCCACCGACAACTGGCTGCGTGTTCCGCGCTTCTCTCTGTTCCATTCTTACTGCGCTGTTGTGGACTGCAATCGCCGGCTGGGCCGCTTCGTCCGCAAAAACGGCATGAAGTATTGTGTCGTTGACAGGGTACAGGAGCCCGGATCTCCCTATCGGCTGGTCACATGCCGCATCAAACGGCGGCAGAAGAAAATGTTCTGCGCAGCTATGGATGCGCTGAAAGAATACAGCGTCGTCTCCGGGTACCACGACTACGCCGACGAGTGCGGCCGGATGCTGCAGCGTCTGTTGGAGCAGAATAGAGCCTCCACTGCACGAAACGGGGACCTGCCACAGGGGTAAGGGACGGCAGCGCATAGATTTGTCCAACCCATAGGGAGGCGGACCGCCGCGGGATGAAACAGCGCGCCGCTCCTTCCCCCAGCGCAGGCCTTTTAGCCGGGCGGGCAGCAGAAGCCGCCGCGCCTCCCGCGTTCCTTGAACAAGCCCAGAAATCCGCACTTGACAGCCGATTTGTATGCCGATCTTTTATGGCGGTAAGATCGTCAGCCGCTGTACGCTTCCCGAGAATAGGTCTGCGGATGTTTTTCAAATTTCTCCTGCGCCCTCTGTATCGCCAGACAGATCTGAGGGGGGCCGATCTGGGCGCGGAGTATCTTCAACGTCTGAGAAAAATTAAAATCAAGGTACTTCCCATAGTATTCCACATACGATATGACCGCTTCCAGCAGATTTTCCTCCGTGATTTCCTTTTTCCCCGCTCTGTCACGCCAGTCCTCATAAAGCACTAAATCTGCAGGATGGCCGTCCTCCCATATTTCAGGGTTCATCATCCCCAACAGCATTCCCAGCGGATCCGTTTGCTCTATCCAGTAGCACTGATCCAAAAGATAAAACGCCGCGAGAAACGACTTGATTGATTTCATGATATCCTCCCTAAACACTCCATCTATACTTACGGCCAAGGCCTTTCCGCTTTCTTGAAGATATGCCCGGTTACAGACGGATTCTCCGGTATTTTGTTCACAACCGGCGGTTTTCCTGCCGCCTTTATTATACCAGCCTCTTCCGGAATATCAACCGGCTCTGCCTCCGTCTCCCAGCTCCGGTTCTCCTCCCTCTCGTCCCAGGCGCGGGCCGTGCCCCGCCGTCCTCCCCGGACGTTTTGACAAAAAGAGGCCGGAGGGCGTGTATTCACACGCCCTCCGGCCTCTCATTCCTATTCCTGCGTTTGATTGTCATAATAAAGGCGATCATTGATGCGCTCTATCTGTCGGCCGAAGTCATTTATACCATCTTCAAATGAACCATCATAACCTTTTTTCAGTTCAAGCAGATCAAGCGCAATCATTATCTCACTCATGTCTTGTTTTTCCAGCAGTTCCCTGCCATTCTCCAAATTAGTTTCGATAAAAGCTCTATCCTCTGGTAAAATTTTCACAATCAATATTCCCTCCTTTACCACCTTATTTAACCTGTCTTTTATCTATGAGGGGCCACCATGATCAACTTATTTGTATCTGGGTTGACTGCACATCTACAAGTCTTTCCAATAATTACATAACCTCTTAATCCTTCTCTATTCACAGCAATCTCCGTCACCTGTACCGGATGCTCCAGAGCGTCCAGAATATCCTCAATCCGAACGCCGCGGCGCATCCCGGCCCGGCCGATATCCTCCGCGCTGTGCTGGCCTATGACCCGGTCCACAAAGTGCGTAGTATACCCCTCTACCGTACCGCCCTTCGGCAGCCTGTGGCCAACCAACGCCTGCTCCACCCGCCCAGCCGTCTGCTCATACTGCTCAAAGGTCACAAACGGCGAGATATCACCTTGTTCCACCGCACGCTGATAACCTCTGTTCAGCTGTTCCCGATTATAAATAGTATACGCCGTTTCTCCGGAATTTTCAACGCCTTCCGCCTCCCAGGCACTGGGCTTGTTGTCCGTCTCCCAGCTCCGGTTCTCCTCCCCCTCGTCCCAGGCGCGGGCCGCGTCCTGCCGCGCCGCGCCGGACAGGCTGTCCGCCGCGCGGCCGCTGCTCACGTACTCGCCGTAGGCGGGCGTGCCCGGCGTCCCCGCCTGGCCCGCCTTCCACGCGCCCGCCGCCGTCAGGTAGCTCGCCGGGTCCGTACCCAGGTTGTACCCCAGCCCCAGCAGGTTCCCTACGAGCCGATCGCCCAGATTTTCGCTCCCCTGCTTCTCCGTCAGCCAGGTGTACGCCCCAGGCGCTCCCGTCCGCTCCTCAATCTCCCGCAGGTAGTCCATCCCGTCCATGTTGTAGTGGAACTCCGGCCGCTTCCCCGCCAGCAGGTCCAGCAGCGCGCTCAGTCCGTTCAGGTACAGGCTCTGCGGGAGCCCCGCCGTCACCGCCGCAAAGTTTACCAGACCCCCGGCCACGTCGCCCCGCCTGAACTTCTCCCAGTACGGCTCCTCCTTGTCCGCAAAATCCCCGGCCAGATCCTGCACCCCTGCCCATATCCGGGACAGCACGCCGGGCTTCTCCGCCCCGTCCCAGGCCGTCGCGGCCGCCGCCTGCTCCGCCTGGTAGCGCTGCAGCACCGGGCCCATCAGGCTCCCGGTCCCGCCCTGCGCCGGCCGGGCCCGCTCTGTCAGCTCCATGGCCGGGCTCCTCTCCAGCGCCGCACGGGGATCGGCGGGCGTATAAAACGCCTGGCCCCCGGCGGCCGCCGGGGCCCCGCTCCCCGGCTTCTCCGCCCCGTCGTAGGCCGTCGCGGCCGCCGCCTGCTCCGCCTGGTAGCGCTGCAGCACCGGGCCCGTCAGGCTCCCGGTCCCGCCCTGCGCCGGCCGGGCCCGCTCTGTCAATTCCATGGCCGGGCTCCTCTCCAGCGCCGCACGGGGATCGGCGGGCGTGTAAACCCCCTGGCCCGCCGCCGGCCCGGCCGGCGCGGCGCGCCTCTGATTCAGTTCAATCGGCCTCATCGTCCGCCTCCCAGCAAATTCAGCAGGGCGCCGGGCGCCTGTCCCCCGGCGCCCGCGCTCCCGGCGGGGCCTCCCTGCGCGGCGGCCGCCCCCTGCTCCCTGGCGCGCAGGGTCTCAATGAGCTGCTGCTGGTCGGAGATGTAGCCGTTGGGCACCCGCTCCAGATAGTCCAGCGTGCTGATCTTCCCCTGCACCAGCAGATTGTCCAGGGTGTTCATCTGGGCGATCTCGCTCCAGTAGGCGCTGCCGCCCACGTCCAGCTTCAGCGAGAGGCTGAGCTGGTCCAGCACGGAGAAGTCGAAGGGCTCCACCTTGTCCTCCTCTCCCCCGCGCCCGGGCTCCCGCACGTAGCGCACGCCGTAGTACACCCGCATGAGGTCCATCCAGATCCGCCCCAGGTCCTCGATGCACTGGAAGAAATTCTGCTTGACCAGCTCCAGCGGCACGCTGGAGGACTTCTGCAGCGCGATGATGGCGCTGGTGTTGTCCGGCCGGACGTTGCCCAGGGCGGCGTCGGTGGCGCCGGAGAACTCCTTGGTAAACCGGACGGCCAGCTCGATGAACTGCCCCACCTGGGGGGAGATGGCGGCCGGGTCGATGGTGCGGGCCACGCTGCCCACGTCCCCGCCGTTGACCCCGATGGCCGCCCCCACCCGGGAGTCCCACTTGGCCACCCGGGTCTTGTCGTACACCACCTTGGGGTAGGCGGTGGTCATCAGGGAGATCATGGTCATGGCGAACATTTTGTTCACAAAAATCTGGTTGGGAATCAGCCCCGTCACCGCTGCCTGGCCGTGGTAGCAGTCCTGCACATAGTCCCAGGGCAGCCACACGACGGGGTAGCGCTTCTGCAGGGTGTCCCAGGCGGGCCGGACCACCGCCGTGCGGGTGCACTCGCAGGCGTGGATGGTGCCGCTCCCGCCGTCCCGCCACAGCTTGAGCACCGTGGTGCACTTGCCGTCCTCCCAGCTCTGGAACTGTCCCCCCTCCTCGTCGCTGTCGGGGCGGATCTCCTCCGCCTGGCCGCCGTAGCGCCGGGCCCTGCGGGCCGCCTCCTCCACCGTCTCCCGCCGGGGCAGCAGCAGATAGGGCTGCTCCTCCACCTGCCGGTCGTTGGGGTTGCCGAAGATGACCCTGGTGTTCTCGATCACCTCGGTCCGGATGGCCCCCCGGGCGGTCTGGCCCGTCTCATAGTCCGGGTCGAACCAGGCGTACAGGCACCCGTCCCCGTCCACCGCCGCGTTGCGCATCAGTTCCCGGGTCAGCTTGCCCAGCTTGTTCTCCTCGAAGAGGGCCTCGAACTGGGCGTTGACCACCGCGCACACCTGCTCCAGCTCCGCGCCGCTGCGGCCGTTGCCCTCGGCCAGGGGGGCGGCGTTCATCTTGATGTTGTCCGTGGCGGTGGAGGCCACCAGGAAGAGGACAATCCGCCGGATGAAGTTGAACACCGGCGTGGGCAGCCCGTTGGACCGGACGCCCTCCCACTGCTTGCCGATGTAGAAGTTCTCGTTGTTCTTCACCGTCTCATAGAGGTTCAGCCTCTGGTTGAAGGCCACCCCCTTCTCATACGCGCGCCAGATCTCCTCCGGGCTCATCCTTTCCTGTCTCACTGTCCATCCTCCTCCCGCCCTGCGGCGATGTCATAGGAGAGCAGATTGGCAATGCCCTCCTGCATTTTCGCGTCGTCCAGCCGGAACCTGGCCGGCTCCGCCTCCTGTTCCGGTTCCCGCTCCCGGGGCGGGGCGGCCCGGCGCTCCCGGGCCCCGTCCCGCAGGGCGCGCCAGCACCGCAGCGACAGCGCCGTCCCCGCTCCGCTCAGGAGCGCCCCCAGAATACCGGCCAGCAAAATGATCATGAGCATCCCGTTCCATCCTTTCTGTCTGAACTTCAGATGGGGCCGCACAAAAAAAGAGCCGAAAAGCGCGCTCGCGCTTTTCGGCTCTCAGGCCCCGGTTCCGGGCGGTCCCTCCGCCCGTGTCCGCTTCTATTATACCATACTTTTCTCCGGCGGCAACGCCATCCGCCCCCTGTGGATATACAGCCCCCGCCGGCTCAGCTCAGCTCCAGCTCCAGCGCCGCGGCCGCCGGGGCCAGGCCGTGCCCGTCCAGGGCCAGCAGCTTCACCCGCTCCGCCCCGTCCGGGATGGACAGCGCCGTGTCCAGCAGAACCCCGTCCGCCGCCGTCTCCGCCGCGTCCACGGGGACGCAGTCCATCAGGCGGCCGCCGCCGTAAAAGGCCGCCCACAGCGCCGCCGTCTCCCCCGGACCGGCCCACACCCCCTCCAGGAGCAGCCGTCCGCCGGACTGGCGCAGCGTGAGCTCCGCCTTTCCCGCCGCCAGGCGCAGCAAATCCGGCAGGGAGAGCAGGCCGAAACCGTAGCTGACGTCATAGCCCGGCTCGCCCAGATCACGGGCGCTGTCCCGGAGCAGGCCGCGCAGCTCCTCCGCCGTCAGGCCCGGATTCGCCTCCAGCGCCAGTGCGGCGGCGGCGGTGACGCAGGGCGCGGCGTAGGAGGTACCGCTGCCGGTCTCATAGCCGTCCGGGCTCTGGATCCCCAGGCCCAGGATCCGCTCCCCCGGCGCGGTCAGCAGGACGCTCTCGTTGTGCTGGGTGGCGGAAGCAGGCTCCAGCATCTCCCCCACCGAGCCCACGCCCACCACGCCCGGATAGGCCGCCGGATAGTAGAGTGCCTCCGTCCCGGCGTTGCCCACCGCAGCCACCAGCAGCACGCCCGCCTCCATGGCATACTCCACTGCTTCCCGGAGGGCGTTGCTCTCCCTCTCCAGGCCGAAGCTCAGGTTGAGGACGCCGCACCCATAGTCGTCCACGCCGCCCCAGATGGCGGCCACCACCGCATCCAGGGTGGTAACCCTCCCCTCAAAGCACTTCAGCGGCACCAGCTCTGCGCCCGGGGCCAGTCCGGCAGCGCCCAGGCCGTTGTCCGTACCGGCGGCGATCACCCCGGCCACAAAGGTGCCGTGGCCGTAGGCGTCCGACGTGTCGCTGTTGTCCGCCATGTAATTATGTCCCGGCAGGAGGTTGGCCTCCGCCAGATCCTCGTGCTCCGCGCAGATCCCGCTGTCCACCACGCCGACCCGCACCCCCGCGCCGGTGAGGCCCCGGTCCCAGGCCGCCTCCGCGCCCACGGCCGCCAGGCTCCACTGCTGGCCGTAGTAAGGGTCGTCCGGAACGTCCAGCAGGGCGACATAGTAGTTGGGCTCGATCCATGCCGCCCCGTCCCGCCCGGCAAAGGCGCGGACGTCCGCCTCGGTCTCCGCCCGGTACAGCCCTCTCTCGGGCGCCACCGCTTCCACGCCCGGCATATCTCCCTTCAGGAGGGCCGCATCTCCCTTCATCCGGAACAGGTAGCCGTCGTACTCCGGCTCCGCCGCCGCGCGGGCGGCGGGCGGCAGCAGTCCGCCCAGCGCCGCCAGCAGCGCCAGGCAGGCCCATATCCGCCTCCTCACCGCGCGCGCTCCACCGGCGTCTTTGGAGCCAGCGGGCACAGCCGCCTGCCGCCGTCCAGCAGGAAGAAGACGGCGCGGTCATATCCGGCGGGCAGCTCCCCCGCCTCCAGGGTCAGCACGTGCAGGCCGGGGGTCAGCTCCTCCGCTGCGATCTGCCGCACGGCCAGCAGACGCCCGTCCGCCCCGTAGAAGGCCCCCAGCAGCAGCGCGTCCCGGGCGTCCTCCGCCCACATCAGTCCGAGCTGGAGCGACCCATGGGCCCAGCCGGTCCCCGCGACGGCGGTAACGCCGGTATCCGCGTTGTCCCAGGCCGCCGGGTAATCCCGGATCGCGATCGCGTATACCGCCTCCCGCGTCCCCTTCCGGACCACTTCGATGGCGTCTCCCGACGGACCGGGCCGCAGGCCGTAGGCCTGCGCCTCCGGAAGCTGCCCCACCGGGGCGGCCGCCCCGCCGCGCAGGTCCACACGGGTCACCGCGCCGCCGAACTCCCCCAGGCAGTATACCTGGTCCTCCAGCCAGACCGCCGAAAAAATCCCCTCTGAACGGAAGGTACACAGTATCTCCGCCCCATCCGGGCCGTCCAGCGCTCCGTAGTACAGCGCGCTCCCCGCGACCGTGTTGGTATCCACATAGTCGTTTCGGATATAGTAATATGCCCCGTCCTCATGGCGGAGGGCCGTGTCGCAGCCGTTGAAAGCCCAGCCGCTCTCATAGCGGCCGTCCGTGCCGGCCGGGCCGGTCCAGTCACCGGCGTCGTGCCCGTGCGCCTCATCTCGGATGGTCTCCTCCGACAGCAGGAAGTAGGTGTGCCGGCAGCGGCCCTCCTGATCAGGCACCGGGTCGTCCCAGGTGGCGTCCACATAATACCAATGCCCGTCCAACTCCACGGCGTTCCACATGTGGTTTAATTCATCGCTGGATATGGTAATACACTCGATTCCCGCCTCGTTCAGCAGCAGCTTGTAGGCCAGGGCGTAGCCCTGGCACACGGCGTCTCCCTCCACCAGCGCGCCATAGGCGCTGTAGCAGGGCGCCGGGGACGGCGGAACCGGCGACGGGTAGGCAGCGGCGGTTACCAGGTAGTCGTGGAAGAGCAGCGCCATGTCCAGCTCGCCCATCCAAGGCTCCGCCAGACCGAGCGCCTGGTCCAGCTTATCCTGGAACGCGGCCCTTTTCTCCGGCGTATCGGATTCGTCGTAAAACGGCGTCACATACGTGAGCGTATACTCGCGCTCTCCAGGGCTCCGGCCCGCCCTGAACGAGACTTCCCCCTTCACATAGTAAAGCGCCGGATGGTCGTTGATCACCCGGAAATAGGTAGACGACGCCATCTGATAATCGGGGTCGTTTTTGTCGATGCCCCCGTCTGCGGTATCGACCCTGATTCCCAGCCCGGAGATGTCGATCTCCGCCTCCTCATTCTCCAGGCCTGTCAGAATCATCCGGTACAGCTCCTCCTCCACGCCGCTCATCAGCCCCACCTCGCCGGGCCGGGTATACGCTCCGGTAAAGCTGCCCGCCTGGAACAGCTCCCCCTCGGCGGAGGCGGAGATGGTCTCCGCCGGGAGGCTCTCCGCGGCGGAGGCGGCGGCGGTCAGGCAGAGGAGCAGCAGGCAAACCGCCAGGCAAACGCGTTTGATCATCTTCTCTCTCCCTCTCTCATTTCCAAAAGCGGAGGAGGGGCCTATGCAGCTGCATAGGCCCCTCCTCTCATTCATACCGTTCAGCTCTGCGCTTCCATTACATCAGTTCCATCAGCACGGCCAGCATCTTGCAGGCCTGCTCGCGGGTGGCGTTGTCCTTGGGAGCAAACCGCCCGCCGCCCACGCCGTCGATGATGCCGGCGCGCTGCATGGTGTAGATGGCCTCGGTGGCCCAGCTGGAGAAGCTGGCCGCGTCGGTGAAGGCGGCGGATTCGCCGCCGGGCAACTCCACGCCGCTGCTCTGGGCGAAGCGGTCAATCATGACCGCCATCTCCTCCCGGGTGATGTTGGCCTCGGGGCTGAAGGTGGTGGCGGAGGTGCCGGTGGTGACGCCGCTCTGCACCGCCCAGGTCACAAAGGGCGCGTACCAGCTGCCGGAATCCACGTCGGCAAAGCCGCTGCTGCCGCTCAGCTCCTCCTCAGTCACACCGGCCACGCCGGCCAGCATCTTCACGAACTCAGCGCGGGTGATGCTGCGGGTGGGGGCGAACTGGTTGGCGCCCACGCCGCTGACCACGCCCCGGTCATACAGGTAGTAGATGTACTCCGCCGCCCAGCCGTTGGGATCCACGTCCGTGAAGGGGCGGCCGGCCTGGCCGGGCTCCTCCCCGGCGGCCCGGAAGACGGCCTCAATGGTGTGGGCCTTGCGGACGTTCTCGAAGGTATAGCTGCTCACGCTGCCCACGCTCTCGCCGTCCACCAGCACGTCCTCAATCTCATAGCCCTCGTCGGCGCGGATGCGGAAGGTCTGGTCCTGGCCGCGGACCACGCGGGTGGTGTCCGGGGTGATCTCGCCGCCGGGGTTCTGCTCCACCGTGATGGTGTAGCGGGTGACCCCGCTGCTGGAGCCGCCGCCACCGCCGCCGCCGGTCGCCGGGGCCTTCGGAGTGACGGAAATCCCATCGCTCGCGGTCCGGCCAATCGCGTTTATGGCGGTGACGGTAATGGTATACTGCTCGCCGTTGGTCAGGCCTTCAAAGGTGTAGCTGTCCACATCGCCGTCCACGTAGAAGGGCTCGCTGCCGTCCGGCTGAATCTGGTACTGGGTGATCGGGGAGCCGCCGTTATCGTCCACGCTCCACTTGACGGTCGCGGAGCCGTCTCCGGCCGTGCAGGTCACATCGGGCTTGCCGGGCGCGGTGGCGGGAACGGCGACGCCGGTCCCGGACACGAGCTCGCCGGTGTAGCCCGCGCCGGGCACCAGCTTGGCGGAAATCGTGCGGCCCTTATCAGCGCTGGTCAGGGTGTAGGTTTCGCCGGTGGCGCCGGGGATCTCCTCGCCGTCCCGCAGCCACTGGATGCTGTAGCCGGTAAAGTCCTCGGGCCCGCCGGTCACGGTAGCGGTGAGCTGATCGCCGGCGGCGGGATCAGAATCGCCGCTGACGCTCAGAGAGACGCCGGTGGGAATGGGGGCTTTGCCCACCTCGATGGCGGAGCTGGTGATGCTTCCCACATAGTTTCCGCTGGAGGTGACCACAACGTAGATGCTCTCGTCGCCGTCCTTGATGGTATAGGAAGCGCCCGTCTCATTTGCGGCCGCCGCGCCGTTCACATACCACTGATAGGCCAGTGCGTCGTGCTTATCGCCGGAGACATGGGCGGCGAGGGTATCATTGGCTGCATAAGCGCCGTTCTCACCGCTGCCCGTGCCGCTGATGGCCACGGTGCCGGAGGCGGGAGCCGGTTCGATGGTGAAGGCGGCGGTCTTTTCGCCGGTGTAGTTGCCGCCGGCCACGCCGGTGATCTTCACGGCGGCGCTGCCCGCATCGGTGTTGTTCTCATAGCTCAGGGTGTAGTCCGTGTTCTCCGCCAGGACGATACTGCCGAAGGTGACGGTGAACAGGGGCCTGATCTCGCTGCCGGTGTAGGTCACGCTCTCGGGCAGGCCGGAGACGGCGACGTCCTCATCCGCGACACGATCGACCTCACAGGCGCCGTCACGCACCTCCGCTCCGAGCACGGCGCCGTCACGAACCGCGACCACTTCGTCTCTGACGGCAGCGAGTCCGGCTCGCACACGACCGTCTC
>ERZ825896.2103-NODE-2103-length-19927-cov-3.923460_pt1 | contig 19927 bp, 19 predicted proteins | sample MGYA00519858_ERZ825896 | MGnify/ENA primary metagenome ERZ825896 (study PRJEB31778, sample SAMEA3449214) | human gut metagenome | biome: human gut; feature: human-associated habitat; material: faeces | place: United Kingdom | collected 2010/2012 ...
AGGATTTTCGCCATATCCTGGCCGAAAACCGGGCTCTGCATGGTTTCCTCCCGGGCCAGCATCCGGTCGGCCAGCAGGTCATAGACCTCCTCATAGTTGGGCGAATGAGCGGGAATTCCCCGCTCACGCAGTGTCTGCGCATAGATCTCCGTCACTGCGCTCTCTCCATGGACCACAAATACCTGCTGGGGCTTGGGCGTAAAAGCGCCAATCCAGCGGAGCAGACCATCCCGATCCGCATGAGAGCTCAGGCCCTTGAAGTTTACAATCCGAGCTTGGACAGCGATCTCCTCTCCAAAGAGTTTCACGCTCTGTACGCCGTCCAGCAGACGGCGGCCCAAACTGCCCTCGGCCTGGAACCCCACAAAGACCACCGCGCACTCTTTCCTCCAGAGATTGTGCTTCAGGTGATGCCGGATTCGCCCGGCATCACACATACCAGAGGCAGAAATGATGACCTTGGGCGTCTTGTCCATATTCAGGGCTTTGGATTCCTCGCTGCTCTCAGTAATATTGAGTCCCGGGAACTGAAAAAGGGCTCCGTGACGGATGGCCTCAATAGCAGCCTCGTCCAAATATCCGTGGAGATCGCCTGAGAAAATGCGGGTGGCCTCACCGGCAAGGGGAGAATCCACATAGACCTGAAAATCGGGAACCTTTTTTACCAATCTCCGCTCCTTCATTTCCCGGATAAAGTAGAGCAGCTCCTGCGTACGTCCTACAGCAAAAGCGGGGATGACCACATTGCCGCCCTGGCTCAGCGTCTCATCAATGATGGCGGCCAAATCGCCGGTGTAATCGGGCGTCTCGCTCATGTCGTGGAGCCGGTCGCCATATGTGCTCTCCGTCACAACATAGTCGGCTTCACAGATGTACTGGGGATCCCGGATAATAGGCTGATCCCGGTTGCCGATATCTCCTGAAAAGACGATCTTGCGGGTCTCATCTCCCTCTGTGAGCCAAAGTTCTGCACTGGAGGAGCCCAGCAGGTGTCCTGCATCCACAAAGCGGAGCCGCATCCCCTCCGAAATTTGAAGCTCTTCCCCGTACTCACAGGTAACCAAATGCTTGAGGGCCTCTTCCGCATCGGCAATGGTATAGAGGGGCTCCACGAGGGGCTTACCTGCCCGCTTGCCCTTCTGATTCTCCCACTGGGCATCGCTCTCCTGAATGTGGGCGGAATCCCTCAGCATGATGGACAGGAGCTGTCCAGTCAGCTTGGTACAGTAGATATTTCCTGAAAATCCCTGCTTTACCAGCAGCGGAATGCGTCCTGAGTGGTCGATATGGGCGTGTGTAACGATGACATCGTCGATATAACCGGCATTGAAATCCAGCTCTCTATTGTCCCGTTCATCCCTGCCCTGTTGAAGGCCGCAGTCGATGAGTACCTTACGGCCGCCCGACTCCACGCAGTGACAGCTTCCGGTAACCGCCTTGGCCGCGCCAAAAAAGGTCAGTTTCATGAAGCACCTCCTCATTGGTAGTGCTCTCATTTTAACCCCAAAACTGACTTCTGTAAATAGGCGGAAAGGGTGCGGTAGGAGGGGCAGAGGATCCGGCGGCCCAGGACTACCGAGAGAGCCTCATTCCATTGCTCCAGGGTATACCGGTTTACTTCCAGCACCGACAGGAGGGTCAGCAGCCAATAGGGGTCTGGATTTGATACACCCAGGTTGGCGCTCAGGCGCGCCAGGATTGGATTTTCCATGATACCACCTCCCCCTATTCTATGCGACAGGGGAGGAAAAGGGGGTATCTTCACACATGCCTCATGATGCCGAGCAACTTCTGCCAAGTCCTCACACGGACCATCATTGCGCATGCCAACACAGCACAGTCATTCTAACGCCCTCAATCATCAAATATAACGGATAACCCTGCTGTTTTACTGTGCGGCAGGTAATTTATCTTGAGGCATCTCATCGGAAATGATATGAAATTTAAACTCTCCTTTACCCGTTGGACTGATTTAGGCTTACCTAACAATTCATTCGTCGAAATACACAGAAATGCGCACAAGAAAATGACATCACCTGAAAAGGAAATGCCATTAAACAAATCAATCAGATACAGAGTAGAGCATATGCTTTTATAAAAAATGAGGGTGTACGCCCGAAAAAGCGCACGCCCTCATTTTGATTATTCTGCAAAAGCCCGATAAGGGAATGTTACAATCTGCGCCCGGGTGCAGGTAGTATTCGGAGAGAATGTAGCTACGCTGGCACCACTGGCCACGCCATCTATCTCCCTTGTGCTCTGTGGACTGAATTTTGGATGTAAACGAGATCTCTCCGTCACTTTATTTCAATTTTTATAATCTCTCCACAATGCCGGCAGTGGTATGTATGATTCTTTGCATAAAAAAGTCTATCCAAATTTTCGAATCCGCCACATTGAGGACATCTTAAATATCGTTTATCGACCCACACATACCCTGCCAGAGCAAGAACTGCAAGGATAAACAAGGGATTGAAGAAAAAGCCGCCAATCAAGCAAAACGTAAAAACGATTACACAAAAAAATGCCAAATTGATTTTATTACTCTTCACCATTGCTCATCCTCCTCATAAATTCGAATTTATTGTTCAATTTTATGTTACTATATTTTTCTGCTTCATTCAATGTATAGTTAATTTGACGAAGTTAGAATCTGTAAGTCCAAAAGTAAAAAGGGAGAATTCAAATCCGCTATTGACGAAAGATCATTTTGATGCTACGCTCTACCTATATAGATCATTTGACTTTTTGCTGGAATATGTGGTGGAGTCTGTCATAGAGAGCGGTCATACCGTGTCTCTATTTATTTCAGCATCTGATCTTGAAGGGGACTTTTGTGTCTTTCTTTTGAGGATGACAGGGCTTCTATTCCACTGAAGTCCTGATTATTTTTTGCCTTCAAGCCGGTTAGCCGCATAGATAGGGTAGGTATTTATATGGATTTTTCGCTGTCATATTTTTTAAACGCCGTATCCTCTGATCCCGTTTTGCTCATCACTGCACTGCTGACGCTCGGTGTTATCTTTGTAAACGGCTGGACTGACGCTCCCAACGCAATCGCCACTTGCATTACGACGCGATGCCTGAACGCACGGACTGCAATTCTGATCAGTGCCGTCTTTAATTTCCTTGGCGTTTTGATTATGACACGAATCAACAGCTCTGTCGCCTCCACGATCAGCAATATGGTCGACTTTGGGGGGAATACACAGCAGGCTTTGATCGCGCTGTGCGCTGCCCTTGTCTCTATTGTCGTGTATAGCGTCGGCGCCTCACTCTTTGGAATTCCCACCAGCGAAAGCCATAGTCTGATTGCCGGCCTGTCCGGCGCAGCGATTGCGATTCAAAACGGCATTGGCGGAATCAACATGGGTGAATGGGTCAAAGTGATCTATGGCCTCTTCATGAGCCTGCTCTTGGGCTTCCTGTGCGGCTGGGTCATATGTAAGTTGCTGACCGTCATCTGCGCAAATATGAACCGGCACAAGACAAACCGTTTTTTTCAAGGGGCCGAGATATTTGGCGCAGCGGCAATGAGCTTTATGCACGGGGCTCAGGATGGCCAGAAATTTATCGGTGTCCTGCTGCTCGGCGTAGCGTTCTGCAATGGGCAAAGCAGCGTCAGCGGTGCCGTTATTCCTATCTGGCTGATGGTGGTATGCAGTATTGTCATGGGCGTCGGCACTAGTGTCGGCGGCGAAAAGATCATTAAATCTGTCGGCATGGACATGGTTCACCTGGAAAAATATCAGGGATTTGCCGCCGATTTATCTGCTGCAGCCTGTCTGTTACTTTCCAGCCTGTTCGGAATTCCGGTCTCTACCACACATACAAAGACCAGCGCAATCATGGGTGTGGGTGCGGTCAAGCGTCTGTCCGCCATCAATTTTGGCGTCGTAAAGGATATGATGCTCACATGGGTATTTACCTTTCCCGGCTGCGGCCTCATCAGCTTCGCCATGGCGAAGCTGTTTATGGCAATTCTGTAACCCCATCTCCACATCATCTGGATCACATATTAAGAGGGAGAGAGTAATATGGCAAAAAAGCAAGATGCATTTTATTTTGACACATTCATTACATGTACGGATTATTCCTGTCAGGCCGCCCATCTCCTCAACAAGGTCATGCAGCAGTACGATCCAGAACAGATAAAGGAAAAATTGGACGAAATGCATGCGGTAGAGCATGCAGCGGATATGAAGAAACACGAATTGCTCAGTGTGCTCGCCAAAGCATTCATCACGCCGATCGAGCGTGAAGACATCCTTCTGCTGAGCCAGAATATTGACGAAGTAACTGACAAAATTGAGGATGTATTGCTCCGGATCTACTGCAATAATGTTGAAAGCATCCGTCCGGACGCGCTGGCACTGTCTGAAGTTGTAATCCGATGCTGTGAAGAGGCAAAATGCATGGCCAAAGAATTTGCAGATTTTAAGCACTCCAAAAGCCTGCACGATCATATTGTTCACATCAATACGATGGAGGAAGAGGCAGATCAACTTTTTATCACTAGTTTGCGCACTCTGCATACAACCTGCAGCGACCCCATTGAGATTATCGTCTGGCGTGAAATCTATATCTATCTGGAGAAGTGCGTGGATGCCTGTGAACATATGGCGGATACGATCGAACGTGTTGTAATGAAGAATTCCTGAACTCAAGTCCTTCCCTCTGCTTGCGCACGTGTTATCCCATATCCTGCACAGATATTTCCAAGCGCTCCTTGGGAGGCAAACGGGGACATCTGTGGTTCTGGTACTCCCCTATTCCTTATGGCAAGTAGGGCTGTGTCATCTGTGCACCGCGCTGTTATCCTGTCATCTGCCCTCTTTCCAAAACAAGCACCCCATTTGTTACTCAGATTCTGCCGTTCTGAGCAACAAATGGGGTGCTGCTTTTCGGATACCTATGAGAACCGCAGTTCAATAGCCTGTCCCTCATTCACAGGAAACATGACTCGATAAACTTCCGGAGATCCGCCATCAATCGCTATGTAACTGGTTCCTCTTTCATACTGCCGGTCTCCAGATATCTCTGATGCCAGGCAAAAGCCGTTGCCAAATCGTGGGGCGTCTGAAGTCCTGCCCCCACTTTGCAGGCGCGCTCATAATAGGTCCGCAGTGCGGGACGATAGTCGGGGTGGCAGCAACACTCTATCATACGCTCGGCCCGCTCCCGAGGTGCCAAGAACCGCAGGTCAGCCAACCCCTGTTCGGTGACCAACACCTGTACATCGTGCTCTGTGCTGTCCACATGGGTGGCCATGGGTACGATCCTGGAAATTGCGCCCTTCTTGCCAATGGACGGCGTCATGAATATGGAAATTCCGGCATTATGGGCAAAATCGGAGGATCCCCCTATACCGTTGATGATCCGGCTTCCGGCGATATGGGTCGAGTTTACGTTTCCATAGAGATCCGCCTCTACGGCAGTATTCATGGCCACCACTCGGAAACGGCGGATAAGCGTATCACAATTGCTGATGTTCTGCGGGCGCAGGACAATATGTTTCTTAAAAAATTCAAAATTTTCATAGAAATGTGCCTCACACTCTCTGGAAAGGCACAGGGATGTGGCCGAGGCGGCCGTCACCACCCCCTGCTCAATCAGGCGCAGGGCGCTATCCTGAATCACCTCTGTAAAAATAGACAGGTTTTGGAATTTCCCCCGTCCCAGTCCGGCGAGCACAGCGTTGGCCACCGCGCCGACGCCGGATTGGATACAAAAGGAAGGAGACAGCAAGCCCTTGTCAATCTCATGCTCCAAAAAGGAGATGATCTCGGTAGCCATCGCCTCGGCATCCGGTCCCGGTGCAGGGAAGTCTGGGTGCTGATCCGGCATGTCGGAGACCACGACAGCGGCAACTTTCTTTGGATCCAGCCGCACAAAGGTATCCCCCACCCGCTGCATGGGGGCCAGCAGGCGCCGTTCGGTATCCGTGCGAGAGGAAATGTCGTGAAGGCCCTCCAGAGTGACAGGGTGGTTCAGATTCAGTTCCAAAATCACCTTTTCGGCGCAGTCTGCCAGCGCCATAGAGAGCCCTACAGACAGCGTAGGGACAAAGCTGCCGTCCTCATGGATCAGGCAGCACTCCAAAATAGCTACATCCACCTTACCGAACTCGCCCCGGCGCAGCGCCTGGGTCACCCGTCCCAAATGGATATCGGTATATAAGACATCGCCGCTGTTGATTCGGGCCCTCAGATCGTTGTTGGTCTGAAACGCATAGCGACGCTTCATTTGGCCAGAACGGGCCAAGCTGCCGTCCAGCTCATCGCCCACCGAGGCCCCGCAGATGACCGTCAAATCCCGCGCTGTTCCCAGTTCTGCGATGGCCAGCGAAACCGCCTTGGGATACCCAATTCGGGTAAACCCACTGGTGCCGATGGTCATTCCGCTTTTGATCATGCGGGCGGCATCCTCCGCACTCATAACCTGTCCGCGCAGTGCGGCAGATTGAATTCTATCCTCATACATGCCCAAATCCTCCACAATCATGCAGACCTCCGGCAACTCCTCTCCCCCCGCCGGAGCCCAACATGCAGCTTTTATTTCAGACGATTTTATCATTATACACGAAAGCGGCAAAAAGATCGACCTTCTCAGCAGGAAGTTCTTCATTTTATACAAAAGATCTCCATAATCACTGACTTCAGCAGATGAAACTGATTTTGTGTTGGCGGAAACGCCAAAACAGGCCCGTCCGTGAAACGGACGGGCCTGTGCTGATTTCATGGGAAACCGTTCAGGCTTTCCCTCCCACCACCTGGGCTTTGATGAGATTGGTTGTGCCGGACCGGCCAATAGGGACTCCGGCGGTAATGACCACGGTATCGCCCGGTTTGACGGCCTCCTCTTTCCTGGCCACCTCAACGGCCTGAGAGAACAGCCGGTCTGTGGAGTCCACCTCCCCGGAGAGATAGGGGTGAACGCCCCAGGAAATGGCCAGCTGGCGGCGGCTCCACTCGTTCTGGCACAGAGCGATGATGGGGCAGGCGGGCCGGAAACGGGAGATCACCTTGGCGGTATAGCCCGACTTGGTGGCCGCCAGAATTGCGGAGGCGTTTAGGTCCATGGCGGTCAGACAGCAGGAGTGGGTGATGGCGTCGTTGATAGTGGCCACGCCGGGGAGCAGGCTGTGCTCCCGGAAGCGGCCCCAGTAGTCAATCGCGCCTTCGGCGGCGGTAACGGTGTCCACCATCGTCTCCAGCGCCTCAATGGGATACTTGCCCGAAGCAGTCTCTCCCGACAGCATGACACAGGATGTGCCGTCGAAGACAGCGTTGGCCACGTCAGAGACCTCGGCCCGGGTGGGGCGGGGATTGCGCATCATGGAATCCAGCATCTGGGTTGCGGTAATGACCGGTTTGCCGTCCCGAATGGTGGCTTTAATCATCCGTTTCTGAAGTATCGGCACCTCATGGGCGGGGATTTCCACCCCCAGATCTCCCCGGGCCACCATAATGCCGTCGGACACCTTGATGATCGCATCCAGATTTTCCACACCCTCCCGGTTCTCAATCTTGGCTATAATCCGAATGTTGTCTCCGCCGTATTGCTGGAGGCAGGCACGGATATCTTCCACATCGGACGCCTTGCGGACAAACGATGCGGCGATAAAATCAAAGTCGTTCTCCACGGCAAATTTCAGGTCCTCTCGATCCTTCTCGGTCACAGAGGGCAGAAGGATGTGCACGTCGGGAATATTAATGGACTTATTGCTGGACAGCGGCCCCCCGTCCTCCACAGTGCAGAGGATATCATGGCCCTTGATCTCCTTGACGATGAGCTCAATGAGTCCATCGTCCAACAGTACCCGGTTGCCCGGCGAGAGCTCCTGGTGGAGATTGGCATAGGTCACTGATACCCTGTGTTCATCTCCGGGCACGTCGTCGGTGGTAAGGGTAAACTCCCCCCCGGATACCAGCGTCACCGGCCCGTTTTCAAAGGTCTTGATACGGATTTCCGGCCCCTTTGTATCCAAAATAGTAGCAACGGGAGCCCCGAGCTCGTCCCGGGCATGCTTCAGCTTGAGGAGCTGGGCACGGTGGCTCTCGTGGGTGCCGTGGGAGAAGTTGAAGCGGGCTGCATTCATGCCGGCTAAAATGAGCTGGCGAATGGTCTCCTCATGATCCACAGCGGGGCCCAGGGTGCAGATGATTTTTGTCTTTCTCATAACTTACCTCCATCGGGTATGTCTTTCCTCGTACTCATTATCTTATCCAACGGAGTCATCATACTACACCATTTCTGATTTGGGAAGTGTCAAAATCGCCGGAATTCAGCGTCCCGGCCAGGGCGCACAAAACCACCGCCGCCGCACCGCTGGCCATACAAAAGCAGAGCATCATCGTCACACCCCCTAAATCCAGCAGCCTCCCGGCCAGCAGGCTCCCAAGCATCCCGCCCAGCCCATTGGAGGCAACCATCATCACAGTCTGTCCCCGGACCCGGTCTGCAGGCGGCACAGACTCGTTGACAAAATAGACCGACGCCGGAGTAAAGAGACCGTACCCCAGCATCTGAAGCGGCTGGGCCAGCAAGACTCCGGCCAAATTCCGGGCGGCCAGCAGCGCCGCCCCCTTTCCCAGCATGAAGACCATAGACAGCAGAAGAATTCTCCTACTGCCAAGCCTTCTCATTAGCTTGGGAAAGAGCACGGCCGCAGGCAGCTCAAAGCCTGCCATCAGAAACAGTGCCACACCCAGATCAGCGCTCTCCCCTCCCCGGCTCTCTACAATATTCACCAGGAAGTTCGACAGGGGCATCACGGCCGTCAGACCGCACAGCACGCCCGCCAGGGTGAGCGTAAACCGGGGGCTGTACTTCAGCAGGGCGGGGATGGACCGCGGCTTCTCTGCCTTTAAGGCCGTACCCGCTTCAGCGGGAAATAGCGGATAAGTGACGACCAATATGATCTCCAGCGCCATAAGTCCGGCGTGTGTCACCAGCGTGGTCTCCACCCCCAAATGCCGCACCTGAAGCCCCAGAAAGACACACACCACCGCATAGGCCAGTGAGCCCAGCCCTCTGCCCAGGCTGTAGCGGATGGGCATCCCTGCATTGATAAACTGAATCGCCATAGCGTCCATCAGGGGATAGGATGAGATCTCCAGCGCCCCCAGCACAGCAAAGACGGCCAGCGTTCCTCCCAAGCCCATCTCTGGAAAGAGCAGCAGACAGATCCCCGCTCCCAGCGACACTGCCAGCGAGAGGCCCACGATACGCCGCAGGGGGATGTCCGGGCGCCGGTCGGCCAGTCCTCCCAGCAGGGGCTGGCATACAATTCCCGCCAGGCACCGCACTGCAATGACCATGCCGGCCTGACTGTTGGTGAAGCCACGCTCCTGGAGCAGTGCCGCCTGGTAAGCACACACGGCTGCGTACATGGCCCAAAAGCCCATCTGCATGGCAATATAATGGCCATCCAGGCGGCGAAGGGAGGGCATTTTCAAAAAGTGTCACTTCCTATTTCGTCCGGCAGAACATCTCAGGGTTGCTCAGCGTCCCTACGGTATAGAGCGTCACGACCAGATCAGGTTTTTCGGACAGGATGGTCTCCGTCAAATCGCCGGAAAAATAGCGCAGATCTACTGTTACCAGCTCTGAGCAGCCCAGCGCGAGAAAGGGCGTCATGGCGCAGGCAAAGGAATCGCGGATCAGCAGGATTTTCGGTCCCTCCGGGTTGTTCCGGTTCACGGCCCGGGCCAGCGGATAGTCTCCGCCTGCATAGTAGGTATAGGGATTGCCGTCAAACCAGTCTCTCGCTGCAATGCGCTCCGGAAAACATACCGACTGGTTGAAGGATCCCGTGCGGTCGATCCCATAGAACGGACAAGTGTAGGTCAAATCGGTATCAAACTTGGGGGTATATACCGTAAAGTCGTCCACGCCCCCGTACAAGGTCCCCACCCGCTTGCCCTGACTGCCCAAAAAGAACCTCTCATATACCGTCTTTTCATAATGAGACTCATCCGTGAGGGCAGGATCAAAAGAGAATCCATAGCGCTGCGTCATTTCCCCAGCCAGAACTCCCCAGGCGGCAAAGGCGGCCTCAGGCCTCCAATGGTGATCGGTCCGGAAAAACCAGTCCCCATAATTCCCGTGGCTTTCAAACCAAGGCCGCAGGTCCAAGGTATCTACCCCCGCGTCTGCCAATAAATCCAGAAACAGGTCAGCCTCCTCAATGGAGTAATTCTGTATGCCTGCCGGCAACTGACTGTTATCCATCAGCTTCTGCGGCGCCACTGTAAAGAGATATGGAATTCCGGCACCGGCCAGTGTCTCTTTCAGCTGTGCTGCCGCTTCGGCGTTGGCCGTCACATCCATTCTCTCCTGAGAGAGATTTGCAAAGGTGAGGGCTCCGTCGGCCAGCTTTACCACTGTGGCGGTCTGTGATTGGGCGTCCTCAATGATCCGCCGCCCCAACAGGCGCTGGTAACCGCCGAAGAGCTGAATGAAAAAGTGAGTCTCATCCAAATCGCTGTTAGCCGCCGCTTCTGCGGTTTCGCTGAAGGCCGCAAAGCCGCCTTCCCGCCGGGCCGCGCCGAAGGCCTCCCGCAGCTCGCCCCCCTGAAAAAAGGATACGATTAGTACGGCAAAGCAGATCCCCATGCCCGCCAGAAAAAACAGCGCGCCGCAGGTCTCTCGGCTCCATTTCACAGGCTGTCACCTCGGTTCAGAGGGGCTCCGGCATCCGCCGGGGCGCTCCGCTAAAAGTTGAAATAGATAAACGGGTTATAGGTCCCCTTGACCAGAAAACTGGCCGACACCAAAAATACGGCCAGCAGCAGCGCGGCATACCCCGCATCCCACAGGGGAGCCAGCCGCCTCCGGGCATACAGCTTGTCCCTCACCCACCCGGCCACAGGCGCGGCGAAGATCACCGCGGCGATCAGCACGGGGAGATTCTCCCAGAGATACATAGCGGCAGTACTGTCCCAGCCGGGACGGCTACCCAGGAAAAGCATATCGCGGAAATAGCGCAGAGCGTCTCCTATCCCCTCGGCCCGGAAGAGGACCCAGGCAAAATTGACCATAAGCATGGTGAACAGCCATCTCAGGCACGCCGGCCATCCCCGGCCCAGTCCGGCAAACTTCTCCAGCACCAGCAGTACAAAGTACAGCAGTCCCCAGCAGAGAAACGTCCAGTTGGCACCGTGCCACACACCGGTCAGGAGCCACACCACAAATAGATTGCCCACATGCCGCCAGGGGGATTTAACCCTGCTCCCTCCCAGCGGGAAGTACACATAGTCCCGAAACCATGTAGACAGAGAGATATGCCACCGGCGCCAGAATTCGGTGACGGATTTGGCCAGATAGGGATAGTTGAAATTCTCCAGGAAATGAAACCCGAACATCTTTCCCAAACCGATGGCCATATCCGAGTAGCCGGAAAAGTCGTAATAGATCTGCAAGGTATAGCAGACAGCGCCAAGCCAGGCCAGCCCAGCCGACGCAAGCCCCTGGCCGCTGAGCTGAAACGCGCGGTCAGCCACCACGGCAAGCTGATTGGCGATGAGGACCTTTTTCCCCAACCCCACCACAAACCGGCAGGCTCCGGCCGAGAAGTCCGGCCAGTTTTCCCTGCGGTTGTCAATCTGATCGGCCACTGTCTCATACTTGACGATAGGTCCGGCGATGAGCTGAGGGAAAAAGGAGATGTAAAGGCCTACCTTCAGAGGGTTGACCTGTACGCCCCCCCTGCCCCGGTGTACATCCAGTACGTAGCTGAGGGCCTGGAAGGTAAAAAACGAAATCCCGATGGGCAGCTCGATCAGGGGCACCGTCAGCTGTGCGCCCAGCAGATTCAGATTGGTGAGGACAAAGGTCAGGTATTTGAAAACGAAGAGAAGCCCCAGATTGGCCAGTACTGCCAGGAGGACGGGCAGCCGCCCCTTCCGTCCCCGCTGCCGGTCGGCTCCCACCCACAGGCCAAACCCATAGTTGGCCGCGATGGAGGCCAGCATGATCACTACAAAGCGGGGTTCCCCCCAGGCGTAAAAAAAGAGGGAGACCGCCAGCAGGAATATATTTTGCACCTGCCTCCAGCGCCGCAGCACCACATAATAGCCAAGCAGCACCAGGGGCAGAAAGAGAAACAGAAAGACAGTGCTGGAAAACAGCATGGCTCAGGCTCCTTTGGGTTCAGGTAATCACACGTCCCAGCAGCGGAAGTTTGGACAGCACCCAAGCCGCCGCCCAGGCACAGGCAAAGACCAATACAGCGAGTACCGGCACCGAAAGGGCGGGGAAAAAGGAGAGGGTGGTGATACCAAAATAGTCCAGCAGCATCAGGAAGAGATCGTGGATCAGATAGATGCCGAACGAGATGCGGGCCGTGGTCAGGAAGCGCTGTCTGCGGGAGCGCTCCTCGCTTACCCCCAGCGTATACCGGAAGAGCACAAAGACGGCTGCCGCCATCAGCGCCACGTTGGGGGTGCAGTACTCATAGAGTATCAGCTCCTCCGTTCCACGGCTCTGCAGGAGCGCAGTGCCCCCTACCGTCACCACGGCCCCCAGCACCCCCAGAATATAGACGAGAAACTCCGATGCACGGTTCAGCGTGTACGTCTTCAGGTAATATCCAGCAATATAGTACCCCAAAAATTTAACGGTATTAGTGGAGTAGTACATGGCCCAGAGCCAGCGGTTTACCGTAGCGCTCTCATGGATCTGTTGGGTCAGGGGCAGCACCAGGCAGACCAGGGCCCACACCAGGAAAAACCAATGGAACTCTCTCCGGCCGGCTCCCCGGACAAAGGCGCGCAGTACGGGGGTGAGGATATACAGACCTATGATGGCATAGAGAAACCAGAGATGGTAATGGGTGTCCCCCAGCACCACGCTGTAAAAGGCGTCCCACACCGCCTGAGGGCTCAGTTTCCCGCCGGCCATCAGCAGCTGAGCCAGATGATACACAGTTCCCCAAAAGAACAGGGCAATCAGAATACGCAGAATGTGGTGGAACACGAGCCTCGGCAGTGTCAATCCCCGCTTCGGATCCAGCATAAACATGCCAGAGAGCATGACAAAGACGGGGACGCACCAGCGGGAGATCCCATTGTACACGTTGAAAGCCGTCCAGGCCCCCGATCCGGCCGCCACGTCCGCCATCCGGGAGCCTGCAAGGTGAATTACCACCACTGCGAAAACGGCTGCTGCGCGCAGCAGGTCGGCGTAGACCAGGCGGCCGCCCTCGTTTCGGGCCACGGCTTATTGTCCCGCAGGGATAATCTCGATCCAGTATCCGTCCGGATCCTGGATAAAGTAAATCCCCATGTCCGGATTCTCAAAGCAGATGCAACCCATTTCCCCATGTCTGGCATGGGCCGCGCCAAAGTCGTCTGCGTGAAAGGCTAGGTGGTACTCCTCTTCGCCCAGATCGTAGGGCTCGGTGCGATCCCGCAGCCAAGTCAGCTCCAGGGCAAAATCACTGACGCCGTCCCCTAGGAATACGATCTTGAAGGACTTATCCTCCGGCTCAATCTCACGGATGGGGGTAAGCCCCAGGGCCTTGCTGTAGAATTCCAGTGAGCGGTTCAGATCCAGGACATTGAAATTAAAATGGGTAAAACGAAACATGACCATCACCTTCCTGACATATCTCGCCGGCCTTGCGTCTGCTGCCCGGCAGGCACAGTCCGGCGCCGCGCCTGCCCTTCGCCGCTGGCTCGGGCGCGCCAAGTACAGCTATTGTACCACAGCGGGGATCCCAAGACAAGGCGGAGCTTTTCCCCGCTCCACCCTTTGCAGCGGTTTATATAACAGCTTTACCCGACTGCATGTGCTCTGCAATCTGACGTCCCGTCGGGGTCGCGGCCAGCCCTCCATTGCCTGTCTCCCGCAGGGATACGGGCAGCGACTCCCCCACTGAGCGCATGGCGTCAATCACCTCATCGCAGGGGATGGCGGAGCAGATTCCGGCCAGGGCCATATCGGCACAGGCCAGGGCGTTAACCGCTCCGGCCACATTGCGCTTGACACAGGGAACCTCCACCAGTCCGGCCACCGGATCGCATACCAGCCCCAGCAGATTCTTGATTGCCATGGCACAGGCCGCCGCCATCTGTTCCGGTGCGCCGCCCCTCAGATGGACCAGGGCAGCCGCCGCCATGGCGGAAGCTGACCCGACTTCAGCTTGGCATCCACCCTCAGCCCCCGAAATAGAGGCCCGGGTGGCGATCACCTGTCCGAATCCCGCCGCGACATAGAGGGCCTGAACCATCGTCTCGTCGTTCAGGCTGTACTTTTTCTGCACCGGCAGCAGCACAGCGGGCATAACGCCCGAAGCACCCGCCGTGGGGGCCGCCACGATGCGCCCCATGCAGGCGTTGCACTCCCCTGTCTTCAGCGCCGTGGCGATGACGTCTTGGATAAACGGGCCGCACAGCGTCTCTGCCGCAGCCGCCATGCGCGCCCCCGCGCCCCCTGTCAGGCCGGATGCGGAGCGGAGGGCTCCGTCGTAGCCCTCCGCCGCCGCCTTCATAGCCAGCCACAGGCCGGACATGCGCCTCCAGCTCCCGGCCCGCTCTCCTCCCCGATCCCGGAGATCGTCCTCCAGCACCGCCTCCCACAGAGGCCTGGCCCCAGCTGCCTCCACCAAGGTCTTAACCGACTGAAACGCCATCCTGTCACTCCTCCCCCATGTTCAGATAAACGGTACGGACCACGCCCGGACTCTGGCGCAACCGCTCCACCACGCCGGCGGGAATCGCCTGGTCGCTCTCAATGACCATGACGGCCAGTCCGCCCCGCCGGTCCCGGTAGAGCTGCATGGTAGCGATATTTACCCCGTGTTCGCAGAGTAGATTGGCCACCTCGGCCACCTGTCCGGGCCGGTCCTCATTGCGGATGATCAGGGTGGGATAGTCTCCGGTAAAGGCCGCCTCCAGGCCGTCAATGGCGTTGACCCGCACCCGTCCGCCCCCCAGGCTGGAGGCATTGACCTCCAGCCTGCGGCCCTGCCTGTCCACCGCCTGGATTACTACGGTGTTGGGATGGGCTCCGCGCAGAACCACCGAGCCTACCGACAGGGCCATCCCCACCTGTCTGGCCAGCATAAAGCTCCGCGGGATGGCCGGATCATCAGGCGGCATACCCAGCAGCCCCGCCGCCAAGGCCCGGTCAGTGCCGTGCCCCGCCCCCGTGGCTGCAAAGGAGCCATGCAGCAGCAGCGACGCCTCCACCGGTTGAGACCCCAGCAGCCGCCGCGTGATCAGTCCAATACGTACCGCCCCGGCGGTATGAGAGGAGGACGGTCCCACCATAACGGGACCCATAATATCAAAAATTGTCATAACACCGCTCCTTATCCAGGCAGTCTGCACCTATACTGCTGTTTATTGTACCAAGATACCCGGAGAAAAAACAGGCCGCGGACCGGGCTGCTGTGGGGAAAGGGCGCCGGACTGCAGCCCGGCGCCCTTCCGTTTAATTCTTCAGGCTGTGCATAGGCGCAGGGATCCGTCCGCCGCGCTGAACAAACTTCTCGCTTCCAAAGGGATGTACCGGCATGACGGGCGCAGAGCCCAGCAGGCCGCCGAACTCCACCGTATCCCCCACCGTCTTGCCCGGGGCCGGAATAATGCGTACGGCCGTGGTCTTGCAGTTGACCATGCCAATGGCGGCCTCATCGGCGATGATTGCCGAGATGGTCTCGGCGGTGGTATCACCGGGGACGGCGATCATATCAAGCCCCACCGAGCACACGCAGGTCATGGCCTCCAGTTTGTCCAGATGCAGGGCGCCGGACGCGGCGGCGGCGATCATCCCCTCGTCCTCGCTGACCGGAATAAATGCGCCGGACAGTCCTCCTACGTGGGAAGAGGCCATCACGCCCCCCTTCTTCACTGCGTCGTTAAGCAGCGCCAGGGCGGCGGTAGTCCCATGGGTGCCGCAGACATCCAGCCCCATCTCCTCCAGAATCCGCGCCACGCTGTCGCCGATGGCTGGGGTAGGCGCCAGGGAGAGATCCACAATTCCGAACGGCACCCCCAACCGTCTGCTGGCCTCTTGGGCCACCAGCTGACCCATGCGCGTCACCCGGAAGGCGGTCTTCTTGATGGTCTCGGCCACCACGTCAAAGGGCTGGCCCTTGACATCCTGAAGGGCGTGATATACTACGCCCGGACCGGAAACGCCCACATTGACGACGCAGTCTCCCTCGCCCACGCCATGGAAGGCCCCGGCCATGAAAGGATTATCCTCCACCGCGTTGCAGAAGACCACCAGCTTGGCGCAGCCAAAGCCGCCCCGGTCGGCGGTCCGCTCGGCAGCGGCCTTGATGGTACGGCCCATCTCCGCCACCGCATCCATATTGATACCCGCCTTGGTGGAGCCCACATTGACAGAGGAGCACACCAGCTCCGTGCGCGCCAGGGCGTCAGGAATAGAGGCAATGAGCCTCTTATCGGCAGCGGTAGCCCCTTTCTGGACCAGCGCGGAAAAGCCGCCGATGAAATTGACCCCGGTCTCCCGGGCCGCATTATCCATCGCCACAGCAAAGGGCACGTAATCGGCGCACTCCGACGCGCCCGCCACCAGAGCCATGGGGGTGACGGAAATCCGCTTGTTGACAATGGGAATGCCGAACTCCCGCTCGATGGCCTCCCCGGTGGCCACCAGATGGGCGGCCTTGCGTGTAATTTTGTCATAAATCTTGCGGCATGCAGTCTTGGGATCCGAGTCGGCGCAGTCCAGCAGAGAGATTCCCATGGTGATGGTGCGGATGTCCAGGTGTTGCTGGTCGATCATATGGATGGTATCTAAAATTTCGTTCTGATTAATCATGAGTGAAAGCGTACCTCCCTGTCGCACACGCCGTTAGATCCGGTGCATGGCGTTGAAAATGTCCTCCCGCTGGGCCAGAATGGACAGCCCGCGCTTCTTTCCTTCGGACTCCAGGAGGGCGGCCAGATCGGCGAAGGGCAGCCTGGCCTTTTCTGTATCCACCAGCATAATCATGGTGAAGTACTCCTGCAGGATAGTCTGGCTGATGTCCAGAACGTTGACGTTCTGTTCAGCCAGCAGCGTACAGACGGCGGCGATGATGCCCACCTGGTCCTTGCCAATGACGGTGACGATTGCGCGCATAATAAATCTCCTTCCTCTTTTCTCCACTATTGCAGCTCATCCAGGGTCAGCCCAAAGGCCGGCATGAAGTGTTCCATAAAATATCCCACCTCGGGGAGCGTGCTCTGCTCCAGAATGGCCCGTGTCTGCTCCTCAGCCTGTTTAAACTCGGCGTTGCCCGCCTTGAGCTCCTCCACACATTTGATATAGGCCGAGAGCTTATCCGCCGCCTTGACAACCGCCTGGATCTCCGCGCCGCAGTCCTCGCGCAGCAGCGGGGCGTAGGCAGGGCGCAGGCCCTCGGGCAGCATGGAGAGAAGCTTTTGCGCCGAGATCTCCTCCACCCGCTTGTAGGCGTCACGGATTTCGGGGTTATAGTATTTCACAGGGGTGGGAAGATCCCCGGTAAGGATCTCAGGGGCGTCGTGATAGAGGGCGGCGGCGGCGGCCAGCCCTGGGTCGATCTCCCCCCCGTACACATCCCGCCGAATGACGGCAAGGGCGTGGGCGATGACGGCCACCATATGAGAGTGCTCCTGAATATTCTCCCGGAACGTGTTGCGCATCAGTCCCCAGCGGCTGATATACCGCATCCGGGATATAAAGGCAAAAAAATTGTGGGGCATAGGCGGCGGGCCCTCCCTTCAGCGAAATCAGTGTATTTTATCATAAGAACGACAAAAAAGAAAGCCCCCAATCCGGGGGCTTTCACCGCTGGCCGGCTTTACTCCTGAGCGATCAGCCCGGCCACACTGGTCCGGAAATCGGCGGCCTGCGCGTCAGTCCCCAGGACCTCCACCTCCACGGGCTTGGACAGCTCCAGAGAGAAGAGGCCCATGATAGACTTGGCGTTGACCAGATAGCGGCCGGAGCGCACGTCCACCTCGCAGGGGCAGCGGGTGGCGGCGTCCACAAACTGCTTCACATCGTCGATGGAGGCCAGGGAGACAAAAAAGGTAGACATATAACATCCTCCTCATTTTATTCTGTACAAGCTCCGGCGGAATGCCTTATAATAGAGTCGGCTTGGATTTTCTCATTATAGCATCCCAACCCAAAATTACAACAGCGGCGGCACAGTTTCAGCGTTTTTCTCAAGTTGTCATGTCCCGCCGGCGGAGGAACCCATGAAAGTCGCCATCTATACCCTGGGCTGCAAAGTCAATCAATACGAAACGCAGGCAATGCAACAAATGTTGCTGTCCCATGGTCATACGCTCGGTGAATTCGACGAGCCGTGCGACGGCTATATCGTCAACTCCTGCACCGTCACCGCCGTCTCCGACAAGAAAACCCGCAACGCCATCCGCCGCGCGCAGAAGCTCAATCCGGACGCTGCCGTCGGCGTCTGCGGCTGCTATGCACAGTCCGCGCCGGACGAGGTCCGCGCCCTCGGCGTCGACGTCATGGTCGGCACTGCCGACCGCGAAGCCTTCGTCCTGCAGATGGAGCAGGCGGCGCAGGATAAAAAGAACCATGCCCATTGGGAGAAGGTCGCACCGAGCAATCTCCCCCGCGCCTTCGAGCAGCTGCCCGCCGGCGGTCTTGCCGCGCGCACCCGTGCGCTTTTAAAAATCGAAGACGGCTGCAATAACTTCTGCACCTACTGCATCATCCCCTATTCCAGAGGGCGCGTCCGCTCCATGCCGCTGGACGCCGCCGTGGAGGAGACGAAAAAGCTTGCCCGCGAGGGCTACCGCGAAATCGTCGTCAACGGCATCGAAATCTCCTCCTGGGGCTGGGAATGGAAAAATGGCAGCCGCCTGTCGGCGCTTCTGCTTGCCATCTGTCAGGCTGCACCCAAGGTCCGCATCCGCCTCGGCTCTTTAGAGCCGCGCACCATCGACGAAGACTTCTGCAAAACCCTTTCCGTCTGTAAAAATCTCTGCCCGCAGTTCCATCTCAGCCTGCAAAGCGGCAGCGACACCGTCTTAAAGCGCATGAACCGCAAATATGATACCGCACGGTATCTTGAGAGTGTCCGCCTCCTGCACCGCTACTTTCCCGGCTGTGCGATCACGACCGATCTCATTGTCGGCTTCCCCGGCGAGACAGAGCAGGAATTTTCGCAATCCGTTTCCTTCCTGCAAACCTGCGAGCTTGCCGCCGTCCACGTCTTCCCCTACTCCCGCCGCAAGGGCACGCCTGCCGCGTCCATGCCCGACCAGATCGAAAAGGCTGAAAAAGAGCGCCGTGCTGCCGTCGCCGGAGAAACCGCTGCCGCGCTCCACCGCGCGTATCTCGCGCGCCAGCTCGGAACCGAGCACGACGTGCTGTTTGAGCAGACCGAAAAGGGTTATTTTACCGGCCACACCATGAACTACGTCAAGGTCTACTGCCGGGCTGAAAACCTCCGCAATGAGATCCGCCGCGTCCGCATCACCGCGCTGTTTGAAGACGGCGTCCTCGCCGAGCCGGTTTCCGCTTAAAATAGCCGCGGCAGCGCAAACGCTTCCCCGAACAGTGCAAACCGCAGCAGATCGTCCAGAATCACCGCAGCGCCTGCCAGCACTGCCCACCACGCGGCAAACGGCAGACACACCTGCCCCAGAAGGTTGTGCGGCTGCGCACTGTAGTCCCAGACTCCGAGCCGGAGCCACCGATTCACCACCAGTCCCGTCAGAAACTCCATGCAGACAATCCCCCATGCGCCCAGCGCCATCTGCACCCCCAGCGGCGCGTTCGGAAAAACCTCATCCAGAAGCCCGATCAGCCAGAAGCAGACCCCGCCCAGCAGAAACATGCTCCCGTGGCTCCTTCCCCGGTAAATCAGCTCCACCATCACATATATCGTTCCGCCGCACCCGATCAGCGCCAGATTCTTCCACATTCTTTTCCTGCTCCT